>ERZ772901.2324-NODE-2324-length-12251-cov-4.362496_pt1 | contig 12251 bp, 9 predicted proteins | sample MGYA00512123_ERZ772901 | MGnify/ENA primary metagenome ERZ772901 (study PRJEB29015, sample SAMEA2737711) | human gut metagenome | biome: human gut; feature: human-associated habitat; material: faeces | place: China | collected 2012 ...
TTAATAGTAATAAATATACTATTTTAGCAAGAGTCAAGGAACTAGGATATGAAGTAATTAATGTCAAGCATGTTAACGATCAGTATGATGATATAGGAAATACTATAAAGGAAATATGTAATATGGCTGATCTTGTCATAACTACAGGTGGAGCATCTGTAGGAGATAAAGATTTAATAAAGGAAGCCATTGATGAAATTAATGGTGAAAAACTCTTTTGGAAGATTAAAATTAAACCAGGATCATCAGTATTATGCAGCAAATACAATAATACAGTGATTATAAGTCTTTCAGGTAATCCTACAGCAGCACTAACTACTTTTGAACTTCTAGCAAGAACCTCTCTGGAAAGAATGAGCGGAGGCAGTAAAATAGAAATAAAAAGAGAAAAAGCTGTACTTCTTAATGACTTTAATAAGAAAAGCCCACAGAGAAGATTTTTAAGAGGACAGCTTCAATATATGGATGGCAAACAATGTGTATATATAACGCAAGTAAAAAGTGGTAATGGCATTTTAAGTTCAACTTTAAATTCAAATTGTATCATAGAGTTAGAGGCTGGGAATGCAGGAGTTTCGCAAGGAACAATGGTAGACATAATAAAATTTTAGAGGTGCATAATATTGAAGATAAATAAGACACTGGCAATTATGGCAGGGGGGAAAAGTAGCAGAATGAATTATAATAATAAGGCTCTTTTAAGCTACAAGGAAAAAACATTTATTGAGAATATTATTGAAGCAGGGAAGAATTTTAAAAAAGTTGTTATTGTGGCAAATAATAAGGAGATCTATAGGGATTTTAATGTTGATGTGATAAGTGATATTTATGTAGGAAATGGCCCTTTAAGTGGAATTCATTCAGCACTTAGTTATTCAGATACTGATAAAGTCTTATGTGTGGCATGTGATATGCCATTGATAAGTAAGGATACACTAGAATTTTTAGCAAATGTAAAAGATGAGTATGAAGTTTTAGTACCAAGAGTAAATGATAGATTACAGCCTTTATGTTCAATTTATTCTAAGAAGATACTAGGGAAAATAGAAAAGGCTTTAGAAAATGATGATAATAAGCTACAAAAGCTTATATATAGTTTAGATTATAAAGAAGTACATGAGAAAAGTTTAACAGAAGGAGAATTTTTTAATATAAATACTGTATTATTTTGTTGCTGCTTTCTTTTCTTTCATGATATCGATCAGTACTGCAATGATAAGAACTGCACCTGTAATAATCTGCTGCCAGTTTGCCTGAAGTCCGATATATGGAAGACCGGTTTTCAGAAGCATGATAACGAAGATACCGGCTAAAGTACCGATTACTGATCCATAACCACCTGTTGCTGCAACACCACCTACGAATACTCCACCGATGGCATCCATTTCAAGTCCAGCACCGGTACCAGGCTGTACAGTTGGTGTAACTGCCGCATATGCGATAGCTGCAAGACCTGTGAAGAGTCCGCATACTACATATACCATAACATGATAGAATTTAACGTTGATTCCCGAAAGAGCTGCTGCTTCTTTATTGGAACCGATCGCGATCGTATAACGACCGAATTTTGTATGATTCAGAACATATTCCATTACAAGGACCAGAATGATCATCCATAAGAAACCGATAGGATAACGGGAAGCACTTCTTCCTGTTCCAACTGTAATCTTAAAGATTGAATGGAACCATCCGCCCTCCTGTGTAAGTCCCGGCCAGGGAGTGGCACTGCACAGGGATCCTGCACCTCGGGTAATCATACATGTACAAAGTGTTGCAAGGAATGGCGGCAGGTTCATAATACCGATCAGCACACCATTTGCTGCTCCTACAATAATTCCAAGTACAATGCAAAGTAACATTGCAAGTACAACCGGAAGATTATTATTTCTTACCAGAGATCCTGCGATCAATGCGTAACATACCATACCTGTTCCGATTGACAGGTCTACACCTCCTGTAATAAGAGGGAATGTAACACCGATTGCCATCAGAAGATCATAATATGAGAAATCCAGCATACTCAGGATTGTGGTATACTGTCTGAACTCCCTGCTCTTAAAGGAGAAAATTGCAAACAGTACAATAATAACCAGTAATACAATAAATCTCTGATCACTTAAAATACTTTTTTTCTTCTTAGTCATGACTTTCCTCCTTAATTGATGTTCCGTGTTGCATGATTCATAATGTGTTCCTGTGTAGCTTCGGAAATATCAATATTTCCTGTAATCTTACCTTCACACATAACGATAATACGGTCACTCATACGGAGAACTTCTGTCATTTCAGAAGAAATCATGATAATAGATTTACCTTCTGCAGCCAGTCTGTTCATTAACTTGTAAATTTCATTCTTGGCACCAACATCAATACCTCTGGTCGGCTCATCAAAAATAAGAATCTCACTGTCTCGTGTCAGCCATTTTGCGATAACGACCTTCTGCTGGTTACCACCGGAAAGATTGACTACCAGCTGCTCGCAGTTTGGAGTTTTGGTTGCCAGCTCTTTAACGTATTTCTCTGAAACCTCTTTTTCTTTTGATTTATTAATGAAGATACCACTGGTAAATTCTTCCATGGTTGCCAGCGTAGTATTCTCTGTTACAGATTTCTGTACGACACAACCATATCTTCTTCTGTCCTCTGACAGATAACCAATACCATATTTAACTGCATCCTGAGGACTGTTGATAGTTACCTCGCGAAGCTGTCCGTCTTTTCCCCTTATAGAGATCTTTCCACTCTGTTTCGGGTCAGCACCAAACAGTGCTCTTGCTGTCTCAGTACGTCCGGCTCCCATCAGTCCTGAGAAACCAAGAATCTCACCTTTGCGAAGTTCAAAGCTTACATTCTGAACCATCTTACCTGCATTCAGGTTCTCTACCTTAAGAACAACAGGTGCATCCGGTGCAACCATGCTGTGTTCCTTAGGATCTTCATAAATGACACGTCCAACCATCATGTTGATGATGTCTTCTTTTGTACTGTCTGCTGTGATCAGAGTTCCTACATAACCACCATCTCGCATGACTGTTACTCTGTCAGTGATCGTTTTGATCTCATCCATACGGTGGGAAATATAAACGATTCCAAGACCTTTCTTACGAAGATCACGGATAATCTCGAATAAGTCTGCAATCTCTTTCTCTGTCAGTGCTGCTGACGGCTCATCAAAGATAATAACCTCTGCTTTGTGGGAAATAGCCTTTGCGATCTCACACATCTGCTGTTTTCCGACGGTAAGATTGTTCATCTTTTCTTTTGGATTGATTTCAATGTTCAGTTCCTGAAAGAGTTTTTTGGAATCTTCGATCATTTTCTTATCATCAATGCTGAACCCTTTCTTTGGTTCACGTCCGATAAAAATATTCTGAGCTACGGTAAGATCACCTACCATGTTCAGCTCCTGATGCACGATTACAACACCTGCATCCTGCGCTTCTCTTGTGTTATGGAATTCAGTTTCCTTTCCTTTATAGGTAATGGATCCTGAATCTTTCTGATAAATACCGGTAAGAACTTTCATCAATGTAGACTTTCCGGCACCGTTTTCTCCCATAAGAGCATGTACTTCGCCGCGTTTCACTTCAAAATTAACGTGATCCAGAGCATGAACTCCAGGAAAGGACTTATCAATGTCCTTCATAGTCAAAATAACTTCACCCATTGTTACATCCTCCCTTCCGATCAGTTCTTTCTGCGTCTTGCAGAAACGTCGACATAAACTGCTACAATTACGATAAGTCCTGTGATGATCATCTGCTGACCTTTACCAAGACCAAATGCCATGATACCCTGCTGAAGAAGAGAAATGATAAATACACCGATGACTGTACCGCCGATAGAAGCAAGTCCGCCAACCATGGATGTACCACCCATTACACAGCCTGCAATCGCTTCATTGTTGTACTGATCGCCGTATCCAGGCTGAACAGTTGTATAAGCACCAACAAAGAAAATTGCTCCGATTCCTACAAGAACACCGCAGATCACATAAGCAAGCATTCTCCATTTTTTTGTATTAACACCGCTGAGTCTTACTGCTTCGCTGTTAGAACCAAGACAAAGGATATAACGTCCCGGTTTTGTGTTATAAAGAATAATTCCACAGATCACTGCTGCTGCCAGGAAAATCACAAGTCCTACAGGGAATCCCTTATAGGAGATAAGATTTCTGAACCATCCGTTTACAGGATCACTTCCCAGTGGCCAGCTGACGGACTGTGTCTTTGTAAATACAGATGCAATACCTTTTGCAATGTTCATAGATGCCATGGAAATGATAAATGGCGGAACTGACATATAAGATACCATCCAGCCATTAAACACGCCAAATGCAAATCCGATCAGGATACAGATCACCATTGCTGCTGCACAAGGTACATGATAAGATGTCATGCAGTAACCTGAGATCAGGGCACAGCAGAACATTACAGGTCCAATGGAGAAATCGATTCCTCCAGTGGCAATTACAAATGTTACTCCAAGTGACAGAAAGCCCAGGAAGTATACATAGTTCAAAGTAGATTTGATACTGTCACCTACAGGGAACTTACTTCCCAGAACTACTTTGAAGACTACGAACATAAGAACCAGAATACATGCTAACAGGATTCTGTTCAGACCGAGTTTCTTCACAATTGGATTTTGTTTCAACTTTTCCAAGTTTTTCACCCTCCTTACGTTATTTCGTATCTCTTTGTTTTCTATATCTTACCTTACCTGTCGGATAATTGTAATGAAATATCTTCCAAAAAAAGGTTAAATATTTCCTTTTTTTCATCCGGAAATATTTAACCTTTTTGCTTCTTTTATCCTTATATTATGCAGTCGTTTCAACGCGTCAGTCAGCTAAACGGGAAGATCAGCCGTTCAATATCACTGTTATACATATTCTCCGGCGTAACCAGCTCGCATCCTGAATCAATATTCTTCTCTACTGCATCCCCGTTAAGCATATGAATGGTTTCTTCCACTCCGATATACCCCATCCGGAATGCTTTCTGCACAATAATTCCCTTATAAACGCCCATTTCCATAAGATTGATGGCCTCCTGAGAACAGTCCACACCAACTACTGCGATCTTATCTTTCGCTCCTGCATCACTGACTGCTCTTCCCACACCAACTGCAGAATATTCGTTCATTCCTGCAATCAGTTCCAGATCCGGATATTTCCTCATCAGTTCCTGCGCCAGTTCATAGGATTTCTCATAGAGTGAGTTACAGTAGACAATATCTACTATGTTATCAGCATAGTCACCAAGACCTTCCCTGAATCCCTGTTCTCTCTCCACAGCCGTGGAAACACCTTTTACATGGCTGACAATGGCTATCTTTGAATCTTTATCGATTAATTTTCTGGCATACTCTCCTAACATCCTGCCCGCATTCACATTATCTGTGGCAACTGTAAGATCCTGCAATTCTTCTTTTGTATAGGAATCAATATAGGTAATACGGATTCCTTTTTCTTTTGCTTCCTTCAGAAGTTCATCTGATGCATCCATGCTGGAAGGGGAAAACAGAATCGCATCCGGTTTCTGCTCAATGGCTTTTTTCAGAAGTTTATTCTGTTCTTCTATATTCTCTTCTTTATCCGGAGCCAGGATTTCAAGGTCAGATTCATATTCCTCTGCCGCCATCTTACAGCCGGATATTACCGAAGTCCAGAAATCATTGGTATTATCCCTGATCTTTGGAATATAAATGAGGGAGCATTTTTTCGTCTGTGTTGCCTCCGGTTTCAGGATTCCGGCAAAAATCACCACTGCTGCCGCCATAAGGATTGCAACTGTTATAATCTCTTTTTTATGACTTTTCATGGGATTCCTCCTGTATTCCGGGAATTACAACAGATGCTGTGGTTCCCTTTCCTTTTTCACTGTGATAGATAATGCCATAATCTTTTCCATAATATAAAACCAGACGCTGCTGCACATTGTACACCCCAACTCCATTGGAACGGTAATTCACCTTATGCTTATCATAAATATGTTTCAGGGTTTCCTCATCCATTCCCACACCATCGTCCGTAATATCGATTACTGCATTCTCACCTTTCATATATCCATGTACTGTCAACAGTCCTTTACTGTCTTTATATTTTAAGCCATGATAAATTGCATTCTCCACGAGCGGCTGCAATACCAGACGAATGATAGGTACCTGTGTAATGGATGGATCTGCCTTTATCTCAAATTCCAGCTTATCCTTGTAGCGCATCTTCTGGATCGTGAGGTAACTTCTGACATATTCAATCTCCTGTCCGACTGTTACAAGCTCATCCTCATTGCTGATACTCTGTCTGAGCAGTCGCGCCAGAGAAGCCGTCATTATCACCACTTCCTCATTCTTCTTTCCTTCAGCCATCCAGATAATAGAATCCAGCGTATTATACAGAAAATGTGGATTGATCTGCGACTGCAGGGCTTTCAGTTCTATTTTTCTCTTCTGCTCCTGCTCCTTTACATTCTGCTCCATTAATTCCCATATCCTGTGCGTCATCACATTAAAAGATCTGGTAAGACTTCCTATTTCATTGTCGGAAATCACCTCTATATCTTCAATATCAAAATTTCCTTTCTGCACACTTTTCATGGAATCACGAAGCTTCTGGATCGGCAGCGTAATATTTCTGGCAATCAGGCTGGAAATCAGAAGAGCAACTATGATCAGCCCCACTGCTACCAGCACATAAATACTTCTTGTCTGTCTGCTGTTTCGTAAAAGTTCAGACATATTCATGCATCCCACAATAGTCCATCCTGTGATATCAGAATGGGACAGTGCATAAATTTTCTCGTCATCTCCCTTTCCGACAGTAACAATATCTGATTTTGCATTCATAACAAGTGAAATGTTCTCTGTCTGCAGTTCATTATATAACTGCTGCTGTTGTGGATGATAAACGATATTTCCATTCTGATCAAGAATAAAAACATATCCTTTATCTCCCATGCTGCTCTGTGCACAGAGTTCACTGATCGCACTGTAATTCAGATCCAGAAAAACTACTCCATCCTCTGCTTCTGTTCCTGTATAATTGCGGATTCCTCTGCTGAGTGTGATGACCCATGGTCTTTCTCCCTTTATCACATTCTGCACATGAGATGATGTCAGATTATACCGGTCATATTTTCCGACTGCATCTGCATACCATGGCTGTGTATTAAGATCTACATATGTATTTCTCACAGATAATCCATTGTCAAACAGAGATGGAGAGTTCTTATCCTCTCTGACAATCCCGATATTTCTGATATCCGCCCTGCCCTTCAGGATTGTTTTAAACTGTTCCACAAGACGCTGTCTGTATTCACTGTAATTTTCATCCTTTGTGGCTCCATATCCTTTTTCACTGTACAGATATTTATAAGCATCACCGCTTTGCGCGATTACTGACGCAATATTATCCATATAACTGATATACGAATCTATATTCTGATTCAGCTGTTTGATGATCGTCTGTGTATACATGACAGAATTTTCATAAATAGATGAATTCGTATATCTCAGAGATACCACTGTCACAACCAGCACAGCACTTAATACCAGGATCGACACCGCACAGAAAATAGAACTCTGAATACTCTTAAATTTTGAAGAAATCTTCATCGGCGTTTCTCCCTTGCATATTCGGTAGGTGTTTTTCCTGTCATCTTCTTAAATGAAATTCCGAAATAGTGTGGATCTGAAAATCCTACTTTTTCCGCAATCTCATAATTCTTCAGAGTTGTATTCTCCAGGAGTTCCTTCGCCTTCTCCATTCTGATCCTGGTAAGTGATTCGATAAATGTTTCCCCTGTCATCTCCTTAAAAATAGTGCTGAAATAGCTGGTACTGATATTCAGATAAGAACAGATACTGTTCAGACTCAGATCCGGATCCATATAATTTTTCCGGATATAATCCATAGCCATCATTCCCTGCCTCTGGCCGCTGGAACTGTTCAGATCCTGAAGTGATTCAAATACTCCTTCAGCATACTCCTTCACCAATGTCACTGCTTTATCAAAGGTTTTTGCCTGAGAAACTTCTTTCAGAAGCTTCTCTCTCTGAGCAATGATCTTTTCCGGATCATCACTCAGGGACTGGCAGGTATTTCCGATGGCACGTATCACCTGCTGAAGATAAATGCAGGCATAGCTTTTCTCCACCAGTGCCCCTTTGATCTCATGCTCGATCTGCTCCAGGATTTCTGTCACTTTCTGCCTGTTTCCGACCTTTATCTCTTCTGTCAGTGTTTCCAGAGATTTTATAAGATTAATACTGTTGTCCGTTTTCTTTTCTTCCATATCCAAAAGGAGGCTGCCTCCCAGCAGATACCGATAGCCAATGGCTTTCTCAGCAAGCTTATAGGAATAGACCAGTTCCTGAGGTGATCTCACCCAGCTTCCGATTCCTATAGAAGTTTCAATCCCGATCACTTCTTTTACTTTCTGCTGGATTTCCTGACAGATACTATGTATTTTGTCTCCGAATTCTCTGGATCTGCATCCTGTAAATATAATGCATACCCGATTGCTGCCTTCCTGATAAGCAACACCTGCATTCTCTCTGGTAACAATTTCATTTCCTATATTAAAAAGTACAAAGGACATCAGTGCGCTTTCCTGCTGTTTATGCATATCTACCTGATACATTTCTGAGTAAGTGTCCATATCAAAAACAGCTACTCTGTAGCTAGAACAGTCAAAGCTGATCCCCAGCTTTTTCAGTTCTAGAAGACTTACCTGTACATCTCTTGTACAATTTACAAGAGTCTCCAGTGCTTTCGATCGGATGACATCCACATTCTTGTGATAATCCTTTGAAGTCTGCGACAGGGATTCCATTTTTTTCTGTTCTTTTTTTCTGGAATCCAGCTTTTCTTTCATATTCCGGAGCACTTTTGTCAGTTCCATTGCTGTGACAGGTTTGAGCATATATTCACTTACATTATAACGGATTGCTTTCTTCGCATATTCAAATTCCCCAAAACCGCTGAATATAACAATAAGAATATCCGGATAATTATCATGAAGAAACTCGCTCAGTTCCATACCATCCATATAAGGCATACAGATATCTGTCAATACAACATCCACCTTGTGGCTCTGCACAAATTCCACTGCCTGTCTGCCATTCTCACAATCCCCCACAAGCTCACAGTCCAGGCTTTTCCAGTCAATGTTCTCCCTGATTGCATCCCTGACCAGGATTTCGTCGTCTACCAATAATATTTTGTACATATTAAGTTTTATCCCCCATAAGATCAGGCATCATCCCCTGCCTGATAACCCAATAAAAATTACTACTTCCTTTTACTTATTTAACTGAATCAGGTAAAACCTCCGCAAAGCAGCTATTCAGTTATAAGCGAACAGTAAAGCAGGTTTCGAATATCTGCGTGATTCGCTATAATGATAATAGCATATTTATACTATTTTTTCAATTTTTTCAATATATTTTTGTGTATTTCGCACAACTCTGTGTGTTACTGTTTCCTCCGCTGTAAACTATAAAAATTTACTCTTTTTGCGTAAAATATTGCCTTGAATAATCTGATTTTTTTCATTAAACTGTTTACAATGATTTTCAGAATTTTGAAAGGAGAATACGAATTATGTTAAAGGGAATTCCTGAAATTTTATCACCGGAATTATTAAAAGTTTTATGTGAAATGGGACACAGCGATCGTCTTGTTATCGCAGACGGTAACTTCCCTGTTGAATCTATGGGAAAGAATGCCATCACTATCCGCTGTGACGGACATGGTGTACCGGAAATCCTGGATGCAATCCTCAAACTGTTTCCACTGGATACTTATGTAGAGCATCCTGTAAATCTCATGGAAGTTATGCCTGGCGATAATGTAGAAACACCAATCTGGGATACATATAAAGAAATCGTTGCAAAATATGACGAGCGCGGCGATAAAGCGGTTGGAAATATTGAACGTTTCGCTTTCTATGAAGAAGCCAAAACTGCATATTGCATTATTTCCACAAGCGAAAAAGCTCTGTATGCAAATATAATGCTTCAGAAAGGTGTTGTAATCAACAACTGACTTTGCTTTATCTTTTCGTTACTGTTCACAGTAACGTAGCCAAAATTCATTCCAGATTGCCTGCGGCAATGGAATTTTGACTTGTATGTCTCGGGATTTTGGCATATTCATGCCAAATATCATTTTTACACATTATACACACATCACACATACATATATATACAACAGGCTGGTATCTGTACACACAGATATCAGTTTGTTTTTTTGATTCCCCCTGATACAAACAGCCGCCCAAAGTCAGATCATCTCCAACTCCGGGCGGCCGATATACATTCTTACATATTGGTTTTATTTATTATTTGTAAAGAGGTCCATAATTCTTGCATGCTCTGAAATCTGCACCTTCTTTATCCATTCCAAATGCATTCCATGCTGCCGGACGATAGATATCTTTCTCAGGAACATTGTGCATGGATACAGGAATTCTCAGCATAGAGCACATTGTGATAAGATCTGCACCAATGTGTCCGTAGGAGATTGCTCCATGGTTTGCACCCCAGTTGTTCATTACATCATAAGCTGTCTTGAACGGTCCTTCTTTGCCATCGCATCTTGGAGCAAACCATGTACATGGCCATGTATAGTCTGTACGTTTCCACAGCTTGTCAGATACTTCTTCAGGAAGAGCTACTGTCCATCCTTCAGCAATCTGCAGAACCGGTCCAAGTCCTTTTACAAGGTTCAGACGGATCATTGTTGCAGGCATCTGGGCACGTGTTTCATAACGGCTGGAGTATCCGCCTCCACGGAAATATCCGTTGTCAGCCATACACCATTCTGTGTTTTCCATGATTGCTTTCTGGTCTTCTTCTGTGATATCCCACCACTGTTTCATAACAGCTGTTCCATCAGCTTCTTTTGCTTCTCCGTTAGCATCAAGGCAGGCAGCACCGGAGTTGATCAGGTGAAGGAAACCGCCGGCTTCTTTTGCTACGCCCTCAAGGTCATATCCTGTAGCTTTCTTAACAGCCTCCGGGCTCCAGTATGTACGAACATCAGCGAAAATCTGTGCTCTGTTTGTAAGAAGTTTCATGAACAGCATTCCAAGTCCGTTAAGAACATCGTTCTCTGTAGCCAGGATGTATGGTTCACGTGCTCCGTTCCAGTCAAAGGAGGTGTTCAGCATAGCTTCTGCAAAGTCACCGTTCGGATAGAAATCTGTCCACTGTCTCTGTCCCTGGAAACCGGCTGCCAGAGCATTGTGTCCGATTGCTTCTTCAGAGAATTTAGGATCAAGGTTGTCACAGCCGTTCATCAGTTCTTTGATGATAACTGCCATCTTAACAACAAACTCGAACTGCTCTTCTTTCTTTTCAGCTGAGAACTGAAGTTCTTCAGGGTTCTTATCCCAGCCAATCTTACAGGTTTCTTTTGCCCATTTCAGAGCTTTCTCAAATTCTGCGTGATCATAGATACCCTCTGTCATACGACGGATGATCTCTACCTCATCAACAGACTCAACTCTCATTCCAAGATAAGATTCGATGAAATCGGAATCAATGATAGATCCACCGATACCCATTGTTACAGAACCGATCTGCAGATAGGATTTTCCTCTCATGGATGCTGCTGCAACTGCTGCGCGGCCGAATCTTAACAGTTTTTCTTTAACGTCTTCCGGAATAGATGTGTCATCAGCTTCCTGAACATCATGTCCATAGATACCGAATGCCGGAAGTCCTTTCTGTGCATGTGTTGCAAGTACAGATGCAAGGTATACAGCACCAGGTCTTTCTGTTCCGTTGAATCCCCATACAGCTTTGATCGTCTGTGGATCCATATCCATTGTCTCAGCACCGTAGCACCAGCATGGTGTAACTGTAAGAGTGATATCTACGCCTTCTTTACGGAATTTATCTGCACATGCAGCGCTCTCGCCAACACGTCCGATGGTTGTATCAGCGATTACAACTTTAACCGGTTCACCGTTGGAATATCTTAAATTCTCTTCAAATAATTTAGCAGCTGATTTCGCCATATTCATTGTCTGATCTTCCAGAGATCCACGAACATCCAGTGCTCCTCTACGACCATCGATAGTAGGTCTGATACCAATTACCGGATAGCTGCCAATTAATCTGCTCTTTGCCATAATAAAATACCTCCTGATAAATTATTGTAATATTCCCGCAGGATCATTTCCTGCTAGAGCGTGTCTGAAAAAGGCTTTCTGCAAGATGTGCGTCACAATTTGTGGGAT
>ERZ772901.2328-NODE-2328-length-12234-cov-7.984153_pt1 | contig 12234 bp, 9 predicted proteins | sample MGYA00512123_ERZ772901 | MGnify/ENA primary metagenome ERZ772901 (study PRJEB29015, sample SAMEA2737711) | human gut metagenome | biome: human gut; feature: human-associated habitat; material: faeces | place: China | collected 2012 ...
ATGAGGGAAAAACCGATATGAAATACGCAAGCAACAACATCCGTAATATCTTGATTGCAGGCCATGCCGGCAGCGGCAAAACGACGCTGACTGAGGCACTGGTCTATTTTTCGGGCGCAGCAGAGCGTATGGGCCGTGTTGAGGACGGCACCACGATTTCGGACTTTGACCCTGAGGAAGCAAAGCGGAAGGCAAGCCTGTCGGCATCCGTGGTGCCGGTGGAGTACGAAGGCATCAAGTACAACCTGATCGATGCGCCGGGCCTGTTCGACTTTGAGGCAGGTGAGTATGAGGGCATCCGTGCTGCCGAGAGCGTGCTGGTGTGTGTTTCCGGCCGCAGCGGCGTGACCGTGGGCGCGGAGAAAGCCTTCCAGCTGGCCCGCAAGAACGGCAAGGCCACCATGGTGTTCATCTCCAAGTGCGACCTGGAAAATGCCAACTACTTCAAGATCCTGGAGGAGATGAAGATCAAGTTCGGCTCCACCGTCTGCCCCTGTGTTGTGCCCGCCAAGCTGGACGACGGCACCCCTGTCTACATCAACCTGTTCAGCCAGAAAGCCTTCAAGTATGAGAGCGGCAAGCAGATCCAGGTGGAGCTGCCCGATATCGGCCACCGCTTCCAGGGCCTGATCGAGGCCATGAGCGAGGCCATTGCCGAGACCGACGATGAGCTGATGGAAAAGTTCTTCGGCGGCGAGCCCTTTACCACCGAGGAGATCGTTGAGGGAATGCGCAAGGGCGTTAAGGACGGCCTGATCACCCCCGTGTTCTGCGGCAGCGCCGTCAACCAGCAGGCATTGGATATGCTGCTGTTCAATATGCACAAGCTTCTGCCCAGCCCGCAGCACGATGCCGCCATCCTGGCCGAGAATGCCAGCGGCGAGCCTGTGGAGCTGCATTGTGATGAGAACGAGCCCACCGTTGCCTATGTCTTTAAGACTGTGGCTGACCCGTTCGTGGGCAAGCTGAGCTACCTGCGCGTGATCAGCGGCAAGGTGACCGGCGGCGCTGCACTGGTCAACGCCCGCACCGGCGAGACCGAGAAGATCAGCAAGCCCCTGACCGTCATCGGCAAGAAGCAGGCCGAGACCGACAGCATCGGTGCTGGTGATATCGGCGCTGTGGCAAAGCTGGTCAGCGCAAAGACCGGCGATACCCTGTGCGATGCTTCCCGCGTGGTCAAGCTGCCTGCTGCTGCCTTCCCGCTGCCCAGCCTGTTCATGGCAGTCACCGTGGCCAAAAAGGGCGATGAGGGCAAGATCTCCAGCGCGCTGGCCCGCCTGATGGAAGAAGATCCGACCCTGAGCTACATCAATAACGCCGAGACCCACCAGCAGATCATTGGCGGCCTGGGTGAGCAGCATCTGGATGTGGTCAAGGCCAAACTGAAGAATAAGTTCGGCGTGGAGATCGGTCTGGAAGCTCCCCGCATTGCCTACCGTGAGTCCATCCGCAAGGCCTGCCAGAAGCAGGGCCGCCATAAGAAGCAGACCGGCGGCCACGGCCAGTTCGGCGATGTTGTCATCAACTTCGAGCCCTGTGACAGCGAGCAGGTCGTGTTTGAGGAAAAGGTGTTCGGCGGCAGCGTGCCCAAGAACTTCTTCCCGGCTGTAGAAAAGGGTGTCCGCCTTGCAGCCGAAAAGGGCGTGCTGGCCGGTTATCCTGTGGTCGGCCTGAAGGCTACCCTGCTGGATGGCAGCTACCACCCTGTGGACAGCTCCGAGATGGCCTTTATCATGGCCGCAAAGCTGGCCTATAAGGCTGCAATGCCCGAGGCAGGCCCCGTCATTCTGGAGCCCATCCATACCCTGAAGGCCCATGTCCCCAACGACAACACCGGCGATATCATGGGCGATGTGACCAAGCGCCGCGGCCGCGTGCTGGGCATGGAACCCGATGAGGATGGCATGCAGACCGTTATTGCCGAGGTCCCGCTGGCTGAGCTGAGCAACTTCACCACCTTTATCCGGCAGATCACCCAGGGCCGCGGCTGGTTCACCACCGAGTTTGCCCGCTACGAGATCCTGCCCGAAATGCTGGTGCCCGCCGTGGTGGAGCAGGCCAAGAAGCTGGGCAACCTGGATGAGAGCGCCGACGACTGAGCCGCTTTCTGACCGTTCCTGAATAACGACATTCCCGCAAGCCCCGTTGACACCTTTCCCTCTGTCGGCGGGGCTTTTTGCTGCGGGTGCGGTTTGTGCCGCCCCTTGACAAGCGCCACAAAAATCCCGTCCGAAGCAGTTCAGACGGGATTTTTTCTTGTGCATTTTACGTTCTGGAAACGGAGATCAGCCCTTCATGGGCACAAAGCCCACCAGGGCCTTGATGACCTCCCCGGCAATGATCAGCCCTGCCACCGAGGGCACAAAGGCGTTGGAGCCCGGCGTTGACCGACGGGGAGCCCCCGGACGCTGGGCATCTGCCGGGCAGGGTGCTTCCGGTGCCATGTCCTCGGTCAGGGGCGTCATGGCAGGCTCCCGGGAGTACACCACCTTCAGGTGCTTGATCTTGCGCTTGCGGCACTCGGTCCGCATCACCTTGGCCAGGGGGCACACCGAGGTCTTGTAGATGTCGGTCACCTCAAAGCGGGTGGGGTCCATCTTGTTGCCGGCGCCCATGGAGCAGATGATGGGCACCCCGGCTTCCTTGCACTTCATCACCAGAGCCAGCTTGCCGGTGACGGTGTCGATGGCGTCCACCACATAGTCGAACTGGGAGAAGTCGAAGCTGTCCTGGGTCTCCGGGCCGAAGAAGGTCTTGTAGGTAGTGACCTTGATGTCCGGGTCAATGTCGTGGACGCGCTCCTCGGCCACATCCACCTTGAATTTGCCCACGGTCTTGCGGGTGGCAATGATCTGGCGGTTGAGGTTGGTCAGGCAGACCTTATCGTCGTCGATGAGGTCCAGCGCGCCCACACCGCTGCGGGCCAGTGCCTCCACCGTGTAGCCGCCCACACCGCCGATGCCGAACACGGCCACGCGGGAATTGTGCAGCTTTTCCATTGCCTCTGCGCCCAGCAGCAGCTGGGTGCGGGAATACTGATCTTGCATTGCGTTTTGTCTCCTTGTTACTTTTCCACTCTCGTAATGATGCCGCCGCCCAGCACCACATCCCCCTGATACAGCACCACCGACTGGCCGGGCGTAGGGGCGCGCTGGGGCTGGTCGAACTCCAGCCGGAAGCCGTTTTCCGCCGGGTAAACGGTGGCGGCCTGCTCGGTCTGGTGGTAGCGGGTGCGGGCCGTGACCCGCAGAGGCTCTTTCAGCTCCGGGATGGCGATCCAGTTCACATCCTCCGCATAGACGATGCGGTCGAACAAAGCACTCTCCGGGCCGACGGTGACCGTGTTGGCCTGCATATCCTTGCCGCAGACGTACACCGGGGCCCCCAGTGCCAGCCCAAGGCCCTTGCGCTGGCCCAGCGTGTAGCGCACCGCACCGTTGTGGGTGCCCACCACCTTGCCGCTCTCGTCCAGAAAATCACCGGCGGGGTAGTGCTTGCCGGTAAAGCCCTCCATAAAGCGGGCATAGTCGCCGTCGGGCACAAAGCAGATGTCCTGGCTGTCGTGTTTGCGGGCATTGATGAAATGATGCTGCTCGGCGATGGCACGCACCTCGGTCTTGTGCAGGGCCCCCAGCGGCAGGCGCACATGAGCCAATTGCTGCTGGGTGAGGTTGTACAGCACATAGCTCTGATCCTTGCCCTCATCCAGCCCCTTTTTGAGCAGCCAGCGGCCGGTGTCCGGGTCCTGTTCCACCCGGGCATAGTGGCCGGTGACCACATATTCCATGCCGTGGGCCTGCGCCCAGATCAACAGATGGTTGAACTTCATGTATTTATTACAATCAATGCAGGGGTTTGGGGTGCCGCCGGCCTCATACACCCGGACAAACTTCTCGATGATCTGTTCCCGGAAGTCGGCGGTGAAGTCCAGCACCTCGTAAGGGATATCCAGGGCAAAGGCCACCTCGGCGGCGTCCTCGATGTCCTTTTCCGAGCAGCAGGTGTGGAAACCGGACTGCCCCAGCATCTCGTTGTGGGTCAGGCGCATGGTGATGCCGGTGCAGTCGTACCCGTCCCGCTGCATCAGCCAGGCAGCCACCGAGCTGTCCACGCCGCCGCTCATGGCAATGAGGGCGCGCGGAGGCCGGGGTGCAGAGTTCTGTGTGGTCATAGCTTCTCCTTTGGCGTGTTCAACACACTAAAATAGTAGTATAATAGTAACGCGGCAAAAACCAGTTGTCAAGACGCAGAAATTTGCCCTGCGGCGTCCAGCAGGCGCTGCCGCTCGTTAGGCAGCTGCCCCCGGATGACCGCGTCCAGCAGGGCTTCCAGCGTCCTGCGCAGGCCGGGCCCTGCCGGGATGCCCGCCGCCATCAGGTCGCGGCCGTTCACGGCCAGCTGGCTGACCCGGCAGCACACGCCGTCGGCGTCCAGCTGTGCGGCCAATTCTGCCTGCGCGGCAAAATCAGCCGCCTGTTCCGGCTCCATGGCAGCGCCCAGCGCCGCCAGCCGCTGCACGGTGTGCAGGTCGTACCGGCCCAGCAGTTTCCGGATGCGGATGGCCGTATCGGGGGCAGCGGGAGCTTGTCCGAGGCCCGTCCGGGAGTTTCTCTGAGGACCGTCCGGAGGGTGGGACCCTGCTGCCGCAGGCAGTAGGGCGGGGGATGGAATGCCCCTATTCGTGTCCGAAGAGAAAGCTCCCGGATGGACCTCTCTCACCAGCACCGCCGTCTGCTCGATGCAGGCGTTGGAGCAGCGCAGGCGCTTCAGGGCCTTGCGGGTGCCGTCCTCGCCAAGGCTCATCAGCAATGCGGCCCACCGCACGGGCAGGTCCTCTGTGCCCGCCGGGCAGGCATCCACCACCGGCTTTGCGGCCTGCAATGCCGGGGCGGAAAGCTCCGGCATGATAACTTTTAGTATTTTTTCATCAAGATATGCCGCCGGGGCGGGTGCTGCCAGCAATTTAGACAGCTCTTCTTCGATCCGCTCCACCGACACGCAGTCCAGATGGGCACACAGTGCCCGGGCCGCCTGCCCAGTGGGCGGGTCGATGGCAAAGCCGAACCGCGCCGCGAACCGGTACAGCCGCAGGATGCGCAGGGCATCCTCTTCAAAGCGGGTGGCGGGGTCGCCCACGGCCCGCAGGATACCCTGCTGCAGGTCCTGCTGCCCTCCAAAGGGGTCGATGAGCCCCTCGGCATCGTTGTAGGCCATGGCATTGATGGTAAAGTCCCGCCGGGCCAGGTCCTGCCGCACATCCGGCACAAAGTGTACCTCGTCCGGGTGGCGGCCGTCGGTATAGGCCCCCTCGGTGCGGAAGGTAGTGGTCTCGTACAGCTGGCCGCCGTACTTGATGGTCACGGTGCCGTGCTGCAGCCCGGTGGGGATGCACTGCCCCTCCCCGAACAAGGCCAGCACCTGCTCCGGCCGGGCACTGGTGCAAAGGTCCCAGTCCTGCGGGGTGCGCCCCAGCAGACTGTCCCGCACGCAGCCGCCCACCGCGTAGGCCGCATATCCGGCCCGGTGCAGCCGGGCCAGCAGAGCCGCCGCACCGGCGTCCAATCGGATGTTTTGCATGGGTCACGCCTCCTCGTACTGCAGGGTGATCTGCATCCCGTCTGCGCCGCACACTGCCGCCGGGAAGATGCTCTGCGCCTGGGGCAGATCTGCTTCCGGGTCGGTGATCATGGGGGAATAGTGGGTCAGCCAGAGGCGATGCGCCCCGGCGCGGGCCGCCAACGCGGCGCTCTGCCCAAAGGTGCTGTGCCCCCACTGAGCTGCCTGGGCTTCCTGTTCCGGAAGCGCATAGGTGGCGTCGCAAATCAGCAGGTCAGCGCCCTGTGCGGCCTGCTCCAGCGCGGCGCAGGGGGCCGTGTCGCCGGAGAATACCATGCTCAGCCCCCGGCGCGGCGCGCCCAGCACCTCCGCCGGGGCCACGGTGCGGCCTTTTACGAGAACGCTCTGCCCCTGCTGCAGAAGTTTCCATTGCTGCACCGGCACCCCCAGCGCCCGGGCCCGGGCCGGGTCGAACCGGCCTGCCCGGGGCAGCTCCAACCGATAACCCACGCTGGGCACCCGGTGCCGGGTGGCAAAGGGACGCAGCACAGCACCCGCCGGCCAGCCCTCCGACAGCGCATCCAGTGCCAGCGGCCCGTCTGCTTCCCGCAGACGCACGGCATAGGGCAGCGGCCCGGTGAGGGCACGCACGGCGCTCCAGATGCCGGCAAGCCCTTTCGGCCCCACCAGCAGCAGCGGCCGGGTGCGGCCCTGGGCCCCCAGCGTCTGCAGCAGACCCGGCAGGCCGAAGATGTGGTCGCCGTGATAATGGGTCAGACAGACGGTGTCCGCACGCATCAGGTTGACCCCGGCACGGCGGGCCGCCGCCTGGGTGCCCTCGCCGCAGTCGAACAGCAGGCCGTGGCCGCCGCAGGCTGCAAAGGCCGTACTGAGGGCGCGGTCCGGCAGCGGCATGGTGGCCGCCGTGCCCAGTAAGGTGATCGTCAGCATAAAAACTCCTTTGGATGAATGGTTCTTCTTTTATCTTACCACAGCGGCCCCGGCTGCACAATCGTCTGCGGCTCTGCATAGGATGGGCAAATGCAAAAAAGGAGGCGCAGACCATGCGATACCGGCCCGGAGCACACCGTTCCTTCCGCCCACGGCACCGGCACTGGCTGCGCGGGCTGGTGCTGGCGGTGCTGGTGCTGGCGGTGCTGGTGCTGTTGTACGGCTGCGCCGTGCAGCGGCTGATCTATTCTTCCCGCGGGACAATGATCTTTCTGCCGGAACGGCCGCTGCTCTGAACAGCAAAAGAGGGACGACTGCCGTCGTCCCTCTGGGGTGGGTCACATCAGTAATTGATCTTCTTCAGCTCAAAGTAGCTCTGGGGGTGTGCGCACACCGGGCACTTGAGCGGAGCCGACTTGCCGATGAAGGTGTAGCCGCAGTTCCGGCACTGCCACAGCTGCTGCTCTTCGCGGGCGAACACCTTCTGGTTCTTCAGGTTCTCGGCCAGGGCGCGGTAGCGCTCCTCGTGCTCCTTCTCGATCTGTGCCACCATGGTGAACAGGGCTGCGATCTGGTTGAAGCCCTCTTCCTTGGCCTCCTTGGCCATGCGGGGGTACATCTCGGTCCACTCGTCGTGCTCGCCGCCGGCGGCCATGTCCAGGCAGGTGAGCGTGTCGGGGATGGCACCGCCGCACAGCAGCTTAAACCAGATCTTGGCATGCTCCTTCTCGTTGCCGGCGGTCTCCTCAAAGATGGCAGCCAGCTGCTCATAGCCTTCCTTCTTGGCCATGCTGGCAAAGTAGGTGTACTTGTTGCGTGCCTGGCTCTCGCCTGCAAAGGCTTCCCACAGGTTTTTCTCGGTCTTGGTACCCTTGAGTTCCATACTCTCTTCTCCTTTTGTTATTCGGTGTCTGTATCGGCAGCCCCACTGCGGGGCTTCAGGTCCTTGTCTCTGAACAGAGTATACCACAAAGGATGGAGAAAATCAAGAATCATTCCTATTTATTTTGAGAATTATTTTCAGTTATGCTGTTTCAGGGCGCACACGGCGATGCTCAGGGCGCTCCATGCCGCCTGATACATCAGCACATAGGTCACCGGCAGCTGCCAGATGCTGCGGGCGCTGGTGAGCAGCACCGCAATGGCCACCGAGAACAGCACCGACACCATCTGCACCGTGGTGGCCGTGGTCTCGGCGTTCTGGGCCTTGTCGGCTGCGCGCAGGCCGCCGGTCAGGCTGGCAAAGCCTTTCTGATGGTACATGCAGCAGGGCGCATCCTCGGCCGGGGCGGCCTCGAGGGCGGCGCACTGCTCCTGATCCAGCAGGGTGACCATGCCCTCCGGCAGGCGGTAGGCCTCGGTGATGTGCTTTGCGGTCAGGCTGGGGTCCAGACTGGTGACCAGCAGACGGATGTTCTCCTGCTGCAGGGCGGCAAGGCTGCGGGCGATGTTGCGGCCGCCCACATAGCGGATCACGAACATGGCATGCACGTTGCCGGACACCGCCAGATACAGGATCTGCAGCTCCCCGTTTTTGGAGTGCTGGTTCTCGTAGTCCTCGTCCGGCAGGGCCACGCCCTCCTGCTCCAGGAAACGGCGGGTGCCGATCTGGATGTGGTTGTTGTCGCACCAGGCGGCAAAGCCCAGCCCGCGGTGGATCTCCAGATCCTTGACCGGGAACAGGATGTCGGTGCGGTCCTCAATGATCTGACGGAACAGCCCCTGCAGGGTACCGCCGCTCTGGTTGAGCACGCTGGCCGCGTACAGGATGGCGCGGTCGATGCGGCCGCCCTTGAAGATGCGGATATCCTCCAGCACCACGCTGTCGGCGGCAAACAGGTCCTCGGCATCCACCTGAAGGGTGTCGATGCCGCCCAGTTCCTGAATGGCCGCCCAGCCGGGCACCACGGCCCCCACGGCACCGGCGGCACGCTGCAGGCGCAGCGCGGCCATGCCGGCGATGAGGGTGGAGGACAGGGGTGCGCCCATGCACAGCACCGCCGTCAGGGCGGCAGCGGCCAGCTTCACGTCACGGCCTACCACCAGACACAGCAGGGCGCTGAGCAGGGCCACACCCAGCAGGATGTACCCGTTCTTCTGTGCACGGCGTTCCCCGGCGCGCTCGTCCAGGCTCTGTGCCACAAAGCCTTCATCCGCCGTCTGGGGGCGGCTCAGCAGCACCCAGGGGTCCTTCTGTTCCAGATCCCGTGCCAGTGCCCGGATCAGGTCCTTGTCCCGGGTGCGATACGCGCCCTGCAGGTCGGTGGCTTCGTTCAGCAGTTCATAGCCGCCGCGCACGGCAGACAGCATCACCCGGCTGCCCAGCAGCGCCAGGAACAGCCCCAGGGCTGCAACGCCGGTGAGGATGGACAGGCCCTCGGTGGTGCGGTAGGAGTTGGCCGTGAGCAGGGCCGTGACGGCCTGCAGCAGCGCCGCCACAGCGGCCAGTGCGGGCATCGTCTCTGCCGAGGGGCGGCCCCGCAGGCCGTTCAGGCCGTCGCGCAGGACCGGGAAGCTCACCACCAGGCTGGCGGCATACAGCAGCAGATTGGCGGCGTAGAAGGCCGCCGGGGCGGCATCCGGGTCCAGTGCGGCCAGCGGCGGCAGCAGCCGGTCGGCCACCAGGCCCACATGCAGCAGCACCACGGCCAGGATCCCGGCCAGTACACAGCGCAGGGTAAGCTCTGCACTCATGCGGCGCAGCTTCTCGCCCACACTCTCGGGGGCTTCGTCCTCCGCCGGCAGGGCGTCCTCCGCCTCGGTTTTCAGCTCCGTCTCTCCGGCATGTTCCGCTTCGGCAGTGTCTGCGGCGGGCGCAGCCACCGGCGTTTCGGTCGGTTCCGTCTCCGGAGCGTCCAGCGGTTCCAGCGGCAGGCTCATGGTATCTTCGTCCGGTTTGGTTTCCGGCTCTGCCTCGGGGGCTTTCACCGGCGCGGCGGGAGATGTTTTCTCCGGGGCTGCCGGTTCTTCCGGGACTTCCGGCTTTTTCTCGTCATCGGCGTCGCCGAACATCCGGAACACCGATTTCTTTTCCGGCAGCGGCTTGTCGGCTGCAAACACCATGGTGGGCCGGGGCGGCTCCGGAGCCTTTTCCGGGGTCTCCGGCTCTTCCGGGTCATCCAGCGGCACATCCACGCTGCGGATGGGCTCCAGCGTTTCCTCCACCGGCTTCGGTTTTGCAGCCATGCCGTTCAGCATGTCCTTGAGCTGCTGCATCTCCTGCTGCTCCTGCTGTTCCTGCGGCAGCAGCACGTCCGGGGCGTTCTTGGGGTTCTGTGCAGCCTTCTTCCGGGGCTTCTCCGGCTGCGGAGCCAGGGCGGCAGGAGCCTTGGGCGGCTCCGGCTTGTTCTCCGGGGCAGGCTGCGGGGCCGGTCTGTCCGGCACGGCAGGTTTTTCCGGGGCAGCAGGCACTTCGGCTTTGGGCTGGGGGAAATCCGTGCCCGGGTCTGCGGTGCGCAGGGTCAGGTCCAGATCCAGCGGTTCCTCCCCGTCGGGCTTTGCCAGAGCATCTGCGCCCAGCAGCACCTCACCGGTGGGCAGTTCCAGGTCCGCCCCGGCCTGCGGAGCCTGCTTCGGTTTTGCATGGCCGAACAGCCGCCCGAACAGCCCCTTGTGTTCTTCCGCCGCTTCTTCCTCCCGGCGCACCATCTCGGCCGGGATATCCGCCACGGTGGTGGTGAAGAAATCGCGGAATTTCTCATCGCTTGCGGCGGCACTCTTGTGTTGATTTTTTTCCTTAGGCATCCTTGTTCCTCCCGTTCTTCAGATTGGGGTTACGGATCACGCCTGTCACGCATTCTGTGCTGCGCGCTGCGACTGGATCTCGTACAGGATAATGCCAGCCGCCACCGAGACGTTGTAGCTGTCCACACCGGTGCCCTGTGCGGCCATGTCCAGCCGCACCACACCGTCGCACAACTTCTTGACCAGCTGCGACACGCCGCTGCCCTCGCTGCCCAGCACCAGCGCGATGGGGCCGGTGAGGTTGTTCTTGCGCAGGGGCACGCCGTCCATGTCGGCACAGTACACGAACACGCCCTGCTCCTTGAGGCGGCGGATCGTCTCGCCGATGTTGGCCACGCGGGCCACCGGCAGCCGCTCAGCGGCACCTGCGCTGGACTTGATGACCGTGGGGGTGACCGATGCGCCGCCCCGCTTGGGGATCACGATGCCGTGGGCACCGCACAGCAGAGCGCTGCGCATCACGGCACCCAGGTTGTGGGGGTCCTCAATGCCATCGCTCAGCACCAGGAACGGCGGCTCGCCCTTGGCTTTGGCCGCCGCCAGCAGGTCCTCCACGGTGGCATACGCGATCTCGCTGGCAAAGGCGGCCACACCCTGATGGCTCTCGGTGCCGGTCATCAGGCGCAGCTTGTTGGGGTTCACCCGCTTGACGGCTGCCCCGGCCTCCTTGGCCAGTGCGGTATAGTAAGCCGCCACGGCGGGGGCCATGCTCTCCGAAATGAGCACCGTATCCACGCCGGAACCACTCTTCAGCAGCTCGGTCACCGGATTCTTGCCGTAGACCAGGCTCTCATTCCGGGTCTGCTCTTCCGGTGCACGGCGCGGGCGGCGGGGCTGATTTTTCTCTTCCATTCTGTGTTCTCCTTCCGTTTCTATCGGAACGATGCAGCGCATGTTCCCCAGGGCGCGCCGCACCGCTTGCGCAGGCAGCCAGCCCGACGATTTTATCAGATGATAATCCAAGGTAAAGTATAGCATAAGCCGACCGGGTTTGCCAGCAAATTGCCGCTTTTTTGTCGGCCCGACCGGATTTTTTCACAGCTTGCCCGCGCCCCGGCCCGGTTTTGCAGAATTGTCCTTTGCTGCTGCGCCTTCTGCCCCTGCCGGGACCTGCCGTTTTGCCGGTCCGAAAAGTTTTCCACAAAAGAGGGCTATACATTTCGTAGAAGGACCCGATTTTTTCCACATGTTGAAAACCCGGTGGAGAAAGTTCAAAAGTCCTGCTGCAAAGCCTGTTTTCCCTGTGGAATTTAACATTCTCCACTGAGTTTTCCACAATCTGGTTCGACATTCCCCCGCAGGGTGCGTACAATTTGTAATTTTCAAGTCGGAAATATGACAATTTTTTGATGCAGAACCACGCACCTTTTGCAATTTTCTCCAATATCAAATTGACGAATGTGGATTTGTGTTGAAAATCCCACGGTTTCTCCCATCCCGGGGACATTCTGCAAAAGTGGTGCAGGACATTCAAAATTGTTGCAGATTCCCGCATTTCGGACCTTTTCCGCCCGCAAATGCCGCATTCCGCCCGGCGTTTGAAGAGAAAAACCGCCTGTTTGGATTGATTTTAAGAAGGGTTTGGGGTATACTAGTTTTGTAGGTTTGTTAAGCCGTGCACAATACGGCGCGGCATGACCGAAAACCCCGATCATATTTGGAGGTAATGAATAATGTTGGTAAATGCAACCGAGATGCTGCTCAAAGCACGCGATGGCCACTACGGTGTGCCTCAGTTCAACATCAATAACCTGGAGTGGACCAAGGCAGTCCTGACCGCCTGCGAGGAAATGAAGAGCCCCGTCATTCTGGGCGTTTCCGAGGGTGCTGGTAAGTACATGACCGGTTTCAAGACCGTTGCCGCCATGGTCAGCGCCATGGTCGATTCCATGGGCATCACCGTTCCCGTTGCTCTGCATCTGGATCACGGCACCTACGAGGGCTGCAAGGCCTGCGTTGAGGCCGGCTTCTCCTCCATCA
>ERZ772901.2334-NODE-2334-length-12178-cov-8.329044_pt1 | contig 12178 bp, 21 predicted proteins | sample MGYA00512123_ERZ772901 | MGnify/ENA primary metagenome ERZ772901 (study PRJEB29015, sample SAMEA2737711) | human gut metagenome | biome: human gut; feature: human-associated habitat; material: faeces | place: China | collected 2012 ...
TTGGTGAGGGCAGGACGACGGTCTCGGGATCATCCCCGCGCATGCGGGGCTCACCAGGATTGTCTTGACGTCCGTGATGTCGATATAGGATCATCCCCGCGCATGCGGGGCTCACGCCGACAAATTTTGTCGGGTCATCACGGACAAAGGATCATCCCCGCGCATGCGGGGCTCACATAGTAGAATTTGCGGCCGTCTGTGAGGTCGAGGGATCATCCCCGCGCATGCGGGGCTCACACGGACGTCTACAAGTACGACCCGCTCAACGAGGGATCATCCCCGCGCATGCGGGGCTCACTACGCCTTGTCTTCTGGCAAATGCCTATGGATGGGATCATCCCCGCGCATGCGGGGCTCACCTTGAAGACCGCATCGGCCAGCCGCTGATGCAGGGATCATCCCCGCGCATGCGGGGCTCACAGATGGTTCAGAGACTCATCAAGAAATACCATGGGATCATCCCCGCGCATGCGGGGCTCACAGGATAGCCCGTTTTTCCCCATCGACTATTTTGGGATCATCCCCGCGCATGCGGGGCTCACCGATTGATGTAAGCCTCTGGCCCTGTCAGCTCGGGATCATCCCCGCGCATGCGGGGCTCACATTTCGTCAAGTGTAGCCAATGCGCTAGCCAGGGGATCATCCCCGCGCATGCGGGGCTCACGAATCCTTATATCACGCCATTTGTCACATAATAGGATCATCCCCGCGCATGCGGGGCTCACGCATAGTCATAGCACATACCAGAGAATGGACAGGGATCATCCCCGCGCATGCGGGGCTCACCGCTATCGGCGTAAAATACGGGATGCAGTGATGGGATCATCCCCGCGCATGCGGGGCTCACAGAGAGTGCATAGCTTTGCTTCTAAGCTCGTCGGGATCATCCCCGCGCATGCGGGGCTCACCTAGTCTTTTTTCGTGCGTAGAATGGAGGACGGGGATCATCCCCGCGCATGCGGGGCTCACTAAATCCATTTTTAGCCGCAATCTCGTAAACTGGGATCATCCCCGCGCATGCGGGGCTCACTAATTTTGCACCACTTTTTAGACTTAGCCCTCAGGATCATCCCCGCGCATGCGGGGCTCACACTATATCACCTTGTAGATTCATTGTCAACATGGGATCATCCCCGCGCATGCGGGGCTCACCACCGAATGGACGTCTTGATGGCAGGATTGCCGGGATCATCCCCGCGCATGCGGGGCTCACCTCTTCGAGGGAGCGGCAATGATCGCAGGAATGGGATCATCCCCGCGCATGCGGGGCTCACAACCTCGGCAACGGCTCGAACGCCGGTCTGTCGGGATCATCCCCGCGCATGCGGGGCTCACGCGTTGGCGAGATCTGCAATATTGTGGATCCTGGGATCATCCCCGCGCATGCGGGGCTCACGATGCTGACTTGCATCGGGGCGACAATATTTTGGGATCATCCCCGCGCATGCGGGGCTCACTTTTTCATTATCCCATATCGCTGAAAAGTGCCGGGATCATCCCCGCGCATGCGGGGCTCACATGTCAATATTATATCATGTGAGTTAACACCAGGGATCATCCCCGCGCATGCGGGGCTCACAGTCGAAACAAAGGACAATGGTGTCTACATCTGGGATCATCCCCGCGCATGCGGGGCTCACTGCACGATGACATGTTCCATCACGCCGTCATTGGGATCATCCCCGCGCATGCGGGGCTCACCTGCGGCGTGAGCTGGAACAGAAGCTGTACAAGGGATCATCCCCGCGCATGCGGGGCTCACCCCATGATAGCCGAAATGCCAGTCGCCGTCATGGGATCATCCCCGCGCATGCGGGGCTCACCATGCACGATTACGCTTTCGCGGATTCACTACGGGATCATCCCCGCGCATGCGGGGCTCACTCACATCAGCGCTGCGTGGAGCAAACTTCCGTGGGATCATCCCCGCGCATGCGGGGCTCACAGGTCAAGGACAACGGTGCTACAGACAAGCCTGGGATCATCCCCGCGCATGCGGGGCTCACCTCGTCGGAATATACCGCTTATCGAGCAGATAGGGATCATCCCCGCGCATGCGGGGCTCACGCTACATCAAGATTGTGGAAGCGGTCGATATGAGGATCATCCCCGCGCATGCGGGGCTCACAAGCAGATTGAAGCAACCGGTGACCCTGAGCTGGGATCATCCCCGCGCATGCGGGGCTCACTAATGAAGCAAGCAGTTGAGAGACGATTGCTTGGGATCACCCCCGCGCATGCGGGGCTCACTGGACGCTCCACGGCTTTGATACCGGCCGCAAAGGATCATCCCCGCGCATGCGGGGCTCACTTAAACGTCTCGCCCATCATGCCAACGTTCGTGGGATCATCCCCGCGCATGCGGGGCTCACCGAGCTAGATGATCACCTGAAGCCGCTGGCCTAGGATCATCCCCGCGCATGCGGGGCTCACCGGCTTCGCGCCATAGCCCCAAAGCTCTCGGCGGGATCATCCCCGCGCATGCGGGGCTCACGACGCAGCGCGACCTCATAAAGGCCCGCGCGCGGGATCATCCCCGCGCATGCGGGGCTCACTCAGCACTGGCAGATGCGATGTTGTGGAAGGCGGGATCATCCCCGCGCATGCGGGGCTCACCCCGAGCGCTTGAGGTATGTCGTGCTGATCGTGGGATCATCCCCGCGCATGCGGGGCTCACAGTGTTGGTACCGTCAGCAACGGGAAGGTCTGGGGATCATCCCCGCGCATGCGGGGCTCACGCTCCGCCTGTGTGCTGTTACCACTCTTCTTCGGGATCATCCCCGCGCATGCGGGGCTCACGGTGACCTCAACTGCGGCTCGAACGCCGGTCTGGGATCATCCCCGCGCATGCGGGGCTCACAATTCTATACGGCGCGTGATATCAAGCTCCAGGGGATCATCCCCGCGCATGCGGGGCTCACAGCTCCGCTTCAGCGTTCACAAGCGCCTTGTAGGGATCATCCCCGCGCATGCGGGGCTCACCGGTGAAGGGGTTGCTGATGGCCTTCACAGTTGGGATCATCCCCGCGCATGCGGGGCTCACCTTTTGCCTCGGCGTACTCGCGCAAGGTCTGCGGGATCATCCCCGCGCATGCGGGGCTCACGAGCTCGCCCTGCGCAAGGAATTCCCCGAGGCGGGATCATCCCCGCGCATGCGGGGCTCACTCGAAGATCCAATCCGAAACGTATTGGCAGACGGGATCATCCCCGCGCATGCGGGGCTCACGTCTTCAGCTCCCCGGCCGACATCGGCGGCTGGGGATCATCCCCGCGCATGCGGGGCTCACATCACTCTGGCAAGACCATCGATGCCTACAAGGGGATCATCCCCGCGCATGCGGGGCTCACTGTACAACCATTCTCAATAGTCTTTGCCAACAGGGATCATCCCCGCGCATGCGGGGCTCACTGCTGTACGCCATTTTCATCTTTGATTGTGCTGGGATCATCCCCGCGCATGCGGGGCTCACCTTTACACCGAAGTCAATAACAGCCGTCTCTGGGAATCATCCCCGCGCATGCGGGGCTCACCATGTAGTCCGACAGCGTTGTCGCCATCGATGCGGATCATCCCCGCGCATGCGGGGCTCACACAGCACTCGCGACGAATGAGCGACAGCTGCAGGGATCATCCCCGCGCATGCGGGGCTCACGACGCCCGACAGCCGTCATTGGGAAATGGCCGGGGATCATCCCCGCGCATGCGGGGCTCACATAATGTATCTCAATGAATGACATAGATATACGGGATCATCCCCGCGCATGCGGGGCTCACTACATCTCGGCCCCATAGCAATGAATCCTTACGGGATCATCCCCGCGCATGCGGGGCTCACTACGGACTATTTGCGACGTCTGTGCTGCCGAGGGGATCATCCCCGCGCATGCGGGGCTCACGCTGACCACTTTCTGTGCCCGCGCAAACGCTTGGGATCATCCCCGCGCATGCGGGGCTCACTTCCAGCTCTGGAAACGGGCACGGAAAAGCAAGGGATCATCCCCGCGCATGCGGGGCTCACGTTTTCTCCTCCTCGAGGTCGTAAACAACGTTGGGATCATCCCCGCGCATGCGGGGCTCACCGAATCCTTATATCACGCCATTTACAACCTAATAGGATCATCCCCGCGCATGCGGGGCTCACAAACTTTTCCATTCTATACACTCCTTTTAATTGGGATCATCCCCGCGCATGCGGGGCTCACTTCCAGGCGGATAAGGGCTACTATCGCAGGATGGGATCATCCCCGCGCATGCGGGGCTCACAAGCCGACCTCCTCGATGATGCGCTTGGCCAGGGGATCATCCCCGCGCATGCGGGGCTCACCTTCGTGATGTAATCCTTGTTGTCATCGGTAAGGGATCATCCCCGCGCATGCGGGGCTCACGCGGCGACTGTCACGGTTGCACCAATCGGATCGGGATCATCCCCGCGCATGCGGGGCTCACAGATTTTCGGCTCACGTCCGTATGCCCGGGCCGGGATCATCCCCGCGCATGCGGGGCTCACGCATGTACCGACAGTAGTGGCATGACAATTCAGGGATCATCCCCGCGCATGCGGGGCTCACGTATGGGCGGCTGATAGAGCTGGGGCGTTATCGGGATCATCCCCGCGCATGCGGGGCTCACAACGATGTCTTCATCGGCGTTCGCCCAATGGCGGGATCATCCCCGCGCATGCGGGGCTCACCAAGGTTGTACAATGCCCATACCCTGCGTTCTGGGATCATCCCCGCGCATGCGGGGCTCACGCTTTCAGCGCGTCGATTACAGTGGCGGCCTGGGGATCATCCCCGCGCATGCGGGGCTCACCTTCCAATGACTTCCATAGGATAATAGGAAAGGGGATCATCCCCGCGCATGCGGGGCTCACTCATCACGGGGCTGATTGGCATCATTGCCGGAGGGATCATCCCCGCGCATGCGGGGCTCACCGCTCTCAACGACCCACGGATATTGTCCTACAGGGATCATCCCCGCGCATGCGGGGCTCACAAAAATTCGATTTCTTCCAGCCATGACCTGACGGGATCATCCCCGCGCATGCGGGGCTCACCGAATGGATATATCTCGGCAATACCGGTTTCCGGGATCATCCCCGCGCATGCGGGGCTCACGTCTGCATGAATGGCTTGATCGTGCCATCGCTGGGATCATCCCCGCGCATGCGGGGCTCACAGTGTCGTGCCCATGATGGTAAGGTCTACGGCGGGATCATCCCCGCGCATGCGGGGCTCACATTGGTGCGCCGAAAAGCACCCATCCCCCATTGGGATCATCCCCGCGCATGCGGGGCTCACAAAGTGTTACAATCATATGCTTGATGCAATTGGGGATCATCCCCGCGCATGCGGGGCTCACAATAACGGCAGCGCAAAAGGCAATGACATATTAGGATCATCCCCGCGCATGCGGGGCTCACTCACATGACCCGTACAAGTTTGTGCTAGCCGCGGGATCATCCCCGCGCATGCGGGGCTCACTGCACGATGACATGCTCCATTACGCCGTCGTTGGGATCATCCCCGCGCATGCGGGGCTCACCAAGGTTTCTCTTTCTCAACTGGCATTAAAGTAGGATCATCCCCGCGCATGCGGGGCTCACTCTTCTGTTACAATGAAGCAAGAAAGGTGGTGAGGATCATCCCCGCGCATGCGGGGCTCACCCATCATCTACAGCTATGGCGGCGACGAAAGCGGGATCATCCCCGCGCATGCGGGGCTCACCCAGCGGGCTAGTAATATGAAAAAAGATGAAAGGGATCATCCCCGCGCATGCGGGGCTCACCCCAGACGCCCTGGTCCTTATTCCAGCGGTACGGGATCATCCCCGCGCATGCGGGGCTCACACAGCAAGATGGCCATCGACCCGGCCGCGCTTGGGATCATCCCCGCGCATGCGGGGCTCACTGGATTGCCCTGGAAGACGACGGCCCGCGGATGGGATCATCCCCGCGCATGCGGGGCTCACTTCGCACGATATGGAATGCAGGCGCTGAGCTAGGGATCATCCCCGCGCATGCGGGGCTCACGCCTCGGGGATAAGCTGGCCGCGGCGAAAGATGGGATCATCCCCGCGCATGCGGGGCTCACAGGCCGTCCGGCCACCCTTCGACGATAACTTTGGGATCATCCCCGCGCATGCGGGGCTCACTCTTTGTCGAGTGCTTCGATGCGTTCAAGATCGGGATCATCCCCGCGCATGCGGGGCTCACGATCTGTCTCGCGGCGACGCTCGATTCTGCAGGGGATCATCCCCGCGCATGCGGGGCTCACATGGATTTCTGGGAGAGACAAAGCCTGAGAGAAGGATCATCCCCGCGCATGCGGGGCTCACTGCTGGTAGATGCGCCACTTGATGCCGAGCGTGGGATCATCCCCGCGCATGCGGGGCTCACACATGGCTCTTACTATGCCTAGTGTATCCGTAGGGATCATCCCCGCGCATGCGGGGCTCACCAGGATCTCGTCAACATCGTCAAGGCTATCCCGGGATCATCCCCGCGCATGCGGGGCTCACGCGAGCTATGTGGATCCCCTGACTCGAGCGAGGGGATCATCCCCGCGCATGCGGGGCTCACCCTTGCTTCAAATTGGCTCGCAAGGCAGAAAGGGGATCATCCCCGCGCATGCGGGGCTCACTTCATTGCGTACTTCATTAGCAAAACGGCCAGGGGATCATCCCCGCGCATGCGGGGCTCACACCGCAAGATCAATGGCCAGGCGTGCCATCTGGGGATCATCCCCGCGCATGCGGGGCTCACCATATGTTGTCCTCCTCCATGATCTTGTCCCAGGGATCATCCCCGCGCATGCGGGGCTCACTTCTTCTCTCCCACTCCAACGACAGGCTGTTTCGGATCATCCCCGCGCATGCGGGGCTCACAGGGCTTCGCAGCTATGGACTGCTCGATCTTCGGGATCATCCCCGCGCATGCGGGGCTCACGTCGGCCGCTGTCGGTGTATTATCACTCATGTGGGATCATCCCCGCGCATGCGGGGCTCACATGATCTGCTGATGCATTGCGGTGTCGAGCACGGGATCATCCCCGCGCATGCGGGGCTCACCTTCTCAGGCTGTGCGCATGGAACGCCAGGCCGGGATCATCCCCGCGCATGCGGGGCTCACACGACGGGTCCAGAGGTAAAGGCATGGCGTATGGGATCATCCCCGCGCATGCGGGGCTCACTGATTCTGCCCTGGGCATTATTGATGCGGCTCGGGATCATCCCCGCGCATGCGGGGCTCACCACCTGTGACCTTGTGACAGCAATATACCCTGGGGATCATCCCCGCGCATGCGGGGCTCACGACTGTTTGCCCTGGCTGTCTGTTCCATCTCCGGGATCATCCCCGCGCATGCGGGGCTCACACTTTATCCGTCAGCGGTCTGATTTTCCTGTCGGGATCATCCCCGCGCATGCGGGGCTCACCTCACGCAGAAGCAGGAAGATTGGGTTCGCACGGGATCATCCCCGCGCATGCGGGGCTCACGGAGGCATGCGGTACAGAGACATTTGCGTATAGGGATCATCCCCGCGCATGCGGGGCTCACTTACTCCTGCAGGCCGAAACTACCTTGATAGCGGGATCATCCCCGCGCATGCGGGGCTCACGCATCGTCAACGCAATTTCCGGCACGCGCAACGGGATCATCCCCGCGCATGCGGGGCTCACCACCTGTGACCTTGTGACAGCGATATACCCCGGGGATCATCCCCGCGCATGCGGGGCTCACCATCAATACTTCCAGCACTGCCTGCCGCAGCAGGGATCATCCCCGCGCATGCGGGGCTCACCTGCCATCCAGAATGCATTCGGAAGCGGCCATGGGATCATCCCCGCGCATGCGGGGCTCACCAGGTGCAGGATTTGATTCCATTCGCGCCGTTGGGATCATCCCCGCGCATGCGGGGCTCACGATGCGCCGAGCGTGAAGGTGATCCACTGCTCGGGATCATCCCCGCGCATGCGGGGCTCACTCGCCGAGCCGCCAGTCGTCATACTTCGGGCCGGGATCATCCCCGCGCATGCGGGGCTCACGGAAGCGAAAGCAGAAGCGGCGACAGCTACACGGGATCATCCCCGCGCATGCGGGGCTCACTGCGGCGCGTCGTAGGCTTTTCCATAGCTCGTGGGATCATCCCCGCGCATGCGGGGCTCACGCCACTGACGACTTGAAGAAAATAACCTCCATGGGATCATCCCCGCGCATGCGGGGCTCACTCCGCGTCTTCCGCATCGCATGATTCACGATTAGGATCATCCCCGCGCATGCGGGGCTCACATCCACGACACAAGGGCGGACTTGCCAATGCCGGGATCATCCCCGCGCATGCGGGGCTCACGCCTACAGCGAGATGACCGAAGAAGTCGAGAGGGGATCATCCCCGCGCATGCGGGGCTCACATTTCTCGCTAGCTTCTCGCACGACCCGTACCGGGATCATCCCCGCGCATGCGGGGCTCACAAGTGCAACGGCAAAGAGACGTATAATGGCATGGGATCATCCCCGCGCATGCGGGGCTCACGCTTTAAGAACTACATCCAAAATTTGGATGTAGGGATCATCCCCGCGCATGCGGGGCTCACTGTTTGCCTTTCTTGGCCGCATTGGCCGCGAAAGGATCATCCCCGCGCATGCGGGGCTCACATGGTGTAGATGACATCGAGCAGTTCCAACGCGGGATCATCCCCGCGCATGCGGGGCTCACGGTGCTGTGTCCGGTGCCGGAGAGCCGCCCGTGGGATCATCCCCGCGCATGCGGGGCTCACGATGGCGGCTTTAATTGCAGTATTTTGCAGTAGGGATCATCCCCGCGCATGCGGGGCTCACTTCCTTTCCTTGCTGTGTAATAGTTGATAATAGGGATCATCCCCGCGCATGCGGGGCTCACGCAAAATCACAAGTCGTGAAGCACGCGAAGTAGGGATCATCCCCGCGCATGCGGGGCTCACAGCCACCCCGACATACGTCCATCTGGCCACACGGGATCATCCCCGCGCATGCGGGGCTCACGCAACCTTGAGTGGATGACACAAAAAGAAAACGGGATCATCCCCGCGCATGCGGGGCTCACTATCACGGCGCAAATTTCCGTTGTGATGGGGCGGGATCATCCCCGCGCATGCGGGGCTCACACCCCCACTTTTCAGCAGGGGTTCAGCATGAAGGGATCATCCCCGCGCATGCGGGGCTCACAAGGCAGATATGGTGCGGTATAAGGGCATCTTGGGATCATCCCCGCGCATGCGGGGCTCACTCCGCCGTAATGGCCCCGGCTTTTATCATCCCGGGATCATCCCCGCGCATGCGGGGCTCACACAATGAGATACCATCGTCAGGATCAATGACTAGGATCATCCCCGCGCATGCGGGGCTCACAATCGCTCCGCTTCCTGCTTTGCACCCGCCGTGGGATCATCCCCGCGCATGCGGGGCTCACGCAGCTTAAGCAGACTGCCGAAAGCATTACGAGGGATCATCCCCGCGCATGCGGGGCTCACATGAGCGGTGACTACAATCCGCTGGGCGAGGCGGGATCATCCCCGCGCATGCGGGGCTCACCTCAAACGGATGGAGTCAATGGAGCGCCGGTTGGGATCATCCCCGCGCATGCGGGGCTCACAACGATGAAGAAGTTACGCTGACCATGCGATTGGGATCATCCCCGCGCATGCGGGGCTCACTTCCTATACTTTTCAAGGCAAGAAAATAAGATAGGATCATCCCCGCGCATGCGGGGCTCACCCTTTTACCTATGTAATGAGAGAGGACGCGCCGGGATCATCCCCGCGCATGCGGGGCTCACCTCTTTTGCTTCGGCATCATAGCGTTTTTCACGGGATCATCCCCGCGCATGCGGGGCTCACGTGTCATTGATGCAATCAATGCATTGGATGAGGGGATCATCCCCGCGCATGCGGGGCTCACTGCAAGGCCATCTGAGCACAAAACAGGTATAAGGGATCATCCCCGCGCATGCGGGGCTCACTGACTGGGCCATCTTCGCCGCCCAAGGCCGGCGGGATCATCCCCGCGCATGCGGGGCTCACATGAAGTTCAGTGCCGTGACGATGCCCTGGCCGGGATCATCCCCGCGCATGCGGGGCTCACGTCGATGATGATTGGCTTTGACTTGTGCCCAAGGGATCATCCCCGCGCATGCGGGGCTCACGCGAGACAGCGCTGCAGCAATTTTATGATTATGGGATCATCCCCGCGCATGCGGGGCTCACTTGGCCGTCTTAAAGGCCACACCGCCGTGGTCGGGATCATCCCCGCGCATGCGGGGCTCACTGCGGTCCGTATGGGCCGCCAGGATAATCAATGGGATCATCCCCGCGCATGCGGGGCTCACACCGGGCTTTCTTTTCCATCCGAAACGAACTTGGGATCATCCCCGCGCATGCGGGGCTCACAGCAATCTGCATCTCCTCGTTTCCCGGTGCCAGGGATCATCCCCGCGCATGCGGGGCTCACTTTACTCGTTCGACGGCGCTATCGCGAATGACGGGATCATCCCCGCGCATGCGGGGCTCACGAAAATTTTTGGAGGCATGGGACTAATATGGTGGGATCATCCCCGCGCATGCGGGGCTCACACGGAGTAGACCGCCACCTTGTCATAATCCTCGGGATCATCCCCGCGCATGCGGGGCTCACCGTCATTGCCCTTGATATCGTCAGTGCTGCCCGGGATCATCCCCGCGCATGCGGGGCTCACCTTATCAAGCATTTGCGCGGGCGCAGAAAGTGGGGATCATCCCCGCGCATGCGGGGCTCACCAGCCTCTTTGCTCGATCAGTGAGAGGCTTGCGGGATCATCCCCGCGCATGCGGGGCTCACTTGATCAGTCTTGAGCTGGCACTTTTGTAGGCGGGATCATCCCCGCGCATGCGGGGCTCACAACACAATAGCTATCTCGCCGTTCTCGACGTAGGGATCATCCCCGCGCATGCGGGGCTCACTTCTCGCCGAACGCATTCAGTTGTCTGACGTAGGGATCATCCCCGCGCATGCGGGGCTCACATGGCACGACGTCCGGAACGGCGTCCACGGGGGGGATCATCCCCGCGCATGCGGGGCTCACTACCCTTATAGGCGACGAGGATATAGCGCGGCGGGATCATCCCCGCGCATGCGGGGCTCACCCTGCCTTCTCGCCTGCAACCATGCGGTCGACGGGATCATCCCCGCGCATGCGGGGCTCACACAAACAGGGCACGGATATCACGTTCGATGATGGGATCATCCCCGCGCATGCGGGGCTCACTCAATGTTTTTTTGTAAAACCTAAAAAAACATGGGATCATCCCCGCGCATGCGGGGCTCACAGTGAGGCGTCGGCTTCGTCGGATGTCCGCTTGGGATCATCCCCGCGCATGCGGGGCTCACGTTGCATGGGCGCGTGCGATCCGTGCCGAGAAGGGATCATCCCCGCGCATGCGGGGCTCACCGTGAAATCGGAAATCCCGAACACGCCAGAGGGGGATCATCCCCGCGCATGCGGGGCTCACAATTTCTGCTCCATGTCGTTGATGCTCATTGCGGGATCATCCCCGCGCATGCGGGGCTCACACCTGAGAGCACACAATCGCTATCGCCAGCTCGGGATCATCCCCGCGCATGCGGGGCTCACAGAAAATCAAAATCATCGAGAGCTTGGACAAGAGGATCATCCCCGCGCATGCGGGGCTCACTGTATAAAAAGGCAATCTGAATCGACGCTCCCGAGGGATCATCCCCGCGCATGCGGGGCTCACCAAAGCCGTCACCGCGAATGAAATCACGCCGTGGGATCATCCCCGCGCATGCGGGGCTCACAGAGCCCGTACATCACAATCGGGCTTTGTACCGGGATCATCCCCGCGCATGCGGGGCTCACACGACCATACATCTGACTTGCCATGCGACTCAGGGATCATCCCCGCGCATGCGGGGCTCACCCGCCCGCGACTTTGAGCTGGCCGAATTGCATAGGATCATCCCCGCGCATGCGGGGCTCACCAGCGCCGATCTTGATAAGCAGCTCTGATATAGGGATCATCCCCGCGCATGCGGGGCTCACAAAATCTGCAGACGACAATGACCGAAGCCGAGGGGATCATCCCCGCGCATGCGGGGCTCACGTCTTTAACTCACCGGCTGACATCGGCGGTTGGGGATCATCCC
>ERZ772901.2344-NODE-2344-length-12142-cov-17.497559_pt1 | contig 12142 bp, 11 predicted proteins | sample MGYA00512123_ERZ772901 | MGnify/ENA primary metagenome ERZ772901 (study PRJEB29015, sample SAMEA2737711) | human gut metagenome | biome: human gut; feature: human-associated habitat; material: faeces | place: China | collected 2012 ...
GTTTATTCTGAAACATCCGGAATGCCAGAAATATAAGTGTTCCCAGACGGATGCGTCCCTTCAATTTCAGTTCTCCATCCAGGCATGGCTCCATAAAATCCGGGCACACCTGAACATGCCGGCCATACAGTCCATAAAACGGGCTGATCCAGGTGAGAACCTGGCCGGTCGTATACGGATCACCAAAGCCAAAATGAATTTTTCCTTCCAGTTTTTGCGGCAGTACATGCCGGATGAGAGCAAAAATCTGCCGTTTGGCCAGGCGGAAAGCTTTTTTATTTTCCTCATCCCGGATAAAAGTCAAGATTGTCTCCCACTGTTTTTTTCTTTGTCTGAATTTCCTGGCAATTTTTTTGAACCTTTGGGAAATTCTGTGAATCCTAGCTTTCAGGTTTGCTATACACTTGCGAATTCGTTCCGGAATCGCGGACAGAAGGAAACTTGATTTTTTCGATTTCAGATCTACGTTATCCGGCGTCTCTGTTTCAGGAATTTTCGGAGTTTCCCCGATTTTTGTTTTCTGCACAGCTGCCTCTGATTTCGCAGTCTCAGAATATACTTCCGTTTCACACGTTTCTGCACGTTCCGTCCGCTCTGTTTTCACCTGTTCCGGCTTCACTTCCGCGGTTTCCACCCGCTCCGCCAGTTCCTGTTCCAGAGCATTTTCTGCCTCCCCATCTTTTCCTCTGCCCGGATGAAACCACAGAATCCGAAAATCCATCTGTGCTTCCCCGTCATAGGAAACCTTTATGGAAATGAGGCGCATAAACCAGCTTGCCGAGGCACTGCCCTTCAAATGCTCATAAATGCTGCCCTCCGCCCGATACCGGACCGGCACAAGCAGCACGCTGAATAGCACAAACAGGATCAGGCCCAGAATGATCAGGAGCAAAATCCCGATTATTTTTAAGATTCCCAGTACGATTGCTACCATACGTCAATTCCTGTAAAGCGGGCAAAGGCCTCCGCTGATACCTCTCCTGTTTTCTGATACAGATCATCCACCATCCGGCGCGCCACCTCCAGGGCCTCCCAGTAGGTCACCGCGATTCCTAGGATCATGCGCTCTTTTTTCTTTTCCGATGGAAACAGAAGCATTGCGGACGGATAGATGTCACAGAGATTCTCTCCATTTTGCGGGGAAGTAATCACATAAACCTCCGGCTGCAGCTTTTCCTCCCGGATGCCCTGAATGATGGCATACCGGTGCCGCTTTGCCTTTTTCCCAACATACAAATGACTGTACCACTGCATCGCATCTTCTCCATCTTTTCCTAGCGATAATTATCCAGAATGGAACGGCGCAGAAGATCCAGTCCCTTCACGACCGCCTGCTCCCGGATTTTAGCCCGGTTGCCCTTAAACTGATATTTCTGGACATTGACCTTGTCCTTCATGTAAGTCGCAATGTAAACCAGACCAACCGGCTTTTCCTCACTGCCGCCGTCCGGACCAGCCAGGCCGGTGACAGCCACACAGGCATCGGAATCGGTAGCAAACACACCGCCAGTTGCCATCTCTCTGGCGGTCTGCTCACTGACTGCACCATACTTCTTTAACGTACTCTTGCTGACATCCAGATACTTGCGTTTTGCTTTATTGGAATATGTGATAAAACCCTCGTTGTAAACCTCGGAAGCTCCCGGCACATTGATGATGCGGCCAGCCAGCAGTCCACCGGTGCAGGACTCCGCAGTCGTCACCGTCAGTTCGTATTTCTTTAACAGCCTGACCACAGCCTGCTCCAGCGTCTCCTCTTCCTTCGTAGAGTAGACATAGTCCCCGAAACGGTTTTTGATTTCTTTTACCACCGGCTTCACCAGTTTCTTGGCGTCTTCTTCGGTCGCTGCCTTTGCCGTCACGCGGATGTGTACCTCGCCAGTCTTCGCGTAGGTGGCAATGGTCGGATTCTGCTGTTTGTCGATGAGATCCAGAATTTTGTCTTCCACCTGGCTCTCTCCCACACCACAGATCTTCACCATCTGGGAGCGGATCACCTCCGGCTGCAGCTTCTGCAGATACGGATATACCTGATTCATGAACAGCGGATACAGCTCGTTTGGCGGTCCCGGAAGAAGAATGGCAGACTTGCCGTATTTCTCCAGGATCAGTCCAGGCGCGGTACCATTATCATTGTCCAGAACGATGCAGCCAGCCGGAACAATGGCCTGCTTCCAGTTATTGTCCGGAATCACCTTATAAATGTTGTTCCGGAAATACTCCTCAATCCGTTCATGGGTATGCGTATCCTCCACCAGCGGGAAGCCCATTACCTCCGCACAGACCTCTTTGGTCAGATCGTCCTCAGTCGGTCCAAGACCGCCGGTCAGGATGATGACATCCGAGCGCTTCAGTGCCGTCCGGATTACCTCAGCCAGGCGGTCGTGGTTATCTCCGACTGTCACCTGGTGATACATGGTCAGACCCAGAAGCGCGCATTTTTCTGCAAGAAACTGGGTGTTGGTATTCACAATGTTTCCGAGCAGAAGCTCTGTTCCGACTGAAATCAGTTCTACTACCATTTAAATTGCCCCCTCTGTAAGCACTTTATGATTCTTTGCAATGTAATCCACCAGTGAAACCACAGTCAGCACCAGGGCGATCCAGGTGCAGGCCACCGTCAGGATGTGCAGGACCGGAAGATTCACGATCATTAAGATGACTGCGATCATCTGGAATGTGGTCTTGAATTTGCCCCAATAGCTGGCAGCAATGCCAATACCCTGCTCAGCCGCAATCAGACGGAAACCGCTGATGATGAATTCCCGGCTGACGATGATAATCACCATCCAGGACGGAAGCTGTCCCAGTTCAATGAGACAGATCAGCGCGGAACAGACCAGAAGCTTGTCCGCAAGCGGGTCCATAAATTTTCCAAAATTTGTTACCAGGTTATATTTTCTTGCAATCTTTCCATCCAGCATGTCAGTGAGACTGGCTACAATAAAGATGGCAGCTGCCAGGTTGCGAAGCAGGCGTACCTCCCCATGAAATGCCAGCAGGCTGACTACGAAAAACGGGATCATGATCACCCGCAGCACGGTCAGTTTATTCGGCAGATTCATCGTATACCTCCCCGATCAGATCATAGTCATTGGAACCAGTGACCTTCACCCGGACAAAATCACCGGACATAAAGAGTTCACCACTGTTAACAAAGATATATCCATCTACATTCGGGGCATCCATGTAGGTTCTTCCCACATAAGCAGCTTCGTCAGCCACCTTGCCCTCGATCATAACATCCAGATCTCGTCCTACCATGGATTCGGACTTTTCAAAGGCAATTTCCTGCTGGAGCTCCATGATCTCGTCGCGGCGCTCCTCCTTCACCTCCTCCGGGATCTGATCCGGGAAAGCTGCCGCCGGAGTATCTTCCTCTGCTGAGTAGGTAAATACGCCAAGACGCTCGAACTCCATCTCATCTACAAAGCGCATGACCTCTTCGTGATCTTCCTGGGTCTCGCCCGGGAAGCCGGAGATCATGGTTGTGCGAAGCGCAATATCCGGGACTGCGGCACGAAGCTTTCCAATGATCTCGCGAAGCTGTGCCTGATTGGTACGGCGTCCCATGCGCTTTAAGATACGGTCGCTGGCATGCTGGATCGGAACATCCAGATAATGGCAGACCTTTTCTTCCGTACGGATGGCCTCAATGAACTCATCGGTGATCTCCTCCGGATAGCAGTACTGAATCCGGATCCAGTAAATGCCCGGGATCTCGGCCAGCTTGTGAAGCAGCTCCGGAAGCATCTTCTTTCCGTACAAATCCACGCCGTACAGGGTAGTCTCCTGCGCTACCAGAATCAGCTCGCGGACACCCTGGTCTGCCAGCTCGTTTGCCTCTTTTAACAGGCGCTCCATCGGCACGCTGCGGTAATTGCCGCGCAGGCTCGGGATGATGCAGTAAGTACAGTGCTTGTCGCAGCCCTCTGCGATCTTTAAGTACGCATAATGGGCAGGCGTGCCGATGACGCGCTTGCCGCCCAGCGGGAAGTCCTTTTTGGCACCGTAGCTTTCCAGATGATCCTCGCCGTGGAACAGCCGCTCCACGATGGTGTCAATGGCCTTGTTGGAGGCGCAGCCTACAACGGCGTCCACCTCCGGGATCTCTTCCTCAATCTGGCTGCGGTAGCGCTCGGCAAGGCAGCCGGTAACGATGACCTTCAGGTTCGGGTTCTGCTGCTTATAAGCGCAGGCTTCCAGAATGTTTTCAATGGCTTCGGTCTTGGCGCTCTCGATAAAGCCGCAGGTGTTCACAAGGATGACATCGGCTTCGGCCAGATCGGCCACAGTCTCGTGCCCGGCAGACAGCAGGATGTGCACCATCACATCCAGATCCACCTGATTCTTCGGGCAGCCAAGGGAAATACACGCAATTTTCATAAGGGATGATACTCTCTTTCTCTTTTGAGGGATGCTTTTAAAATTTTACGGGAGGGTCATTCCCCCTCCTCCACCCTGCGGATGGCTTCCTTGATGACGGGGTAGGCAAAGCCGCGGCGCTGCAGGGCAGCCACCACAAGGTCGCGGCGGCCGATGGCCAGCTTTTTGCGGTAGCGGCTGTCCACCAGCGCAGCGGCGGCTTCCAGCTCCGGGTCATCGCCGCCGTCCTCCGGGGCGTAGACCGCTTCCAGCGCGCCCGCTACCTCGGCGGGGGCAAGCCCCTTCTGGCGCAGGCTCTGGGCGGCGGCGCGGCGGCTTTTGCGGGCAGCCAGCAGGCTGTGTGCCCGTGCTTCGGCGTAGCGGGCATCGTTCACATAGTCCAGCTGCACCATCTCCGCCACAGCGGCGGCAGCGGCCTGTTCGGTATAGCGGCGGCACAGCCGCTCATACAGCATATTGGCAGAGACCTCCTGCCCGGCCAGCGTTTCCAGCGCACTGGCCCGCGCCTTGGCGGGGTCGGCGCACTTTTCCGCATCCGGGTGGGGTCGGCGGCGGTAGAAGGCCATTTAGTCCTCCACCATGATGTCCAGCTCGCTCTCGCTGCTGCGGGTGGGAGCCTTGACTACCGGCTCCTTTGCGGCGGCGGGGTCGGCGGGCTTTTCCGCTGCGGCAACAGCGCGGCCGGCCGGGCGGCGGGTGGCGTACAGCTTATCGGCGTTGGCGCGGATCTGTCCCTCGATGTCATTGGCGATCTCGGGGTTATCCTTCAGGAACTGCTTGGCGTTGTCGCGGCCCTGACCCAGACGGATATCGCCGTAGTTGAACCATGCACCGCTCTTCTGCACGATGCCCAGCTTGACACCCACATCGATGAGCTCGCTCATTTTGGAGATGCCCTCACCGAACATGATATCGAACTCGGCCTCACGGAACGGCGGAGCCACCTTGTTCTTCACGATCTTGGCGCGGGTGTGGTTGCCGATGAACTGACCGGAGGAGTCCTTCAGACCCTCCACGCGGCGGATGTCGATACGCACCGAGGCGTAGTACTTCAGGGCACGGCCGCCGGTGGTCACCTCCGGGTTGCCGTACATGACGCCCACCTTCTCACGCAGCTGGTTGATGAACACGCAGACCGTGTTGGTCTTGCCGATAACGCTGGTCAGCTTGCGCATGGCCTGACTCATCAGACGTGCCTGCAGGCCCACATGGCTGTCGCCCATCTCGCCCTCGATCTCGGCGCGGGGCACCATGGCGGCTACCGAGTCCACTACGATGGCATCAATGGCACCGGAGCGCACCAGCGCTTCGCAGATCTCCATGGCCTGCTCGCCGGTATCCGGCTGGCTGACCAGCAGGTTGTTGATGTCCACGCCCAGCGCCTCGGCATAGGTGGGGTCCAGTGCGTGCTCAACGTCGATAAAGGCCACCTCGCCGCCCTTCTTCTGGGCTTCGGCAAGGATGTGCAGTGCCAGCGTGGTCTTACCGCTGGATTCCGGGCCGTACACCTCGATGATGCGGCCGCGCGGCACACCACCCACGCCCAGCGCCAGATCCAGCCCCAGACTGCCAGTGGAAATGGCATCCACCTGCATGGAGGCGTTGTCGCCCAGCTTCATGACGGCACCCTTGCCGAACTGCTTTTCGATCTGCGCCAGCGCCGTAGCCAGCGCATCCTTCTTGGCTTCCGGCTCGGTCTTCTGGGTGGCCGGTGCAACGTTGTTGTTCTGATTTTTTGCCATAGCCTGCTGCTCCTTTTATCCTTTGGGCCCGCAGAGGGCGGGCTGTCCTTCGCTTTCCTTCTTAGTATAACACAAAATCAAAATATTACAACAAGAAGTTGTTTGTTTTTTCCAATTTATTTTGGGCGGCGGGCAGTCACGCAGCGGTCGTTGCCGCCAAAGTCCTGGATGCAGCGGATCTCTGCCCAGCCGTTCTCTGCCAGCAGGGCGGTTACGGCTTCCCGTTGCTGCCAGCCGATCTCCAGTACCAGCGCCCCGCCGGGGCACAGTGCGTTTTTGTAGTGCTGCGCCAGCGCACGGTAGAACACAAGGCCGTCCTCCCCGGCTTCCAGCGCCATGGCAGGCTCCTGCGCCACCTCGGGCTGCAGCTGCTCCATCTCGGCGGCGGTCAGGTAGGGCGGGTTGGAGACGATGAGCTCCAGCTGCCCCTCCGGCAGCGTTTCCCAGTAGGTGAACAGGTCGCCCTGCACCGGCTGCACCGTGTAGGCAGGCTTTTTGCTTGCCCGCAGCGCGTTCAGCGACGGACCCCAGTCAAAAGTAGGCGCATCCGCCTGCTCGAGGGCAGAGGGCTCCAGCACATTCTCGGTCTGACTGCCCTGCCCGGTCAGGGCGCAGCGGGCGTTCTTTTTCAGATAGACAAAGGCCGCAGGGCTTTTTTCCACGCAGGTCACCTGCGCGGCGGGGCAGAAGCGCTTGACCCCCAGCCCCAGACAGCCTGTTCCGGCGCAGAGGTCCAGCACCCGGGGCGCTGCGATGCCCGCAAGGGTCTCGGCGGCGGCCTGCGCCACCACCTCGGTGTCTGCCCGGGGGCAGAGCACCCCGGGGCCTACTGCCAGCTCAAAGTCTAAAAAGCTCCAGCTGCCGCAGAGGTATTGCAGCGGCTCCCGCGCGGCGCGGCGGGTGCAGAGCACTTCCAGCGCCGCCGCCTGCTCTGCGGTCAGCGGACGGTCGGAAAGCCGCACGTCCCGCCCGGTCGCCAGCCGGAACAGCTCCCGCGCGTCAAAGTCTGCGTCCGGGCAGCCTGCGGCGGTCAGCCGCTGCTCCACCTCCCGCACCGCTGCGCGGGGGAGCATTGCTTCGCTTACCATTTGCCCTCCTCCGGGTTTTCAGGCAGCACGGGGGTGATGGCTGCAATGGCCACCTCGATCATACTGTCGTCCGGCTCAAAGACGGTGAGGTGCTGTACCCAGATGCCCGGCTGCCGGATAATGCGGGTAGCGATGTTATCCGACCGGCCGCACCACTTGAGCAGCTCGTAGCTGATGCCCATGACCAGCGGCAGCAGCAGCAGCTTGCACACCACCCGCAGACCGATGCTGCCCCACGGCAGCACGCTGTACAGAAACACGCTGACGATGACCACCAGAATGAGGAAGCTGGTGCCGCAGCGGGGATGGAAGCGGGTATACTTGCGCACGTTCTCCACGGTCAGCGGGTCGCCCGCTTCGTAGCAGGCAATGGTCTTGTGCTCTGCACCGTGGTACTCAAACACACGATGAATTTCCTTCATTTTGGAGATGCCCACCATATAGGTCAGGAAGATGGCCACCTTCAGCACGGCTTCCAGCACCACCTTGCCCCAGCGCCCCAGCGGCAGCAGACGGTTCACCCCGCCCACAAGGAAGGTAGGCAGCACGGTGAACAGCACAATCGCCAGCAGACCGCCCAGCACCGCCGCAACGGTCAGCAGCGCATTCTCGGCTTTTTCGCCCAGATGTTTCCCCACCCATTTTTCAAAGGCGGTCTCCTCCTCGGCGGGGTCGTAGTCGTCCCCCATGCTCACCTGTGCCGAGTACATCATGTAGCGGTAGCCCACGATCATGCTCTCGATCATGGCAATGGCACCGCGCACCAGCGGGATCTTCGTCCATACCCCATGGGTGGGGGTGGGGTCGAGTTTGGTCTCGATGGTGCCGTCCGGCTTGCGCACGGCGCAGCACATCTGTTTGGGGCCGCGCATCATAATGCCTTCCATCAGTGCCTGCCCGCCTACGCTGGTCTTAAAGCGTTCCTTTTTAGGTTGATTCATTGGTTTCTCCCGATATCCGCCCCTACCGCTTTGGGCAAAGGGCGGTCTTTTTTGTATTATATCCGGGTCAGAACCCGGGCAAAATTTATTCTAGCACACAAATGTGACAAAATCTGTGTTTTGGGCGTTTCTCACGCCTTATGGTACAGCGGCAGACCCAAGGTGACCACGGTGCCGCGCCCGAGGGTGCTCTTGATATCCAGCGTGCCGTCCAGCGCGGTCATGATGGAATCCACCAGCGCCAGACCGATGCCGCTGCCGCGCACCGAGTTGCTGCCCTTGTAGAACTTGGTCTTTACGTTTTCCAGATCCTCCGGCGGGATGCCGCGCCCCTGATCGATGATCTCCACAAAGGCCTTGTACTCCCCTGCCCACAGTTTGACCGTGATGCGCCCGCCGGGGGCAGAGTATTTGATGGCGTTATCCAGAATATTGATGAACACCTGCCGCAGACGGTCCGGGTCGGCGTAGACAGGGATCATCTCCTCCGGCTCGGTGTAGTGGAGCAGCAGCCCCTCCTGCCGGATGCGTGCTTCGCAGAAGAGCACTGCATCGGTCAGCTCTGCCACCAAGTCCAGCGGCCGGCACTCCATGCGGATACGTCCGTTCTGCAGGCGGCTGAAATCCAGCAGCTCCTCCACCATATTGTTCAGCCGCCCGGTCTCGTTATTGATGATCTCCAGCCCCTTGCGGTAGTTCTCGTCGGTGGGGTCGTCCAGGGTCATCAGGGTCTCCACCCAGCCCCGGATAGAGGTAAGCGGGGTGCGCAGCTCGTGGGACACCGAGCTGATGAACTCGTTCTTCATCTTCTCGGTCTCTTCCAGTCCCTCGGCCATCTGATTGATGGTGCCGCGCAGCCGGTCCACCTCGTCGTGAGGGTCGCCGGTCAGGGGCAGACGCACATCCAGTTCGCCCCGGGCGATGCCGGCAGCGGTGCGTTCCACCTGCCCCAGCGGCACCACGATACCCCGCACGAAGTACAGCCCGGACATGATCGTAAACAGCAAGATCGCCACCGCAAGGAACACACTGATAATGATGGCGTTTTTGACCTGCCGCTCCACCAGCGCCAGACTGGTGACCAGCCGCAGCGCGGCCACGTCCTCGGCGTCGTAGGGCACCAGCGAGCAGGCCGCCATGACTACCTCGCCCGACTGGGTGCGGTACACCGCCACACCCAGACCGTCCGGGCCGTTGAGCGCCTGCTCAAAGTCCTTACTGCTGACGATGCCTTCCGCATCCGTACCGCTGGAGGAGGCAATGACGCCGCCGTAACTGTCCAGCAGCATGAACTCGTATTTATCCTTATCGGCAAACTGCTCCACCATGCGCCGCAGCGCCAGACTGCGGCTGGCAGCGGCGCTCTGGGCGGTATCGCCGGTATACATTTTCAGCTGACCGGTCACCGAGGAGAACCGCCGGTACATGATCTGCTGCACACTGCCGTAGTAGCTGCGGGTATAGCTGTACAAAAACATTGCCTCGGCCAGCAGCACCACCAGTACGGTGATGAGCAGGTTGCCCCGCAGCCAGCGGCGGGTGATACCGCTTCGCATAACAGTGTCCTCCTTTCGGTGAGTATCGATAATAAAAAGATATTTTTTTGTGATTCAGGAAAGTCCGTAGGACTTTTCTGAATCACATTTTTATTCTTCCCACCGGTAGCCGTAGCCCCACACGGTCATGATGTGGGTGGGGTGGCTGGGCTCGTCCTCCACCTTCATGCGCAGGCGGCGGATGTTCACATCCACGATCTTTACATCGCCGAAGTAGTTCTCGCCCCAGACCCCTTTCAGGATCTTTTCGCGCACCAGCGCAGTGCCCGGGTTGCGGAAGAACAGCTCCATGATCTGGAACTCTACCTGTGTCAACTCAATGGGCTGACCGGCCTTCAGCAGCACGCGGCGGTTCTCGTCCAGCACAAACTCGCCGCTGGTCAACGTGCCCAGTGGGGTGTTCCCGTTGCTGTCCTCCTCCTTGGTGCGGATCACCCGGCGGCACAGCGCCTCCACACGCGCCAGCAGCTCGCTGACGCTGAAAGGCTTGGTCATATAATCGTCTGCGCCGATGGACAAACCGCGGATCTTATCCTGCTCCTGCCCCTTGGCACTGAGGATGATGATGCCGATCTGCTGGTCGGTGCGGCGGATGGTCTCGCACAGCGAGAACCCGTTCATGCCCGGCAGCATCACGTCCAGAATAGCGGCATCACAGCCGGGCTTCTGTGCCAGCAGCGGCAGAGCGGCTTCGGCGCTTTCGGCCTCCACCACCTCCATCCCCGCATGGCGCAGGTTCAGGGCGATCATATCGCGGATATTGGCTTCATCTTCTACAACAAGCACTCGTACCATGCAGCATCCTCCATTCCTTAATTCAGCAGATACAACGCCTTGGAAAGGCGGTAGTTCGTGTCAGAAAGCAAAACGTCCGGGCCCATTCTGGCCTGTACCTGACGGGACGCTACCACGCCCAGCCGGGTCCAGCCGGTGGAGTTGGCCGAGGTCCTTGCCAGCCGTACCGTCAGCACCAGCTGATCCTCGTCCACCGTGCGCAGCTCCACTGCGCCGTCAAATTCCTCGCTGTCGGTCAGCTTCAGGTTGCCCTCCCACTCGGCGGGCAGCTCGATATAACAGTTGGTCTCTTCGTCCAGTAGGCCAAAGCTTTTTTCCGGGTGGCTGCTGGTGTAGTCCATCCAGACGATAAAGTCCATGCGGCGGCTCTGGCTCAGGTTCAGCAGACCCGCCTCGTCCGGCTGGGTGGGGATCTCCACGATGCCGTCCCCGTCCAAGTCCCGGCTGACCAGCGTGGGCACGTTGCGCAAAGAGGCGTTATACAGCCGCTGGCTGCTGATCCGTGTGGCGGGCACCATCTGCTGGCTAGTCTCGTCGTAGCACAGCAGCACCGAGGCCAGATTGTTGCCGGAAATGCCAGTCCAGCCGTCCAGCACCAGATAGTGCCGCCCGTCCGCGCCCGCGCCCGCCGCCACCGAGGCGCAGCCGGAAAATTTATCTGCGGAAAGGCCGTTGACCGCCACCTGCCGGAAGCTGCCCTCGCGGTCTGCGGTCAGAAGTTCGATCTGCACACTGCCGTCCTCCTGCGTGGACATCAGGATCAGATCCTGACTGCTGCCGCCGGTGATATTTTCCACCAGATACTGCTCGTACTGCTGCTCCAGAATGGTGGACAGGGTGCCCTTCTGATAGGAGTACACCGCCAGATAGTGGTCATTCTGGGCAGCGGTATAGCCCACCACCAGCTGGCAGCTGTCCGTATCCTGCAATTGGGCAAGACTGACGTTTTCCACCGTTTCGGCAAGGCCCTCCACGCTCTGGCGCACCTGCCAGCTTCCGGCGTCGTCTCGCTGCAAAATGGCTACGCAGACGTTGGCGGTCTGGGCGGTGGTATACAGCACCGCCGCATCCTGCTGACCGTCACCATCCAGGTCCTGCAGCACAAAGGGGGAAAGCAGCTCGCCCTGAATAGGATATTTCAGCTGGGCACTCTCCCCCAGCCAGTCGTTCAGGGCCGTTTGCAGCGCGCCGTAATCGCCGGAAAGCTTCGGGGCACGCAGCAGTTCCTCTACCTGTGCCTTTTCGTTGGCCGGCAGCACGGTCTGGCAGCTGCACAGCACAAAGCACAGCAGCGTGCACAGCACCAGCCGTAGCCTGCGGGTCCTGTTCATACCGGTCAACCTCCTTCCGGGCATAAAATACTATTTTCAGTATACCACACTTTGCGGACACAAAAAAGGGGGTGGGACATATCCGGCAAGCTTGCGCGTGGGACGATTTTGAATGCGCGCCGCGACTGAGGGGGTAAAACACAAAAAAAGAAACCACTGCACAAAAGCTGTGCAATGGTTTCTCTTGTTACTGTATCAAACAGTCAGAGCAGGATCAGACGAGCTCCAGAACTGCCATCTCAGCTGCATCGCCGCGGCGAGCGCCGATCTTGATGATGCGGGTGTAGCCGCCGTTGCGGTCAG
>ERZ772901.2360-NODE-2360-length-12087-cov-15.961602_pt1 | contig 12087 bp, 7 predicted proteins | sample MGYA00512123_ERZ772901 | MGnify/ENA primary metagenome ERZ772901 (study PRJEB29015, sample SAMEA2737711) | human gut metagenome | biome: human gut; feature: human-associated habitat; material: faeces | place: China | collected 2012 ...
CGATGGGCAGCAGGATGGGGGTAGCGATCAGGATGATGGGAGCCATATCCATGATCATGCCCAGCACCAGCAGGATCAGGTCGATGAGCAGTGCAATGATGTAGGGGTTATCGGTGAGGTCGGTGATGGCGGTTGCTGCCAGATCAGGCACATGCAGCATGGTCAGGCAGTTGCCGAACACTGCAGAGGTAGCGATCAGGATCAGCACGATGGACAGGGTGTTGACGCACTCGTCCAGAGCGTGCCACACGCCCTTCCAGTCCAGACCCTTATAGACGAACACGGAAACGAGCAGAGAGTAGATAACGGCGATAGCAGCGGACTCGGTAGCGGTAAACACACCGCCGACAACGCCGAACACCACGATGATGACAGCGGCCAGTGCCCAGATGGAAGTGCCCAGCTGCTTGACAAAAGCCTTGATGCTGAAGGGATCACCCTTGGGGTAGTTGCGCTTGACCGAGATGATGTAGGAGCCGATCATCAGCACGATAGCCAGCAGAGCGCCGGGCAGGTAACCGGCCAAGAACAGGCTGCCCACGGAGATACCACCGGCGGTGGTAGCGTAGATGACCATGTTATGGCTGGGAGGAACCAGCAGACCCTCGCAGGAAGAGGTAATAGTAACAGCGGTGGAGAAGTCTGCGCCGTAGCCCTGATCCACCATCATGGGGATCATGATAGAACCGATGGAAGCGGTATCGGCGGAAGCAGAACCGGAAATGCCGCCGAAGAAGTAGGAAGCCACGATGTTGACCATGGCCATGCCGCCGCGCATCCAGCCCACGCAGGCGTCAGCCAGTGCGATCAGCTTTTCAGAGATGCCGCCGGAGCCCATGAGCACACCCATGGTGATAAAGAACGGCACAGCCATCAGGCTGAAGGAAGAAATGCCCTTGACCATCAGGCGGCAGACGTCGGTCAGTGCCTGACCCTGCACCAGCATGCACAGCACGCTGGACAGACCAACGGCGTATGCAATGGGGAAGCGCAGGAAGATCATAACAAAGAAGCTGACAAGAAGGACAATGATTGCCAGTGTCTGAACTGTCATATTACATTTCCTCCTTTACAAAAAAGCTCTTGATATGGTTATACAGCGACTCGATCTCGAAGATGATCATGGCAACACCGGCCAGCGGCACCGGGAAGTACATCCAGAAGCGGCTCAGCCAAGGCATGGAAACATAGAAGCCACGGCCGCCCAGCGTGGTGGCGTAGTTCCAGCCGACCGCCATCATCACCACACCAAGGATCATCACGGCCACGTCAGACAGGATGTCCAGCGCCTTGACCACTTTCTTGGGCAGGTACATATCAAAGGCAGTCATGCGGATGTGTGCGCCGCGGCGGATGGCCAGCGCAGCGCTCAGCACAGCCATGTAGCTCATGCAGGTCAGAACGACCTCCTCAGACCAAGAGGGGTCCGGAATAAAGGGGACGTAACGGCCAATGACCGACATCGTGGTAATGAGGATATCTGCGATCAGCAGGATCTTGCAGATGAACAGAACCACCTTGTAGGTAAAGTCGTACGCCGGTCTGATCTTATCCAGAGTGGTAAAGATTTTCGGCATAGAAATTCCTCCATATAAAAACCCGGCGAAGCCTGCGGGCGTATTCCCGTGGGCCTCCGCCGGGCAATGTACTACCTAGATTGGATGGAAAGCCAGCTTATGCCTTCATGTCCAGCAGCTTCTGGTACAGCTCAGCCTGATCAGAGGTGTTGTCCTTGATGACCTTGGCGCAAGCTTCCTGCCAGGGAGTCTTGTCGTCCACATCCACAACGTTGCAGCCGGAGGAGCGCAGCTCTTCCAGAACCTTGTTCTCAGCGGTCTCAGACAGATCAGCGTTGAACTTCTGGGTGTCGGCAGCAGCAGCCATAACAGCAGCCTGCTGGTTAGCGGTCAGCTTGCCCCATGCGTTGTCGGTGATAACAGCCTGCACAGCGCCCAGAGTGTGGCCGTCCAGGATCAGGTTGTTAGCAACCTCGGGGAAGGCGTTGGACTTGTAGTTTGCGATGGGCTGCTCAGCGCCATCCACAACGCCGGTCTGCAGTGCGCTGTACAGCTCGCCGAAAGCAACGACGGTGGGGTTAGCGCCCAGACCCTCGACCATGCCGTTCATAACAGGGTCGTTGGACACACGCAGCTTCATGCCCTTCAGATCATCGATGGTTGCAACGGGCTTGACGGTGAAGAAGTGACGGAAGCCCTCCTCGCCGTAGAACAGGCCGCGAACGGGCAGGCCCAGTTCCTGAGGCTCGTTCAGGAACTCAGGAGCCAGATCGCTGTTGGCAAAGTTCCAGAAGTGAGCGCGGTTGTTGAAGGTGAAGGGGATGGACAGCAGCTTAGACTTGTTGCAGCCGTAGCTGGTCAGAGCAAAAGCAGAGATACGGCTGATATCAATGGAGGTAGAACCGCCCAGAATAGCATCCAGAACGTCGTTCTCAGAGCCCAGAACACCGGAAGCCTGCACGTCAACGACCACAGAACCGCCGCTCAGCTCCTCGACCTTCTCCTTGAAGTGAGAACCGGTCTGGCCAACGATGGTATCCAGCGGGTTGACCTCGGCGTAGACCAGAGTCACCTTGGGATCGTTGGCAGCAGCTGCTGCATCACCGGCAGCAGCAGAAGCAGAAGCTGCGGTAGAGGTGGAAGCAGCGGTAGAAGTGGAGCCGCTCTTGGAACCACCGCAGGCGGTCAGAGCAACAGCAGCGGTAGCTGCACCGGCAACGGCCATAAAGCTACGACGAGAGATCATTTTCATAGGAATCGTCCTCCTTAAATAATTGTGAAATTCTCCGGGCGCACAGGTGCCGGAGCTTTCGTTCATTGACTGTACACACTTTAGCAAATTTTCCGAAATGAAACAAGAGCTTTCGAAAAATGTCCTGTTTTTCGAAAGAATGTCAAGATTGTTTTTGACACATTGCACAATCGCTTTCCGTCTTGTTTGTGCAACACTACCGACACGTTGGATACAACTTACGGTTCAAGTAGCTCCGAAACTGCTCTGGCCCCGGCCGGTCTGCTGTGGGAGAAACCAGCCGGGGCCTATGAGCAGGCAGAAAACCGACAGGATCACACTACGGTGATCTTAACGGTCTTGCTTACGGGGATGACATCGTCGTCCAGGGTAAAGGTGACCTTATAGGTGCCCTTGGCCTTGGGGGTAAAGGTGAGGGTGTGAGAACCGGCGTCAAAGGATGCGCCCAGAGGCAGCAGACCGGCGGTGCCGTAGGTCAGGCCGCCGTCCAGAGCCTCGATGACGGCAGCAGGCTGGGGCTGAGTGGTGCGGACGCCGTTGGCCGGGTTCCGGCCCGAGACAGTCAGGGTCAGGGTCTGGCCCAACTGGAGGGTCTGGTCCCCGATGTGGCTGAAGTAGGGGCGGTGCACCGTCAGAGGCAGGGGATAGTCCTGGGTCTTAGTGGCGAACTGATAGCCATTTTCCGGGATGGGCAGGCGGATGTCGCCATAGAGGCTGTCCGCCGGGGTGCCGGGTGCCGGGGTATCCACGGTGACCTGTTCACGGCTCAGCAGGCCCAGCTTCAAGTTCTCGCAGGTGGTGGTGAAATAGGGTTCCTCAGGCACATACTCGTTGCCCACATGACGCTTGTAGTGGTTGGTCACGGTGACTACAGCCTTGACGCCCAGAGCGGTCTTGGCGGCCACGGTACGCAGGTCGGCGTTGGAAACGTCATCCAGCACGATAGCCGGACGCTTATCCTGGATCACATAGTTCAGGGCCACATTCTGCAGCACCAGACCCTCTACGTGACGAGCGTAGATGCCGTAGGCCGGCAGGATGCCCAGGATGGAGGGCTCCGGGTACTCGGCTACCATCTCCGGTACGTTGTAGGGGTCGTCTACCCAGGTGCCGTTCTTCCAGGCCACACGGGGCAGCAGGCCCTCGCACTTGCTGAAGAAGGTGTTCACCAGCCAAGGCAGTTTCTGCACGGTGGGGGCAGAGCCGCTCTGGGAGTAGACCCAGTAGGTGCCCAGCTGCCGCTGTTCCACAGCCTCCTGGAGAGACAGGCCGCCCCGGTACTGCACCGAGATGTTCCGCAGGATCACGTTCTTCACCTTGCTGTCCACCAGGCCCTCCAGCAGGATGGGGTACCGGGGATCTACGTTGGTGATGCGGATGTTGCTGATTTCCACATTGCTGACGCTGGCCAGGTCCTTGGCAGCGGTGGCGTTGGCGTAGTAGACAGCGTCTTTCCGACTGATCTCCCGGGTCATATCCGGCACATACTGGTGCTGGGCATCATCCCAGCGGTAGAGGTACAGCTTGCCGTCGATCTCTGCTAGGTTGGCGTTGTTGATCCGGGTGGGGTTGGCAGGGTCTACCACCTTAAAGGAGGAGACGCCATCGATGGAGACGGTCTTGCTCTTATTATAAGAGGGGCTGTAGCGGGCCACGGGGTACAGCTGATACTCGGCACGGTTGGGCAGCACCCAGCCGGAATTGTCCAGACGCACATCGTTGGCGGCGTTGATAGCCTGCTCAGTGGTGTGGCCGGTGACGGGGTACCGGGCACGATCGCCTACCCGAATAAAGATGGGAGAGGAGGAAACGGTGTCCATGGTGCAGTCGGTCATCACGATGTTGGTGAGGGAGCTGCCGTCCACGGCCTCCATGCAGAAGCCACGGGAACGCTCGAACCGGACCCGGGTGATGGTGACGGTGTGGTAGCCGCAGGTGGACTCGGTGCCAAACTTGACACGGGCGGTGGGACCGCAGGCGTCGGTGGCCACGATCTTATCGGTAGTGCAGGCTCCGGTAATCACAGAACCTGCATCGTAGCCGCTGACCACACAGTCCTCGATCAGGACGTTCTGGGTGGGCATGAACACGCCGGCACCGTAGGAAGCCTTCATGACGATGGCGTCGTCCGTAAGGGAGTTGAAGTGGCTGTTGCTGACGGTAACGTCCTGGCTGCAGTCGATATTGTAGGCATCCCGGTTGGTGTCCACGATCAGGTCGTTGACAGTCATGTTCCGGGTGCCCTCAGCGATGATGGCAAAGTGGCCGCCGTTCAGGATGCGGATGCCGTCCAGCACCACATTCTCGCAGCGCACCAGTGCAATGGCCTTGTTGCCGTACCAGGTGGAGCTGTAGCCCCGGTCGGTGCGGTTTTTGGGGTTGGAGGGGTCGTTGCCAGACAGCACATTGATGAGGGTGCCGGTGTCGTCCATGTAGCTGCCGTCGATGAGGCCCTCGCCGTAGATCATGATGTCGTGCTTGTCGGCGGCGTAGAACAGGCTGTTGGCAAAGTAGGTGTGGCCGTGGTCCTGGAGACCGGCGTAGAGGTTCACTTCCGGCTCATCGTAGTTTCCGCCCTCGCCCACCATGGTCTGGTTGCCATACCAGTCGTACAGGTCTGCCCGGGCAGCCCGGATGATGCCGTTGGCGTCGATGCGAAGGTTGACGCCGCTCTGGAGACGGATGGTGTAGCTCTTAAAGTCACCTGCCGGCACCACCACGGTGCCGCCGCCGGCCTCACTGGCAGCCTGGATGGCGGCGTTGATGGCTTTAGTGTTCTGGACGGGGTCTCCCTCCGACACAGCCCCAAAATCCGTGATGAGGTACAGGCGGCTCTCGTCCAGCAGGACGCTTTTGTCCACGGTGCTGCCGGTGGCCCGGGGGATGTTCAGGGTCTGGAAGCAGTTCTCCTCTGCCGTGTCCTCTGCGGCAAAGGCAGGCAGGCCCATGGCGGCCATGGCGGTGGTCACAGCACTGACCTTCAGAAAGCTGCGGCGCGAGATCTTTTTGGAAAACATAACCAAATTTCCTCCTTTTTTGCATTGCACGATCTGAATCTTGATAGGGTACATTTAGGCGTTTTTGCATGGCCTGATTGCTCGGTGGCCTCATTCTAACGCAAAAGATTTTAGCCATCAAGAGGATTGATAAAATGTCCTGTTTTTTGCAAAAAAGTGAAAACGTATCTGTGCATATTCAACAAGTTCGCCTGGGGGATATTGTCGAGCTTGCCGAAAAATGTTCGCAAAAAAACTCGTCCCTAAACTGATATATCACATAGAGACGAGTTATTTCGTATATCTTGTTCTTCAGCTCTCCCGGATCCGCTGGATGAGTTTGGCGTGGCTGCGGAACCGGTCGTACATGGGCTGCACCGCTGCGCGGAAGCGGGCTTTTTCGGCATCGTCCAGCTCGGTGACGCAGATGCCCCGCTTGCGCATATTCTGCTCTGCGTTCGCCTCCCGCCGCGCCCAGAGCTCGCGCTCTGTCTGTGCGCTCTCCCGGGCGCAGGCACGGATCACCTCCGGAAAGCTCTCGTCCAATGCGGCAAGCTTTTCCATCACCGCCGGGCTGGCCAGCTGCACCTCCGGCACCCGGGTGTGCTCGTCCTTCAGGAAAAAGGGCGCCACCTCGTAGTGTCCCATCACCTCGTAGCTGGGCCAGTTGTTCTCTGCCCCGTCGATCTCGGCATTATGCAGGGCGGCATACACCTTGCTGTACACCACCTGCGCCGGCTTTGCGCCCAACGCGGTGATCATGTCGCTCATCATGTCCGACTCCTGCACCCGGATGGTCAGCCCCTGCAAATCATCCAGCCCGGTCACCTTTTCCCGGGTGTAGAAGCTGCGCACACCGGCATCGAACCACGAAAGCCCTACTAAGTCCATCCCGTCCAGCATGGCCAGAAACTCATCGCCGATGCTGCCGTCCAGCACCCGCCACATCTGCTGGGCATCGCTGTACAGGTAAGGCAGCTGCAACACGCTGAGCTCCGGCTCGTACTCTGCCAGCTGGCTCAGGGACACGCGGGAAAAATCCACCCCGCCGAACTGCATCTGCTGGATGACGCTCTGCTCTGCGCCCAGCTCTGCCCCGCTGTAAACCAGCACCTTCACCCGGCCGCCCGTGCGCTGCGCCACAAGCTCGGCAAAGGCCTTTGCCGCCTTGCTGGTGGGGTAGTCCTCCGGCTGGTTCTCCGCATAGCGCAGGATGAGCGGCTTCTCCTGCTGCGAAGAAGCAGACTGCGCCGTGCAGCCTGTAACTGCCAGTGCCGGGGCTGCCGCAAGCAGACGCAGCAGCTGACGGCGGGTCACAGCCGCGCCTCCCGGGCTGCCTTTGCCGCTTCCTTCCGGTACTGGGTGGGGGTCATGCCGGTGCGCTTTTTAAAGGCGCGGGCAAAGTAGCTGGCGTCCTCGTAGCCCACCATGGAGGCCACCTCCGCTGCGGAGCGGAAGGGGTCGGCCAGCAGTTCTTTAGCTGCGTTGATGCGCAGCTCGGTCAGACAGTCCAGAAAATTCATCTTCTGGTATTTTTTGAACTGCGCCGAAAGGTACGCCGGGCTGATGTGCAAAATTTCGCTCACGCTGTCCAGCGAGAGGTCGGCCATATAGTTATCTTCCATATACTTGCGCACATGGTCCATCACCAGTGCGTTGCGGTCGCTCTCCCCTTCCCCGGCGGGCTCGTTCTCCTGCTCCGGGGCGGTTTCCGGCTCCGGGGCTTCCGCAGCCAGTTCGGCCAGACGGCGCCCGGCTTCGATCTGCCGGATAGCGCGGCGGATGGCGGCCTCGGTCTCGTCCGGGTCCACCGGCTTCAGCAGATAGTCGCAGGCACCCAGATGCACCGCCTCGTGGGCGTACTGGAACAGGCTGTACGCCGTGATGAAGATCACCTTGCACTCCGGCCGCTGCTCCAGCACCGCGCGGGCGGCATCCAGGCCGTTCATGCCCGGCATCTCAATGTCCATCAAAATCAGGTCTGCTTCCCAGAGCACGGCGGTATCGGCGGCTTTGCGGCCATTTTCCGCCATCTCCACCGTCACCTCATGCTCGAACCGGCGCATGACGATATCCGCCAGCGCCTCCCGCTCCATCCTCTCATCATCCGCGATCAACAGACGAATCATTCCTCAAATTCCTCCTCATTCTCCACCAGCGGCAGATACAGGATCACCGCAGTTCCCCGCCCCGGCCGGGAGCGCACCACCACCCGGCAGCGGGCATCCAGCAGCCGCAGACGAGCAGCCACATTATAAATACCGATATGTTCCCAGCGGGGTGCGGGCTGCTCCAATGCCGTGCGCAGCTGCTGCAGCTGCTCCGGCTCAATACCCACACCGTTGTCCAGCACCCGGATGCACAGCAGGCCTTTTTCCCGCAGGGGGATCATGCGGATGCGCACCACGCCGCCCTCTTCCTTGGGGCAGATGCCGTGCTTGAAAGCGTTTTCCACGATAGGCTGCAAGATAAAGGACGGCACCATAGTCTCGGTCAGATCCAGCGAGTCCGAGAACGCCCACTCCATCTGCACCCGGTCGCCAAAACGCACATGGTAGATGGAATAGTACTCGTCCACAACGCGCACCTCCCGGGAGAGGGGCACCTGCTCATCGTTGCTCATCAGGCTGTAACGCAGCAGATGGGAAAGCGCCATGATGAGCGCCTGCGTGCGGTAGGCGGACTCTGTGCCCGCCATCTGCTGGATGACGTTCAGGGTGTTGAACAAAAAATGCGGGTCGATCTGGCTGCGCAGCTGCTGTAACCGACTGCGCTCCATGCGGTTCTGCAGTTCCAGCGCCTCGGTCTTTTGGCGATGCAACTCCCGCTCGATCTCGTTTTTCTCCTGTAAGGTGCTCACCTGCTGCGCCATAGAGTGCTTCATGCGGTTGAAGGACTCCGCCAGCTGGCCGATCTCCGGCTGCTTGGGCAGCGGGATGTCCGGGGTATCGAACTGGCTGCGGCTGATAGCGCGGGAGGCCTCGATCATCTGAGACACCGGAGTCAGCAGCTGCATGACCATCAGACCGGAGGCACAGCCCAGCGCCACGCACAGTGCCACCACCACGATCTGCATCAGGGCGATCCGCTCGCCCAGCTCCGAGATCTCGGTGTAAGTAGTCTGGGCATCCAGGATCGAGGCTTTCAGCAGCTGCATGGTGTACTGGCTCAGATACCCGCCGCAGACCGAGACCTTGTTGTAATACAGCTGGGATGCCTTTGCTTCCTGCCCACTGGAAAGATAGCTCTCCAGCTCCTCCAAAAGGGTGTTGTAGCTGCCGTAGGTGGTCTCCACCGCGCCGTACAGCACCCACTGCTCATCGCTGACGTTCTGCAAGCCATCCATATTGGATCGGATGCGCCACAGCCATGCATTGCTGGTGGAGCAGGCTGCCTGAAGCTTTTCCAGCATTTCCTCAGTCTCGCCGTTCTCCCAGCGGTACGCTTCCAAAATGCTGATGGAGCTTTCCACACCGCCCTGAAAGCGGCTGATGGCGTTAAAGTTGCCCATCTGGTCGTCCTGCACCTGCTGCACCGCCCGTGCCTGATAGCCGTTCAGGGCAAGCTGCAATGCAAAGGCCGCAAAAAATGCTGCCAGACACAGCACCATGCGCTGCTTGAGCGTAACGCTGTGCTTCCAGTTGCGCTTTTCCATGCAAGGCCTCCCCCTTTTTCGTAAGGTGTATCTGAAAACAAAGAAAATGACGAATATTTCGCAAGCACAAGCGGGATTTAAGGCAAATAGCCGCAGGAATCCTTTGTGGATTTCAAGGCTGATTCACGCAAAAGCCAGCTGTGCTTGTAGAAATAGACTAAATTTTCGACTTTTCAGATACACCCCAGATAATATCTTATTTTACCACGCCTTGCGGGCGGTTTGCAAGCCGGATGCACCGCCGCCGATGCATCTTTTGCTTGCTTCTTGCCGGTAAATGTGGTACTATGCCCAAAAAGGAGGGTAACTTTATGACCCAGAATATTTGCGTTTCCGTTCAGATGGACGAAAAAAGCTTTCACGATTTTGCATCTTTTGACCTGCTGCGCCACAACAAGGGCTGGCAGCGTCCGGCGGTGTTCACCGCCATTCTGCTGGTGTGTGCCGGCATCTGCCTGAGCCAGATCGGCAAGCGGGAGGGTGCCGGGCTGCTGACCGCCGTGCTGGCCATCGTAGCCATCGGTCTGCCCGCCGTATACTTCGGTACCTTCTTTGCCAACCTCTCCAAGCAGATCAAAAAGCTGGGTCTGCCCCGTCCCTTCTACCGGCTGGAACTGGACGCCGCCGGGCTTTCGGTCTGGATGGCCGGTGAGCAGAACAAGACCGAGCCCACCAACCGCTACACCTGGAACACCGTGTACTGCGCCTACCGCACCAAAGAGGCGGTGTACATCTACGTCCAGAAGAATCAGGCCTATCTGCTGAACGAGAGCATGGATGCCGCATGGAGCCTGCTGGGCAGCGCCCTGCCCGCTGCCAGCCTGCACGACTGCCGGAAATAAGGGCAGCGGAAAATCTATTTTTCTTTCGAACTCCCGGAGCGTCTGCGGACGCTCCGGGAGTCTGTTTTTACATAACAATTTTCACAAAACAAAAACCCACGCTGCGGCAAAGCAAAAGCGCAGCGTGGGTCACGGAAATAGCGTTATAAAGTTTTAGCGGGCCAGAGTGTACTTGTGCAGGGTCTTGCGCACTGCGCCGTTACCAGCGTACAGCTCCTTGACCATGCCCTCGATCTTTTCGCCCAGACCGACGGCATACAGATCCACGCCGAACACGTCGGCACGGCTGTACAGAGCTTTCAGGCAGCTGAAGTCCTGCTCGCCTTCCTTGACCTCCAAGGGGTTGACGATGGCCTGCAGCTCAGCCAGCAGCGGATCGGGAGAGATCTCGAAGGGCTGGCCGTTGTCGTCGATGCCCTTCAGGTAGCGGGCATAGCCTGCCAGCACCAGCGGGATCAGCACGAGGTTGGACTTGTCCAGACCGCGCTCCTCGTAAGCCTTGATGGTCTCGCCGAAGCGGATAGCCAGCTTCTGGGAGGTATCGGTCGCGATGCGCTGCGGCGTATCCGGCATGAACGGATTGGGGAAGCGGACGGTCAGCACCTCGTTCAGGAACTGCTCCGGGTCGATAACGCCCGGATTGACAACGAAGGGCATGCCCTCCTCGTGGCTCATGCGGGTGATGAAGCGGGAAAGCTCCTCGTCCTTCATCTCGGCCGCGATGGACTCGTAGCCGAGGATGCAGCCGTAAACCGCAAGGCAGGTGTGCAGCGGGTTCAGACAGGTGCAGACCTTCATTTTCTCGACCTTGTTTACGACGTCGCGGGTCGTGATGATGACGCCGGCCTGTTCGAGCGGCGGGCGGCCGTTCGGGAAGCTGTCCTCAATGACGAGGTACTGCGGCTTCTCGGCGTTGACGAAAGCGGCGGTAAAGGTATGCTTGGCGGTCTCGAACGGACTGATGTCCTCCAGACCGTCGGCAAGCAGCTGCTTTTCGACGCTCGGGTTGGGGCGCGGCGTGATTTTGTCGATCATGCTCCATGGGAAGGCGACCTTGTTTTCGAGATAAGCGTACTCTTCCTCGGAGATATGGCCGTTATCGCGCCATGCAGACGCGATTTCCATGACCGCCTTCTGGAGCTTTTCGCCGTTGTGCGAGCAGTTGTCCATGGAAACCAGTGCAAGCGGCGTGCCGCAGGTGCGGAAGCGGCGGATGCACATGGCGGTGAGCTGCGCCATGAAGCTGCGGCAGTTTTCCGGGCCGTTTTCCATGTCGGCCTGTACCGCGGGCATGAGCTCGTGCGCAGCGTTGCGCAGGGAATAACCCTTTTCGGTGATGGTGAACGACACCATCTGAAGGCTCGGCTCGCAGAATACCTCGGCGATAGCGGCGCTGTCGTTCAGCATGGTCAGGCTCTCGGCCATCGAGCCGATCACCTCTTTTTCGATGCTGCCGTCCGCGTTAAGCGTGACGCCGACCGTCAGGTTGTCGTAGGGACGGAAGCAGCGGGTCACGATCTCATCGTCATAACCCTCGCAGCAGACGATGCCGGTATCCATGACGCCCTTTTCAATCAGGCGCTGGCAGAGCGCCGCCGGGAAAATGCGGAAGATGTTGCCCGAGCCGAAGTGCATCCACTGCGGCTTTGCTTTTGTATTGGCTGCAATGACAGCGGGATCATAGGCAGGCAGGTGATAGCCCTTCCATGCCTCCTTGTTGTTCTGAATAGAAGAAAGCGAAAGCTTCATATCGTTTCTGTCCTTTCTTATACGTCAAAGCGGAAAAACGTATTGGTGTTGTTGAAGCAGATATCCTCGATGATGC
>ERZ772901.2368-NODE-2368-length-12059-cov-25.158031_pt1 | contig 12059 bp, 16 predicted proteins | sample MGYA00512123_ERZ772901 | MGnify/ENA primary metagenome ERZ772901 (study PRJEB29015, sample SAMEA2737711) | human gut metagenome | biome: human gut; feature: human-associated habitat; material: faeces | place: China | collected 2012 ...
CAACTCGAAAGAGGGTTTATATATGTTCGCTGCTATTGATGCGTTTGTGATGTGGCTTGCAAAACAACCGTCTGTACCGTTCTGGGTCGGTTATATTGGCGCGGCGGTGTTCATGCGCATTTTCGATGCGCTCCTGTCGCCTGGCTGTGACGATTATGACGTGAACGAAAACACCGACAACAAATAAAAATGCCGCCATCACTGGCGGCTGTTGATGTCAAAACGCTCTTGTAACCAATAAATGATGTTTGCAAAATTGGCATCAATTATTTTTATTGCTATTCCTATGATAATTGCTCCTGTTATAACTGCGTATAAGTTTAGATGCATTATCATTGCCACGATAAGATATAGCACCCAAATAATTGCTTTGTCTTTTGTATCCATATATATCGTCCTTTCGACCTTTTCTATATTTTACAACTTATTTTAGGTGATGTCAATGAAAAAGCGATTACTTTCCTTACTTCTTGTCTTGGCAGTGGTGTTTTCGTTTTCCATTTCTGTCTTTGCTACTGATACCGGCATTGATATTATTGATGACCCGCTATCATATTACTTTGAAAATCAGATGTTAGGCGTGCAAAAGGGCACTGGTGTTACTCTTGTTTGTCCTAAATGTGATTATAAGGTTGTTTATACTGGTGGCACATTAGTTACTTGCCCCTATGACGGTGAGGCTTTGGTACTTGCTGACCTTGCAGGTGTTCATGCCGAAAAAGTCCCCTCCGGCATTGGTCGAAAAGACCTTCCCGGCTACATCGATGATTCCGGTACGGCCCACGTCAGCAAAGAGGGAAAGCTCAAATTTGTGGCTCATCCTTGCTGGCTTGATGTTAGTGAACAACAATCGAATAAATATTATTTAACTGACCCCTATAAACCTTACCGCGTGCAGGAAGAAGATGAAGATTACGGCCTATATGTCTATGACTGGCTTGGATATAATAACGGTATTAGCCATTTTTCACATTACACACAGCCATTATCGGATGATTTGTATTATGGAAATTTTGATTTTTACTGGATTATTGATGTTGGCTTTGTTCCCGGAACATATTATGTCGCTGCCGACCAGCCTACTGTGAAAAATTACTATTCTAAGTATGGTGCAGAGCCTCAAATTCTTAAAACAAAAGCTGGAGAATATAACCTTCCGAATGATAGTTATTGGGGTCTTGGCAACTTAGGCTTGTCTGACTATAACGCTGTATGTCATGAAAGACGTTGGTTTTATGCTGAAAACGCTAAGAGTACTTCAATCGACATTTATCTTTATCCCTTCGTCGTCACCTGTGATCCGACAGAAAACCCCGTGGAAGAAAAGAAAGAAGTCACGATAGAGGACAATAAATTCACTGGTAACATTTATGTAGATAATAGCACTAATATCACGTACATCTATCCCAAGTATACCACAGTAAATGTAAACAATGAGACCGTGATTGAAGTTGCCGACCATCCGCTGATTTATAATCCCGAATCGAAAACCTACTATGTCTATGACCAGACCACCAATAACTACTATTACATAAACTACGAAGCAAACCCCGCGCCGACGCCCAGTCCTGCACCTACGGTGACCCCCACGCCGACACCTGCTCCGACAGAAGTACCTACGCCCAGCCCTGCTCCGACAGAGGAACCTTCTCCCAGTCCTGAACCCGGTAACGACCATTGTGACCATACTGGCATTATTGCAGTTCTTGAAGAAATTCGGGATAAAATGGTTGTCGGCTTTACAGATATTACGGCAAATATACATACCGATATGGTAGATTTCAAAGCAGCGGTTGTTGCTGGTTTCACCGATATTACTACAAATATTACAGCAGTTGTGACAGATTTCAAGGCCGCTGTCGTTGCTGGGTTCGCTGACATTTCCGCAAATTTCCAACTGGCAATAGATAACTTAAACATCAACATTCAGAACTTCTTTAACAAGAAAATGGAAGATTTGCCCGAGCCGACGCCAACTCCCAGCCCGACGCCGGAGCCTTCCAATCCGACACCCAGTCCGTCTCCGTCTCCTGCACCGCTCGACCCCATTCTTCCCGAAACGCAAAATCTAATCATTCCGAAGATGAACAGCAATACCTTTGCCGATGAACACGGCACATGGATTGCTTCTGGTTCTTCAAAATATAGTGATGTTTTCGATTTCTTCCGCGCTTTTGACCGCTCCACTTCTGAAATCTGGGAAACAAATGCAAGTCCCTCTTACCTGCAAATTGAGATTCCTGACCCCGAAAGCTATTACATTGACGGCTACATTGTGCGCATATCTAAATTCAATAACCGTTATGCTAAAGATTGGACGCTGCAAGGCTCTGACGATGGCAATACATGGGATGATTTGGACAAACAAACAGGTCAAAATCTCTCGGATTTGGAAGAACACAAGTATTCACTCACCCTGCGCAAGGCGTATAAATACTACCGCTTGAATATGTCGAACTACGCAAGCTCTATGTGTTCCCTTAGTCACTTTAACCTTCTGGGCTATGATGCGAAAGATGTTGTAACTCCTACACCTGCACCGACTGACCCGCCCTCGCCTAGTCCTGCACCTGATCCCGGCAAGCCCGACAGTGGAGATAAAACCAACAACTTCTGGACTATCATCTTCCCCAATGGCGGCGGCTCCGAGGACGGTAAAAAGGGTATTTTCTGGGCGCTGGTCTCACTGATTCTTGCACTTATCGCGTTCTTTGCAAATTTGGCCGTGGGTGTCGGCTACCTGTTCCCGTTCCTCCCGGATGGTGTGGTCATGACGATTAACACCTGCCTAATTGTCATCTTCTTGTTCACCATCATCAAATTTATTATGAGGTCAAAGTAATGTGGAAAAAAATTTGTATTACGGTCTGCGCCGTATTCTGCGCCGCGCTCGCCGTCGTGCCCTGCGCCTTTGCAGACGACAGCTCCGCCGATTCTTCCGCAAGCTCGGAAGAATCCTCACTTCTGGGAGATGCCGCAGAATTGCAGGGTTCTGTCTCGGACAATTTCTCGGACGGTGTTGACAGTCTTGCCGATACGCTGAAAAGAACGCCCGGTGAATTGCACTATAACGTGAAAGACCAGTTCCCCAAATTCATTAAACAGTCTATCGAATGGGTTCCTTTGCCATACTGGTGGGCGTTTGAGTTCGCAATTGTTCTTTGTTTCGTCAATGCGCTGTACCGGCGCATGTCGTAGGAGGTGCAAGCATGGAATCATTTCTTGAAGTTATGAATGTCATTCTGAACGGCTTCAACCTGCCGTTCACTGTGTACGGCTTTACGCTTTCGTGGTATGACATTTGGTTGTGGTCTATCGTCGGCGCAATCGCCGCTGCCTTTATCGGGAGGATGCTGTCATGAGCGATAATTTCAATAAATTTTGCGGCGTTCTCATTCTGCTGTTGCTCGGTCTTTCCACGCTCTTCACGCTCCGGGCGAGTGCCGAGGAATACACCCCGCCCGCCGAGGACAGCACCCAGACCGTGACCGATTCCGAGGAAACGCACGAGGTTGTGCAAGTTCAGGGCGTGCAGACTTACGACCCGACTTTGTATGAAAAGCTGGACACCCTGCAAGAATCCATCAATACATTGATTGATATAATGACCCCTGCCGAGACCGGCACGGAAGATGAACAGTCTGGTGAACTGGCGCAGGATTACACGGCCCAGCTGGAGACGATCTCCGGCCAGCTTGTAGACCTGCGGACGGCTGCAGAAATGGCTACTGCCGAGACGGCCCAGCCCGCAGCGTTTGAAAAGCCCTTTGCGGATTATAGTGTATCCGAAGTGCTGCTGTTGGTGCTGGCCGCCGTGGTTGTGGGTGCAATCGTTATTGGCTTGGTTCGTGGCTTTTAAGCAAAAGCGGCAAGCGCGTCCGGGGCGCGGGGGCTATTGCCCCCGCCCCGCGCGCGCGTCGCCGCAAAAGTGAGGTGTAAAAATGGTATCTCTGTTCTATGACCTGCTGGCGTTCTTCGGTATCTCTGCCGACGCGCCGCAAAACCTGTCCGAGTTCTTCCCGTGGTTTCTGGCTATCGTGGTAGCGGTGGCTCTGTTTCTGTTCGTGTTCGGTATCATCAAGGACTTTACCCATACATTTGCCCGCGGGGGTCGCTTCTGATGAACGGATATATGGTGCTCCTTCTGGTCGCCGTGCTCATTACGCTGGGTGTCTCCCGCATTGCACGGCAGATTGTGTTTCATCCTTTTCAAACCGGCTTCAATGCAGTCAAAGACCTGTACTATTACCAGCTCCACCGGGGTTGGCATAACTGCCCGGTGGGTGCGCTGGATATTTACTGCGGCTATTTCGGCTCCGGCAAAACGCTGTCTCTGGTACATAAGGTCCTGGGGCTGTATAACCGCTACAATGACAAAGTAGTGTGGTGTCCCCGGCGCAAAAAATTCGTTGTGCAGAAAGTCAACATTCTTTCAAATGTGGATTTGGCTGTTCCGTACACAAAATTAGAAAGTCTCGCGCAGGTCGTCAAGGCCAGCAAGACCACGCAGGCTATAGACGATGAGGAAGAAACGTTGACAGTAACTATTGTGGCCATGGATGAACTTTCCGTTCAGATGAACTCGCGCAGCTTTAAGGATAACTTCAATGCCTACTTCCTCAATACGCTGCTGTGCTGCCGGCACTATCACATCAGCTTTTACGGCTCTGCACAGCGTTTCCAGCATGTTGACAAGCTGCTCCGGGATGTTACCCATACCGTCATTCAGTGTAATAAGGTCTGGCGTTTTCAGCTGTGGGCCAGCTACGACGCATGGGAGATGGAGAACGCCACAAACGCCGAGATGATACGCCCGCTCCGTCGCGGCCTGTGGTTCGTGCGAGACCGCGATTATAACGCCTATGACACACTCGCCGTGGTGGACAACCTGCAAAAGAAATTCGAGGAAGGCGACATTCTGCCCGAGGCGGAAATTATCAGCAACCAAGCCCCGGCCGGGCCGCTGGGTCTGGAAGTCGCCAGCAAGCCCACGAAAAAGGCCCAGCGCCGGATGTCGGGACAAATCAAGAGGTGAATGGTATGAAACAAGTATGCCGGATGGACAAAACGAATAAGCGGCCCTACTGCCTGCGCAAGCCGTGTTCGTACCGGCTGGACGGCACCTGCTCCGGGCCTGTGGTGGCCGTGAAGGACTATTACTCCTTCTACACCTGCCCGCAGGATGCCGACCCGGGCGAGCACGTCAACTGCGGTCAGTATGCGGAGTGTGCCTATTGTCGAGACCGAAACAACATTCCTCACGACTAGTCAAGAGCGCGACCCGATGCGGGCCGCGCTTTTTGTGTAAAAATAAGCCCCCAAAATTGTGCAGTATGGTGATTGATACCGTCGCTGTAGAAATGCTATAATGAGAAAAAGGCGGTGGTTATTATGGGCGGCAAAAAATCGAGAGAATCGCAAATCCGCGCCAGCGTCAAATATAATAAGGCGCATGACTATTTCGGGATTCGCCCCGATAAAGAAACCGGCGCGGCCATTCGGCAGGCGGCAGCGGCAGCAGGCCAGAGCGTGCAGCGGTATATTCTGGACGCCGTACAATCGCGCATGGAATATGACGCATGGAAAAATGCCCGCAACTTTCCGGGCGAGGTCGGCCCACCCAATTTATAAAAGTGGGCCGGATTGGCGGGCATGGGGCGCCTAGCCCCATAATGGCAGCGCCTGCGCGGTGCTCACCTTCCCACGCCTGCAACTGAAATCGCGCAAAGGCAAGAGTAGGAACTTCCCGGAACCCGGAATTTTCCTCTTATTGGCCTCAGCGCCAGACCGCCAGTCTTGCCCGGCCAGCAACGTGAAACGGCGCAAGAGTGCGAGAGCTTTTCCCTGCGTCAGTTTGTCCAACTGCCGCACTCTGACGGGATGTGCAGAGCTTAACCGGTACGAAGTCCCAGGCCCCGCCCTGGGACATTAAAAGATTCCTTAGACGCGCAAGCCCGCGCACGCGGGCACTGTGCATTTTTGAAAAGCCGAACCCCAATTTATAAAGGTTCGGCGTCTGAGCGGCACAAGCGCCGCAGGCACCTTCTTATTTGCAAGCCAGCGTAGGCCGTGTGCAGCTGGCGCGTAGCGTCTGCGGAACGCGGCAGAAGCGGACGAGACAACAAAGTAAAAAATAAAAACTGCCGTTGCGGCCCCCAAGGGACGCGGCGGCAGTTTTTGCGCGAGGTGTGACCATGTACGAACAGCAACGCAAAAAAGGCCGACCATTGACCGGCACAGAACGCAGCTTAATAGAACACCTGTATAAGCTCGGTTTCACGCAGACCGCGATTGCTAAAGAGGTCGGCGTCTGGCCGTCCACCATCTGCCGCGAGCTCCGTCGCGGCATGGTGGACCAGTTGAACGGCGACACATGGGAATATTATCGCATTTACTCCCCGCAAAAGGCACAGAGCCGCGCTGACTATATGAAAAGTGCCCACGGTCCTGACCTGAAAATCGGTAATCGTGCGGACTATCTGGCCGCGCTGGAAGCGCACATCTTGACCGGATCCAGTCCGCAGGATGCAATAGCGAAGGTCGGCAGTGACTACGGCGTGACCATCAGCAAGACCACCTGCTACCGATACATACAAATGAAGCTGTTTCCCAGCCTGCGCTATAAACACCTGCCACAGGGTCACCCAAAGAAAGGCAAGGGCACCGTATCCCATGCCAACGTGTCCCACCCAAAACACCGTAGTATTGAACACCGCGCAAAGAGTATTCGAAACCGTGAGGAAGTCGGACATTGGGAACTGGATAGCGTCATAGGCAAGGCCGAAGGAACCGGCGAGAGTTGCCTTGTAATGACCGACCGCAAAACCAGAGGTGAAATCATCATCAAGGCCCGGAGTAAAACTGCCGCCGATACAGTCCATGCCCTGCAATGGCTTAAATGTCAGATTGGCCGCGATTGGAAGTTGATATTCCACACCATCACGAACGACAACGGCTCCGAGTTTGCCGACCAAGACGGTATAGACGCGCTGGGCGTAACAACATTCTATTGCCATCCGCAAAGCCCCCACGAGCGCGGTACAAATGAGGTCACAAACAAATTGGTGCGCCGCAAACTGCCTAAAGGTAAAAGCATGGCAAAAGTAACGCAGAAACAGGCTACCGAGGTGCAGCATTGGGTGAACCACTATACCCGCCCCATGTTCGGCGGTAAATCTGCCGCCGATATGCTAAAAGAGGAATTAGACAAACTGCCCCTATACAACCGCGAAAAGGTATACCGCTTCTTTGACCTGCTCTAGCAGCGGGCTACAATATGCCCCACCAGCCCGCCGCAATGCGACGGGCTAAAGGTGTTGCAAAAAGCAGAGAATCCCGGTGCAGATTTGCGCAAGCAAATTCCGCACCGGGATTTTTCACCACAAAAGCAACAATTATCTATTGACACCTTTGTGAAAAATGTCTAATTTTGTCAGGAACCCTTGACAGTAGCCAAATCTGTCGGGCCCCTAGGCTCCTGCAGAGAGAGGTGTGCTGTCTGTCTTACTCCCACTTCTCCCACACCTCGGGGCAGTAGCCTACGGTGGCCTGTCTGCCGTTGCGCACAATGGGCTGGCGGAAGAGCTGCTGGTTCTCGAACAGCTTGTCGGCCTGCTGGCTCTCGTCGAGCCATTTCAAAAGCGCCAGTGTGTCCTTGTCCTTTGCGTTTTCGTCGGCGAGCTTTGCCCAGCCGCCCACGGCGCGGCAGACGTTGTCAAACTCGCCGCGGCTCATGCCCTTTTCCTTCATGTCGATCATCTGGAATCTGATGCCGCGCTCCTTGAACCACCGCTGTGCCTTTTTGGTGTCAAAGCTCTTGTTCGTGCCGAAAATCTGGATGTTCATGGCCATTCCCCCCACAAAATATATTCTTTTCATTAGAATACCACAAAAACCATACCTTGACAACTTACAAGGCCGGGCCTATAGTATGAGGAAAACTGCGGCAGGGCGCTTGCTCTTATGCGGGCTGCGTGCTATAATACAGGTTTATAGAGGAGTATCTATAAAGGAGTATTATGGAAAAAGAAAGAACCAGTCCGTGGCTGATCTTGTTCCGCGTGGTATTTACGGCGGCGCTGATCGCCTGCATTATGTTTATCTTTCGCAACTCACTGGAAAACGGTGCCCAGTCGTCCGCACGCAGCCAGGCCGTCATGCAGTTGGTCAACAGTGCGCTGGCCAAGGTGCATCTCGGCCCATTGTCGGAGCATCTGATCCGTAAGCTCGCGCACTTTTCGGAGTTTGCGCTGGAGGGCTTTCTGCTGATGCTCTGCATCCGCGTGTACACAAAGCATTTTGTGCGCCACATGAGCTGGCCGCTGCTGGGCGGCATGACAACGGCGCTGATGGATGAGACCATCCAGCTGCACAGCCCCAACCGCACCTCGTCGGTGGTGGATGTCTGGATCGATATGTCCGGCGTCGTGGCGGGACTGCTGTTTGCACTCATCATCCTGCTGATCGTGCGCGGCGTTACCGCATTCATCCGCGTCAAGCAGGAGAACCGCGCTCTGCGCGCCGAGAGCGAGGAGCTGCGCCGCCGCGAGCATGAGCGGCTGGCCCGCCGTGCCCACGAGGCACAGCTGAACCGCCCCGAACCCGACGAGGATAACTATGAGGAGGACGAAGAATGACGACCCAACAGGCAATTGAAGCCCTGCACGCCCTGCCGCGCATGGGGCAGGGCGCACCCGGTCTGGCCCGGATGCAGAACCTGTGCGACCATCTGGGAAACCCCGAAAAGGAGCTGCAGTGCATCCACATTGCGGGCACGAACGGCAAGGGCAGCCTTGCGGCCATGACGTCCTCCATCCTGACGGCAGCGGGCTACAAGACCGGTCTGACCATCAGCCCGTATGTGGTGGACTTCCGTGAGCGGTTCCAGATCGACGGCGAGATGATCCCGCCCCGCACGCTGGCAAACCTGACGGAGAAGGTACTCGACGCGATTGACGCCATCGAGGCCGAGGGCGGCGAGAAGCCTGTGGAGTTTGAGGCCGTCACTGCGCTGGCGTTCCTCTGGTTTGCCCGCGAAAAGTGTGACCTGGTCGTGCTGGAGACCGGCCTTGGCGGGCGCTGCGACGCAACGAACGTCGTGCCCCACAAGCTCGTGGCAGCCATCACAAAGATCGGCTATGACCACATGGAAGTCCTGGGAGATACCCTTGATAAAATTGCCGCCGAGAAGGCCGGTATTATAAAAGAAGGAACCGTCGTCGTCAACTATCCCGACCAGCCTGCGGAGGCTATGGGGCCGATCCTGACCGCCGCTGCCGAGGCGCACACGAGCATCATCACGCCCGACAAGGACGATTTGACGCTGCTGCGCGGCAAGCGGCTGGAAAACCGCATCGATTACGGCGGCTATCGCGCCGCACTGGGCCTGCCCGGCACGCACCAGGCTAACCACGCCGCCATGGCTGTCGAGATTGCGCTGGCTCTCTGGCGTGAGTTCGGCTATGATATTTCGGACGATGCCATTCTGCAGGGCCTTGCCGATGCCCGGATGCCCGCCCGCATCGAGGTGCTGCGCCGCCATCCGCTGCTGCTGCTCGACGGCTGCCACAACCCGGACGGCGCTAAAATGCTGGCCGCGACCCTGACCCGCGCCGACTTTGAGGAAAACCTCGTCGGTGTGCTGGGCGTGCTGGCCGACAAGGACTATAAGGATATGCTGTCCGATCTGGCCCCCTGCTTTGCCAAGATCTACACCGTCACGCCCAACTGCCCCCGCGCATTGAGCGCCCAGAAATTGCAGAAGGAGGCCCGCTTCCACACCGACGCCGAGGCCGCCGACAGCGTGGCTGATGCCATCCGTAAGGCTGTGGACTACGCGGACGAGAACAACCTCGCGGGCGTTGTTGTCTGCGGTTCGCTCTACCTTGCCGCCGAGGCCCGCCCGCTGCTTCTCAAAGAAGCAGAAAAATAACCGGCCATCGCCATTTCAACAAAATACGCACCCGTAAGCCTGTATCATAACGATACGGGCTTTTTATTTTGTCTCAACACCCCCCTCCGCAACCTCCCGAAAATTACCCGTTGATTTTTAACTCTCCCCGTAGGGGCCGGGCATGCCCGGCCCGCAACCTTCCCAACACTACCCTGTATACCCTTATAAATGAAAAAAGAGGACAACCCTATGGCCAAAGTAACTTTCGTGCCCGGCAGCGGCACACTGGCCGCCTATTTGAGCGGCGAGATCGACCACCACGCCGCCCAGACGCTGCGGCGGGAGATCGATGCCCAGGTCGATGACCGCCTGCCCGAGCTGCTGACGCTCGACTTCTCGGGCGTCACCTTCATGGATTCCTCGGGCGTCGGCCTGATTTTGGGCCGCGGACGCCACGTAAGCGCACTGGGCGGGAGGCTGACCGTCCAGAACCCGCCGCGCGCCGTGCGGCGGATGCTCGACCTGGCCCACATAACCTACGCCTGAACGGAGGTGAACACCGATGAAGATGCTCAATCAGGTAAAAATTACGTTTGCGGGCCGCTCCGTCAACGAGGGCTTCGCCCGCGCGGCGCTGGCCGCGTTTCTTGTGCAGCTTGACCCCACCGTGCCCCAGCTCGCCGATATGAAAACCGCTGTCTCCGAGGCCGTGACCAACTGCATCGTCCACGCCTACCCGGACAAGATCGGCCCCATCACAATGACGGCGGCCATCTATGAGGGCGGCATTGTGCGTATTACCATCACGGACCGCGGCGTCGGCATCCCGGATATTGCGAAGGCGATGGAGCCAATGTTCACCACCGGTGACGCCGAGGAGCGCGCGGGTCTGGGTTTTGCCGTCATGCAGAGCTTCATGGACAAGGTCAAGGTCTCCTCCACGCCGGGCCGCGGCACCCGCGTGACCCTGACCAAGCGGCTGGATGCCCGCGCGTGACCCCCTACATATATAGAAGGAGGGGACAGTCATGCCCACGGATATGCACCAGCTGCCGCGCGAAGAATTTATTGAGAGAAACCTCGGCCTTGTCCACGCCTGCGCCGGGCGGTTCAAGGGGCGGGGCATCGAGTATGAGGAACTCTACGCCGCGGGCTGTCTGGGTCTTGTGAAGGCCTGCGACGGGTTTGATACCGGGCGCGGCGTCTGCTTTTCCACCTATGCCGTGCCGGTCATCCTGGGCGAGATCAAAAAGCTGTTCCGAGATGGCGGCACAGTCAAGGTCAGCCGTTCGTTAAAGGAGCTGAGCCTTAAAATCAATGCCGAGCGTGAGCGCTGCCTCAAGCGTACCGGCCAGGAGCCCGGCGTGACCGAGCTGGCCGAGACGCTGGGCACGACCCCGGAGCAGATTGCGCTGGCCATCCGCGCGGCCCTGCCGACCCTGAGCCTGACGCCCGTGGACGACGAGGACGGCCTGCGAGAGTTTGACGTGCCGGTGGAGTCCCCGGAGGAAGCACTCTCGGACCGCATCGGTCTGGCCGAGGTGATGGACAGGCTGGACAGCGGTGACCGCCAGCTCATCCGTCTGCGCTTTTTCGCGGGCCGCACCCAGAGCGAGACTGCCCGCGTCCTCGGCACGACCCAGGTCCAGATCTCCCGCCGCGAGCGCCGCATCCTGAAATGGATGCGCGAACAGCTGTTAGAGGCCCAATGATACCCTCCACCAGCACCCGCTCACCCCTTCACCACTCCGTAGGGGCCGGGCATGCCCGGCCCGCGCGCTTTCCGCCGCCTGCCGTTACTGCTTTACACACCCCGTCTCACCCCTATATCGTAGGGAGGGGTCTTGACCCCTCCGCGGCACGTCGAGGACGCCGCCCCCTACAAAGATGGCCCGAAACCACCCCACACCCGCGCACCTTCCGGCCAGCACCCGCTCACCCTTCCGCCACCCCGTAGGGGCCGGGCATGCCCGGCCCGCAACCTCCCCGCCGCCTGCCGTCAATCTTCCACCGCTCACCCATTCCCCCAAACCACCTAATCCCGCAACCCTCTTGCCGCTCACCCCCATAATTTGTGCCCGCGAACCGCCATCACCCCAATATACACCTTGCCCAAACTTCACCCTCAAACTTTGTCGAAAAAATCAAAAAAACTTGCAAAAACCTG
>ERZ772901.2369-NODE-2369-length-12059-cov-15.004748_pt1 | contig 12059 bp, 9 predicted proteins | sample MGYA00512123_ERZ772901 | MGnify/ENA primary metagenome ERZ772901 (study PRJEB29015, sample SAMEA2737711) | human gut metagenome | biome: human gut; feature: human-associated habitat; material: faeces | place: China | collected 2012 ...
AGGATTTTCAAATGAATCTGATTTCCTGTGAAAAGCTCGAAAAGAGCATGGTAGAATTGCAGTTCTCTATCGACGCTGAGACCTTCAAGGCCGCTGTGAACAATGCGTTCAAGCGCGAAGGCAAAAAATATGCCATTCCCGGCTTCCGCAAGGGCAAGGCTCCCCGTCATATGATCGAGAAGATGTACGGTTCTGACATTTTCCATTATGACGCTGTCAATGATCTGTTCCCGGAGGCTTATGAGGCCGCTGTGAAGGAAGCAAAGATCGATGTTGTCGGCCGCCCCGATCCCGAGGTCGTTTCCATGTCTGAGGCTGACGGCGTTGTGCTGAAGGTCAAGGTTGCTGTCAAGCCCGAAGTTGAACTGGGCGAGTATGCCGGTTTAACTGTGACCAAAGAAGCCAAGAATGTCAACGAGGCAGATGTTGACGCCGAAGTGAAGCGCATGCAGGACCGCAATGGCCGTCTGCTGACCCGTGAGGGCGCTGCTGAGAACGGTGATACCGTTGATATCGACTTTGAGGGCTTTGTTGATGGCAAGGCTTTTGAGGGCGGCAAGGCAGAGCATTACTCTCTGGTTCTGGGCTCCGGCTCCTTCATCCCCGGTTTCGAGGATCAGGTTGTTGGCCATTCCGCTGGCGAAGAGTTCGACGTCAACGTCAAGTTCCCCGAGGAATACGGCGCTGCCGAGCTGGCTGGCAAGGATGCAACCTTCAAGATCAAGCTGCATGAGGTCAAGTACAAGGAGCTGCCCGCTCTGGATGACGAGCTGGCAAAGGACTGCTCCGAGTACGACACTCTGGACGAGTTCAAGGCTTCCATCCGCAAGAACAATCAGGAGCAGCTGGACAAGCAGGACGATCTGGCTGTCGAGAATGCTCTGGTCGATCAGGTCATCGAGAGCATGGAGGGCGAGATCCCTCAGGCTATGTACGATGTCCGCATGGACGAGATGGTCAACGACTTTGCTTTCCGTGTGGAGCAGCAGGGTCTGCGTCTGGAGGACTACCTGAAGTATATGGGTCAGTCCATGGAGCAGTTCCGCGCCGCTTTCATGCCGCAGGCTGAGAAGCAGGTCAAGATCGGTCTGGCTCTGGAGGCTGTTGCTGCTGCTGAGCACATCGAGGCTTCCGAGGACGAGATCAATGCCGAGATCAAGCGCATTGCTGACCAGTACAAGATGGAAGAGGACAAGGTGCGTGAGCTGATCAACCTCGAGGATCTGAAGCAGGATCTGGCTCGCACCAAGGCCATCGACTTCATCAAGAGCCACGCCAATATCGTGGAGAAGCCCGCAGAGGCTGAGAAGGTTGCTGACGCTGAGTAATCAGTGCCGGGCCCTGTAAAGCGCCGCAGGCGTTTTATCAAAGGTTGTTAAAATTGACCGGTACGGCTGAACTTTACAGGGGACCCGTATCGGTCAATTTTGCCAATAAACTTAAACCATTTTCAGGAGGCGAACTTTATGAGTTTTGTTCCTTACGTTGTCGAGCAGTCGGCGCACGGAGAGCGTTCTTACGATATTTTCTCTCGTCTGCTGAACGATCGCATCATCGTGCTGAGCGAGGATGTCAACGATACCACCGCAAGCCTTGTGGTGGCGCAGCTGCTGTATCTGGAAGGGCAGGACCCGGATAAGGACATCAGCCTGTATATCAACAGCCCCGGCGGCTCCATCAGTGCCGGTATGGCCATCCATGACACCATGCAGTATATCAAGTGCGATGTTTCCACCATCTGCATGGGCATGGCTGCTTCCATGGGTGCATTTTTGCTGGCCAGCGGCACCAAGGGTAAGCGTTTTGCCCTGCCGAATTCTGAGATCCTGATCCATCAGCCGCTGATTTCCGGCGGCCAGGGCGGTGGCCTTTCCGGCCAGGCAAGCGACATCCAGATCCATGCCAACCACCTTGTGCAGATCAAGAAAAAGATGAACCGCATGCTCAGCGAGTATACCGGCCAGCCTCTTGAGGTTGTGGAGAAAGATACTGACCGCGATAACTACCTGACCGCAGAGGAAGCCAAGGCCTATGGCCTGATCGATGAGATCATTGTAAAACACTAAAACCGGGGGAATTAGGAAATGGCAAATTCGATTTCCGGCAAGGACGGAAAACGTGAAATGATTTGCAGCTTTTGCGGCCGTTCCCAAAGCCAGGTGGATCAGCTTATCATCGGCCCCGGCGTAAACATCTGCAAAGATTGCATTGATATGTGCTACAGTGCCCTGTATAAGGATGGCAACGTACCCGAACCGCCGCGCGCAACGCCGGAACGCCGTGCTGCGGCTTCTCGCGGGCATTCCGGCGTTGACCCTTTGGCGGATGTCAACATCATGACGCCTGCTGAGATCAAAGCTGGCCTTGACCAGTATGTCATTGGTCAGGACGATGCCAAGCGCGTGCTGGCAGTTTCTGTCTACAATCATTATAAGCGCATTCTTTCCGGGCAGGAAAGCCATGTAGAGCTGCAAAAGTCCAACGTACTGATGCTTGGCCCGTCCGGTACCGGCAAAACCCTGCTGGCCCAGACGCTTGCCAAAATGCTGAACGTTCCGTTTGCGATTGCGGACGCCACCACCCTGACCGAAGCCGGTTACGTTGGCGAGGACGTTGAGAACATTCTGCTCAAGCTGATTCAGGCTGCGGACTTTGATATTCCCAAAGCCGAAGTTGGTATTATCTATGTGGACGAGATTGATAAGATCACCCGCAAGAGCGAGAACCCATCCATCACCCGCGATGTTGGCGGAGAGGGCGTGCAGCAGGCATTGCTGAAAATTCTGGAAGGCACTGTCAGCAATGTGCCGCCCAACGGCGGCCGCAAACATCCGCAGCAGGAATTCATCCAGATCAACACCAAGAACATCCTGTTCATCTGCGGCGGTGCCTTTGACGGTCTGGACAAGTATATCCTGCGCCGCACCGATAAGTCCGCGCTGGGCTTCGGCAGTGCGCTGAAGGATAACTCCACCGAGGCTGAGCGCGCATTGCTGCGCAAGGTAGAGCCCCACGATCTGGTCAAGTTCGGCCTGATCCCGGAGCTGATCGGCCGTCTGCCGGTCATCACCGTGCTGGATGATCTGGACGAGGATGCGCTGGTGCGCGTGCTCAAGGAGCCCCGCAACAGTCTGGTCAAGCAGTATAAAGAGCTGCTGGGCATGGATAACGTGGAGCTTACCTTCACGGACGAAGCTTTGCACGCCATTGCCCGCAAGACTATCGAGCGCAAGACTGGTGCCCGTGGTCTGCGCAGCGTGATGGAAAGCATTCTGCTGCCCATCATGTACGAGGTGCCCAGCGATGCCACCATCATCCGCGTGACCGTGGACGAGGACACCGTGGAGGGCGGTGAGGCACATCTGGAATACGGTGCCGTGCGCAAACGCTATAAAAATCAGGCCGCTCTCAGCTGACGGCATCGCCGCACAGCAGGGGAGTGTACCTGCCTAAAAGCCCTGTTTCGAAAGCTTTTTGCTTTTGGCAGGGCTTTTTGCTTTCAAATTCTTGTTTCTGACAGGAAAATGTACTATAATAGTAAAGTATGGATCGTGCGGCGTGTGTTCTCTGGCAGGGGCATACCGCAAAAGACGAGCCATAGTATTGGGTAACAGGAAGAGTACTATAAAGGAGTGTGTTTTCAATGGCAAATTACCACGAGATGGATCGCGATGCGCTGACCGCTGAAAAGGCAGCGCTGGAACAGGCTTATAAAGAGTTTCAGGCAAAGGGTCTGAAGCTGAACATGGCACGCGGCAAGCCCGGCCCCCACCAGATGGATCTGGCAATGGACCTGCTGAAGATGACCGACTACACCACGGATGCAGGCACCGACGCCCGCAACTACGGCGAGCTGGAGGGTCTGAGCGAGGCTCGCGCCCTGTTTGCAGATGTGTTCGGCGTAAAGCCCAACGAGGTGTTCGTGGGCGGCAACTCCAGCCTGCAGCTGATGTACAACCTCATCAACATCGGCTATGTGTTCGGCTTCCCGGAGTCTCCCTGCCCTTGGTCTCAGGTAGAGAAGCGCAAGTTCCTCTGCCCGGTGCCCGGCTATGACCGTCACTTTGCTATCACCGAGGAGTTCGGCTTTGAGCTGATCAGCGTGCCCATGACCCCCAACGGCCCCGATATGGACGTTGTGGAAAAGCTGGTGGCTGAGGACGATACCATCAAGGGCATCTGGTGCGTGCCGCAGTACTCCAACCCCGATGGCTACACTTACAGTGATGAGACCATCGAGCGCTTTGCCAAGATGAAGACCGCCGCCCCGGATTTCAAGATCTTCTGGGATGAGGCCTACATCGTCCACCACTTGACCGAGGAGATCATCGAGACCCCCGTGCTGCTGAACGTGAGCAAGAAGTACGGCACGCAGGACCGCGTGTTCATGTTCACCTCCACCAGCAAGATCACCTTCCCGGGCGCCGGTGTTTCTGCCATTGCCTGCAGCGACAACAGCATGAAGTATATGTGCAAGCGCTTTTCAGTGATGATCATCAGCTACGATAAGATGAACCAGCTGCGCCACGTCCGCTTCCTGAAGAACAAGGAGGGCGTTCTGGCACACATGGCAAAGCACCGCCGCCGTCTGGTGCCCTGCTTCGATGCCGTCAAGACCGCTTTTGCCGCCAACCTCACCCCCTGCGGCGATATTGCCCACTGGACCAACCCCAAGGGCGGCTACTTTATCAGCCTGTATGTCATGCCCGGCTGCGCTAAGCGCGTGGCGGAACTGTGCAAGAACGCAGGTCTGGTGCTGACCGGTGCAGGCTCTGCTTACCCGTACCACAAGGATCCGCAGGATTCTCATCTGCGCATCGCCCCCACTTACCCCAGTCTGGACGAGGTGGAGACCGCTTCCGAACTGCTGTGCGTCTGCGTGCGTCTGGCTGTTGTGGAAAAGCTGCTGGCTGATATGGCTTAAGGCTTAAAATAATTTGTATATTCTCCTCTGCGGGGCTCTTTGCAGGGCTGGCAGGGGAGTTTTATCACAGAAAGGTCGGCACGACGGCTGCTCTGTGAGGAGAGGAACCGTCGGCAAAACTTGCGGTTCACAACAAAAACGGCTGCGGCTGCACAGCCGCCGCTTTTGGAGGTTCCCGACTTATGAAAACAAAAGGCAAAGCATGGCAGCTGGTCGTTACCGCGCTGCTGATCGTTGTGTTTGTTTACACCGCCTTTTTTGGCGTGGCGGCAAAATACGGCGATGTGACCACCACCTACATCAAGGGTGCAAAGGATATCCGCTTTGGTGTGGATATCAAGGGCGGCGTCAACGTCACCTTTGTTCCCTCGGATGGCTATGATGCCACGGACGAGCAGCTGGATGCCGCCCGTCTGGTCATCGAGAACCGTCTGGTCGCGTTGAACGTGACCGACTACGAGCTGTATGTGGACAACAACTCCGACAGTCTGATTCTGGAGTTTCCGTGGCAGTCCGGCGAGACGGATTTTGACCCCGAGTCTGCCATTCAGGAGATCGGCACCACCGCCTACCTGACCTTCCGCGAGGGTGCCAGCAAGGACGGCGAGCTGATTTTGGACGGCTCCATGGTCGAAAGCGCTTCGGCGCAGTACGGCGCTGTGAGCAACGGCGGCAGCTCTGAGTATTACGTTGCCCTCAAGTTCACCACCGAGGGTGCCAAGGCCTTTGGCGATGCCACCACTAAGCTGGCCGCCGATAAGGGCAGCATCAGCATCTGGCTGGACGATGAAAACGTGAGCACCGCCACCGTCAACACCGCCATTACCGACGGACAGGCTATCATCACCAGCTCGGCGTCCAATCCCTTTACGCAGGATGCCGTGGTCAAAATGGCACGCCAGATCAACTCCGGTGCACTGCCCTTTGCGCTGAGCGTGGACAGCTACTCCACCGTAAGCCCCAGTCTGGGCGAAAACAGCCTTGGCGCCATGGTGCTGGCCGGCCTGATTGCCTTTGCCCTCATCGTGGTGTTCATGACGGTGCTGTACCGTCTGCCGGGCTTTCTGGCCTGCATCGCGCTGGCCGGTCAGGTGGCGGCTACGCTGGCCTTTGTGTCCGGCTACTTCTCGGTGTTTGAAAGCTTTACCCTGACCCTGCCCGGCATCGCAGGTATCATTCTGGCCATCGGCATGGGCGTGGATGCCAACGTTATTACCGCCGAGCGCATCAAGGAGGAGCTGAAAAACGGTAAATCTCTGGACGGCGCACTGAAAAGCGGCTTTGCCCGCGGCCTGACCCCTATCATTGACGGCAACGTGACCATCGTCATCGTGGCCATCGTGCTCATGGGTGCCTTCGGTCCCTCGGATGGCCTGTTTGCCAAGGCACTGCACTTTGTATTCTTTGCCTTCGGCCCCTCTACCGCAGGCACCATCTACGCCTTCGGTTATACACTGCTCACCGGCGTGCTGCTGAACTTTGTGTTCGGTGTGTTCGCTACCCGTGTCATGATCCGCGGCGCAGCCGCCATCAAGGCACTGCGCAATCCGTGGCTGTACGGCGCTGCAAAGCCCGGGCAGGAGAAGGCCGAAAAGAAGCCGGTGGATTTCGTATCCCTGCGCAAAAAGTTCCTGACCTTCTCTGCCTGCCTGATGGCAGTCATCCTGCTGTGCGCCGCGGTGTTCGGTGTGCATCTGGATACCGAGTTTACCGGCGGTGCCATGATCACCCTGTCCTACGAGGGCAGCTTTGACCAAGCCGCTGTGCAAAAGACCGCTGCTGCAGCGCTGGAAAACACCGGCCTGACCCTGCAGACCGGCGAGAATGTGGCCACCGGCGACCAGACCCTGAAGATCTCCATGCCCGGCACCGAGACCGTGACCACCGAGCAGGTGGAGAACCTGCTGGATTCCTTGAATGAGAACTACCCGGACAACCAGTTTGCCCAGCTGTCTCTGAGCAACGTCAGCGCAGCCATGGGCACCAAGTTCCTGCAGAAGAGTCTGGTGGCTGTGGTGTTTGCACTGGTGCTCATTCTGCTGTATATCGCCCTGCGTTTCAAGAACATCGGCGGTCTGACCGGCGGTATGATGGCAGTGCTGGCGCTGGTCAACGACCTGATGGTGGTGTTTGGCACCTTTGTGCTGCTGCGCACCGCACTGGACGGCAACTTTATCGCCGCCATGCTCACCATCCTCGGCTACTCCATCAACGATACCGTTGTGGTGTACGACCGTATCCGTGAGAACCGCGCTCTCATGGGCAAAAAGGGCAGCTTTGAGGAGCTGGTCAACCAGTCGGTCAATCAGTCTGCCCGCCGTACCCTGATCACCACCATCACCACCGTGATGGCACTGGGTGTGATGTGCATCGTGGCAAAGCTCTACGGTCTGGACAGCATCTTTACCTTTGCATTCCCGCTGATGATGGGTATGATCAGCGGTGTGTACACCTCTCTGTGCGTTTCCACCTCGGCATGGGTGCTGTGGAGCGAACGCAGCAAAAAGAAAAACTGAGGCGGAGGAACAAGAGATGAAGTGCCCTTATTGCGGCGCGGAGGAATCCAAGGTGATCGACTCCCGCCCCACGGAAGATAACGAGCGCATCCGCCGCCGCCGCGAGTGCCTGAACTGCCACATGCGCTTTACCACCTACGAGGTAGTGGAAACGGTGCCGCTGGTGGTCATCAAAAAGGATAACTCCCGCGAACCCTTTGACCGGCAGAAGCTGTTCAACGCCATGCTGCGCGCCTGTGCCAAGCGTCCTGTCAGCTACGAAACGCTGGAACGTGCTGTCAGCAGCATTGAGCAAGCTTTGTTCAGCTCCTACGACCGCGAGATCCCCAGTGTGCGCATCGGCGAGCTGACCATGGAGGAACTGAAAAAGATCGATGAGGTGGCCTATATCCGCTTTGCCTCGGTCTACCGCCAGTTTGCGGACGTGGAAAGCTTCCTTGACGAACTGAAAAAGCTTGTGGGCGACCGCAAGGAAAATCAGTAAACTATCATGAAAAAAAGGACACTGCACGAAACACTGTGCAGTGTCCTTTTTTGCTCATCTTATACCAGCCGCCGGGCAAGCCATTCCAGCCGCTCCACCTCCACCTGTGCACGGCGCAACTCACCCAGCGCATCCTCTGTGGCTTGCTGCTCAAGGTATCCGTCTGCCGCCCGCAGTGCAGCTTCCAGCTCCGTGTAGTCGGCCGTGCGCAGCAGATGGCTCATAGTTTCCCGCATGGTATCGCACAGTTCTGCACCCTCGGCAAGCGCCTGCCGCGCGGTGGGGAAGTCCTTCTGCCGTACGGCCTCAAGGGCACAGTCCAAATCGGCTGAAATATCCTGTGCAAAGCCCTGCACCCGTCCGCTGCTGTAAAGGGATACTGCCAGCAGCGCCGCCACAATCAGGATACACGCATAGATCCGCTTCATCGCTTTCCTCCCGGCTGGCGGCCTTCCTTCTTCAGCAGAAAATAGTCCTCGGTCTCGTTGCCGATAAGCAGTAAGATCTCCTGTGGCAGCACCGTGTTTGCCGTGGCGGTGCGTTCCAGCCACGCACGGTCCTTGCCGCACCAGCGCAGATTATCCTCCAGTACCTGCCCGTCCAGCACAAAGGGGATGGTGGCCTGTGTCTGCTGTACTTTCAACTGTAAATCGGAGAGGGTGGCTGCTTCCTGCTCCGGGCGCAGCGCCGCCGACAGTGTGCCGTTTGTTTCAATTACGGCATAGGACACCTTGCGCGGGTCAAAGATATCCTTGCCGCGCAGCGCCTCCATCAGGTCGGCGGTGGTCAGCCGCAGCATCCGCAAAGCGTTCTGGTCGATCTTTCCGTCCAGAATGACCGTTTTGGGACGCCCGGAGAGAAAATTGAAGAACTTCTGGCTGCGGAAACTCACCACCGACCCCAGCAGCTCCAGTGCCGCAATGAGGAACAGCGGGATGAGGCTGGCGGTGATGGGGACATCCTCCGATTCAATGGAGATGGACGCCAGATTAGAGATCAGGATGGTGGATACCAGCTCCTCCGGCTGCAGCTCTCCCAGCTGACGCTTGCCCATCAGCCGCATGGCAAACAAAACGCAGAGATACAAAATAATAGTGCGGCAAAGCAGCAGTTTCATGCACAAACCCTCCATGGTGGTGTGCGCGGCGTATTCCGCTGCGGCAAAGCGGGCATACTGCACACACAAAGGAGTGATGGATGTGCAGCAGCTTTCGCAAAGCCTTGCGGAAAACCTGTCCGCGCTTGATGCTAGGTTTGGTCAGTCGGCGGACTATTATGCGAAGAAGATCGTTTTGTATGGCTGCCCAGGGTGCATCGTAATGTTTGACGGCATGGCAAGTCTCGATTCACTCTGGGAACTCTTGCTGGACGCCGCCGGGCGGCAGTCTGCTTCTGTCCGGCTTACTGGTACGCAAGCTTATGCGCATATCCTGCACGGCTCGGCGTTTCCGGCCGAGAGCACTCCGGTGCAGGATATGTCGCAGCTCGTAGCGCGGCTGACGGCGGGCATGGCGGTGCTGCTTTTAGAGGGCTGCAGCAGTGGTATTGTTTTTTCAGTGCAGGGGCTCAAATTCCGCTCCGTGGAAGAGCCATCCGCCGAGGGCAATCTGCGCGGCAGCAGGGAAGGCTTTACCGACCTTCTGCGGGTGAATCTGAGCCTTCTGCGCCGCCTTGTCCGTACCGATACCCTTATGCAGGAGGCCGCACAGGCGCACACCTGCTGCAATACAGAGTATGCTCTTTGCTACTGCAAGGACCGTGCCGACCCCGCCATGGTGCGCCGGGTGCGCACCATTTTGCAAAGCGCACGGCCGGAGCTGCTGCTGGATTCCAGCTATTTTGTACCGTGGCTGCTGCCCGGCAAGGCGCGGCTGTTTACCCCGGTGCACTACACCGAGCGCCCGGCGGTCGCTGCCGCCAAGCTCTGCGAGGGCAAGCTGGTAATTTTAGTCAACGGCAGCCCCTCGGCGCTGGTGCTGCCCGCTTTGTTCAGCGAGCAGTTCGAGTGTCTGGACGACTACGCTTCCACAGCGATGTTTTCCTCTTTTCTGCGGGTGCTGAAGTACTTTTCTTTCTACCTTACGGTGTTTTTGCCGGGGGTCTTTGTGTGCGTGGCGGTGCATCTGCCGGAGCTGCTGCCCCCGCAGCTGCTGTATAAGATCGAAGCAGCCGAAAAGGCCACCCCGCTGCCCCTGTTTGCCGAGATGCTGCTGGTGATCCTACTCTTAGAGATTATCCGGGAGGCCGGGCTGCGGATGCCGCAGTCGCTGGGGCACTCGGTCAGTCTGGTGTCGGCGCTCATCATTGGCGATGCCGCCATTGCCACCGGGCTTATGAGCACCCCGGTCATCTTTGTGGCCAGCATCACGGCCATTGCAGTCTTTGTCACCCCGGGTCTGTACGAGCCTGCCACCCTGCTGCGCATCGGCACGGTGCTGTTGGCAGGGCTTGCCGGACCAGTGGGACTGGCAGCAGCGTTTTTCGGCTTTTTGCTCAGCCTCGTCAGCACCGAAGCATTGGGTGTGCCGTATCTTGCGCCGCACCCCTTCCCGCAGCAGCCGCTTTCCGAGGACGGCGTTCTGCGCCGCAACTACCGGCAGCTGTCCCGGCAGGGGTTCAATATCTGGCAAAAGCGGGAGAGGGGGAAACGGCGGTCATGAAGCAGCAAACAGAACGTTTTACCCCGGCGGCGTTGACCCTCAGTTTGGTAACTGCAGCGCTGGCAGACGGCATCCCGCAAAGCGTTCCGGTGCGCCGGGCGCTGTGGCTGGGCGTGGTCAGCGCGGTGTGCCTGTGCATCCTTTCGGCGCTGGCAGTGGCAATGTTGCAGAACAAAGCGCCCTCCCTTGCGGTGCGGCTGGCACTGACAGCTGGGCTTTTTATGGAACTGATGCACACCCTCGTGCAGGCACAAGGGCTGTGCACGGCAGAGTTTTCCTCCATGGCGCTGCTGGGCTTTCTGCCGCTGCTGCTCTGGGCGGGGTGGGCTGTCCCTCCTGCAAGCTGGAACGCTTCGGCGCGGGTGCTGTGGTGGTTTGCCGCTGTGGGCGGCGTGGTCTGCCTGTTGGGGCTTGCAGGGCAGCTGCACTGGTACCGGCTGTTTACCCCGGCACAGCCGACTGCAGCAAACTGGGACATACCGGTCTACGCTGAATATTTTGCAGGAGCCCTTCTGTGCAGTGCACGGTCTGCCCGCCGCACGGTCTGGCTGCCGGTATGGGGCTTTGCGGTGCAGGCTGCGGCTTTGCTGGGCAGTGCTTTGCTGTTTGGCAGCGAAACCTACCCCCGGCTGGAGTTGCTGCGGGCGTGGAGTAGCGGCAGCTTTTCCCGCATGGATGCGCTGCTTTTGCTGCTGTGGCTGCTGTGCGCTGTCTACCGGGCAGCCATGCTGTGTGCCGCTATCCGCTTGCTCTGGCAGCAGCCGGAAGCCGAGGTGCAACCATGAGAAAACAGAAATCTTGCAAACCGATGCTGTATTTGCTTCTAACAGGATGGTGCCTTTTATTCCTGCGCTGCGAAAGCACCGAGAAAAGCATGGTGCGGGCGGTGTATCTTTCACAGACAGGGCAGGGGTATCAGGCAGGGCTGCTCTATCAGGCACCGCAGGCCGCCGCCGATGCCGCCGAAGCCTCTGCCGCGTTACAGTTTGTGCAGGCAGAGGGGCAAACGATGGAACAGGCGCTGGCTGCGGCAGAGCAGGCACTGCCCCAAACCGCAAGCTACCGCCTGTGTGATTATCTGCTGCTGCCAAAAGCGGAAGAGCCATTACTAACAGAGTACGAGCAGCTGGTGCTGCGGCGCGGCTGCGGACGCACGGCGGCAAGGCTGCTTTGCGCAGAAGGAGAGACAGGCCACCTTGCCACACGGGCCGCCCTGCCGGATGCTCTGATGGCACAAATAAAGGCCGCAGCACCCACCGCACCCCGGCTGTATCAGCATACAGAGCCGGGGCTTCTGCCCATTCTCCGGTGGAACGCGGAAGAGATAACGATACAGGAGGGCGGTGTTCTGCACACCGTAGCGGGCGATACGCCCTTGTCCTCGGAGCAGGCCGAGGTCTACCGGCTGCTTACCGGGCAGGGCGGCACCCGGCAGCTCTGGCTGGAAGGGGAGCGCATCGGCATCCGGCGCTGCA
>ERZ772901.2373-NODE-2373-length-12044-cov-62.466845_pt1 | contig 12044 bp, 7 predicted proteins | sample MGYA00512123_ERZ772901 | MGnify/ENA primary metagenome ERZ772901 (study PRJEB29015, sample SAMEA2737711) | human gut metagenome | biome: human gut; feature: human-associated habitat; material: faeces | place: China | collected 2012 ...
GTTTGTCCAGGGTTGCTCTCTGTTCAGCGTTCAGCTGATCTTCTTTAGCGAGCATGCGGGCAATGATCTGAGCCATTTCATAACGGGTGATGTTTCTTTCGCCCTTGAAGGTGCCATCCGGATAGCCTTCAACGACGCCCTGTTCGGACAGGTCTTCAACTGCCTGATAAGCCCAGTCGTTCGGGGTTACATCAGAGAATGGATTTGCAGCGTATGCAGATACGCCAGCTGTGAGTGCTGCTACTGCAGCAATTGCGAGAACCTTTTTCATGTTTCATCGCTCCTTTAATAGAAAATATAGAGAATTATGCGTGCCTCTATTTTTCCTCGGAGGAGCTCCGACTAGGACCTTGCGCGAGTGACCGTGTTTCCTCTGCTGTCTTTCATCTTTGCTTTTCCAAGGGACATGACCTTGAGGCTTCCTTCATGTCTGTGGTTAGTTTAACACGGACGCAAAGTTAAATCAAGTTTAAACTATTGATAAACCTTTATGATATGCATGAGACTTTTGATTATTTGTAAAACATTCGACAGAATCAGTTTTATACTGAGTTATCACAATCATTCCCATTAACTCCCGCATGACCGACCATAAGTCATTTTCAGCATTTTTATATTTTTGACTATCGGTCACATATGAGCGGCACGCCGGCCTTGAGAGAATATAGATAAGTTTTATGAACTCATGGGTGTCGATATCGAAATAAAAGAAGGACTGTCAAAATGTGCAGGCATTTCGACAGTCCTTAGTGAGAGTTATTTGATTGAGAGAATTAGAACCATACAACCTCGCTGCGCTCGAAGGAAATGAACCTCCTCAGGCGACTCCGTCGCCAGCTCCCCCTACGGGGCGGGCTCTGACCCCCTTAAACCGAACTTCGTTCGAGAAAAGGAAAAAGCAACATTTTAGCGGATTTCTACAGCTCCTTTTGCCTATATATTCCTTTATCCTTATTTCCTCAGTCGATGATCTCGAATTCGGCTTTGCTGCCTTTTTCGGCGGGTGTGACGCGCAGTCGTGCGTCTATGCGTTCTTCGAGTTCTGGGACGTGGGAGATGATGCCTACCATGCGGCCTGTGTTCTGGAGGTCGATGAGTGTATTCATGGCGCTGTTCAGGGAGTCGGGGTCGAGGGTGCCGAAGCCTTCGTCGATGAACATGGTATCAAGACGGACTCCGCCCTGTCTGGACTGGACGACGTCGGCAAGGCCAAGGGCCAGGGAGAGGGATGCCAGGAAGGTTTCGCCGCCGGAAAGTGTATTGGCCGGGCGGGAACGTCCTGTGAAGCTGTCGGAGACTTCCAAGGACAGTCCGCCCTTCCCCAGTCCGCTTTCGTCTGTCATGCGGTGGAGGGAGTATCTCCTCCGGCTCATGGAAAGGAGGCGGAGGTTCGCAGCATTGGCTACGTCGTCAAGGAGTGTGCCAAGGACGTATCTTTCCAGGGTGATCCTTGTCTTCTTTCCGCTTGTGAGGTCATAAAGGCCTCTTATAAGGCCTTCCTCCTTGCGGAGGTCTTCCAGTTCCTTCTCGATGGCTCTGGCGTCTGAAACGGCCTTTTGGAGCGTTTCTGTGCGTTCCTTGAGAGCGGCTGCCCTTTCGGAGGCTTTTTTGAGCTGATCCTGCAGTGCTTTGGATTTTTCATTCAGCGCCAGCATGTCAGGACGCTCCTTCCCTGCAGTCTCCTGCTCTTCTGCTTTGATCCGTTCTTCTGTGCTCTTTCTGTCTGCGCGGTACTGTTCCAGTGTCTTACGGACGCTTTCTTCCGTGTCCTTCTTCTTGTACCATTCCTTGCATTCGTCGAGACTCTGGAAGCCGGCCTTATCGGAAGCTTCCTTCAGGACGGATTCTGTTTCCCTGTATTTCTTCACGAGCTCTTCTCTGCGCTCTTCGGCATTCCTGCATGCGGCCTGGCTGGCAGAGAGGTCGGCTCCTGCTTTCCTTAGCTGGACGGCCGCTGTTTCCTTATCTCGTTCCCATTTCCTGATACCCGCCAGAAGCCGCGTGCTTTCCATTTCAAGAAATTTAGGATCCCTGTATGCTTCAGGAATTTCCTCCAGCGTCTTCATCTGGGCATCGGCTTTCGCGTGATCGCTCACGGCTTTCGCATAGGCTCCTGTGCTGTGCTTTTCTTTGGCATCATTGGCTCTGTCATAAGCAGCTGATGCTCTTTCATATTCCTTCTGCGCACGTTCGACATCTTCTGCCTTTGCTACATGGTCTCCGCCGCGGGCCGGGGCCGGATGATGGATGGCACCACAGACGGGGCAAGGCACGCCGTCTTCAAGTCCTTCCGCCAGAAGGAATGCCTGTCCGTCGATATAGGATTTCCTGACAGCATCTGCCTTTTCCTTCTGCGCATCCCTTGCCTTCCTTGCCGCTTCGGCAGAAGCCTGGAGGCGCTTCGTTTCCTCTTCTGCTCTGGATAATGCGTTTTGTGCGTTTTTAAGCGCCTGGACGGCTGCCCCGTACAACTTTGCCTTGGGCACCAGGTCCTGCATTTTAAGGGCTGTTTTACGCTCTTCTTCGCGTTTTTCTTTCATGGCGTCCAGCTCCTGGATGCGTTTTTCAAGCGTTTCATTCAGCCTTGTATACGTTTCCATATCCGCTTTGGCTGTCTTGAGTTTCTGTGCCTCCTGCCTGCCTTCCCGGGTGATGCCATCCAGCTGGTCGAAGTAAGGCGCAAGCTCCCGTGCGCTCCGGATCAGGGAAAGGGATGCTTCCATTTCCTTCATGCGTCCTTCTTCATTCTTGAGGGCTGCATCCTGCTTCAATGCTTTATCAAGCTCGGTGAAATGGCCCATCAGGGCAGTTTCCTTCTGGTAGACTTCACGGAATTCATTGCTTTCCTTTTCCTGCTTCCGGGTCGTCTCCACCGCCTCCTGCAGTGATTTCTCCGCTTCTTCCACGATCGAGGCGAGCTGCTTTTCGTCTGCGGCGCCGGCGGTGCTGAGAATCTGGTCTTCTCTTGTCTGCTTTTCCATTTTCTCACGGACTTTTGCATCGAGCCTGTCTTTCAGCCTGTCCTTGAATTCCGAGAAACGCTGTGTCTTGAAGAGCTGCTTCAGGATGGCTTCTCTTTCATCGGCCTTTGCCACGAGGAGTTTTCTGAAATCGCCCTGCGGAAGGAGGATGACCTGGCAGAACTGGTCGGCATTGAGCCCGATGAGTTTCCCTGCGGCTTCTTCAATGCCTGTGCGCAATGTATTGATTTCCTTGCCGTCTTCCAGTTCGGAAAGGGACGCCTGCATGGCAGCCAGTGTCTGTCCGCTGCCGCGTTTCTTATCAACCATCTGCGCCGGGCTTCTCGTTGCGCGGTATGTCTTATCCCCCAGCATGAAATCGAAAATGACTTCTGTCCTTTCCGAGGAGTCGGCATAGTCGCTTCTCATTTTCTCGCCTGTCCGGTCGCCGCTTGTCTTGCCGTAAAGGGCATAGCACATGGCATCCAGGATCGTCGTCTTCCCGGCTCCGGTCGGGCCGCAGATCAGGAAGAGATGGCGTCCCTGCAGTTTTTCGAAGTCGATGACGGTCTCGCCCGCATAGGGACCGAAGGCACGCATCGTCAGTTTCAAAGGTTTCATTTTGCGTTTTCCTTCCTGTATACCTCTTCCCAGACTTCCTGAGAAAGCTTTTCTTCTTCTTCTGTCAGTTCCTGCTCACGGAAATGGCTGACGAAGGCGCGGAAAATGTCTTCGTCGCTCATGGATTCGAGGCGGATCCTTCTTTCGCCGTCATCGTCCTTGTATCCCATGTCCTGCTCGACGCCAAGGGCATTCGGGTACTTCTCGCGAAGCTTTGGCATGGCGTCGATGACAGGTTCGGAGTCGGTCAATACGATCTGCAGGTAGTCTTCCGAGCCTTCCTTAGCCATGATGTCTGCAAAAGAGCCCTGGATTTCGCGTACCTGATGGAGGGGCAGCATTTCGCGGAACGTGGTGGAAACATTTCCTTCTCCGTCAATCGTCCCTACGATGATGCCCTTCTTCTGACGCACTTCGTCGAAGGAGTAGCGCATGAGGCTTCCGCTGTACTGGATCTTCTCGGAATCCCTCTTCGTCTTCTGCGGACGGTGGAGGTGGCCGAGTGCGGTGTAGTCGTAAGGCGCAAAGACTTCATCAGGAATCTGGTCGTAGCCGCCAATCGAGATCGGTCTTTCCGATTCCGATGACATGCCGCCTGCTGCATAGACGTGGGCAAGGGCGATTTTCCTCATGCCTTCTCCTTCATCAGGAAGGAGGGAGAGCATGCGGGAGGAAAGAATTTTTTCTGCCTCTTCGTACGTCTTCACCTTTCCCGCCTCTTCCATGCCGAGCTTGTTCATCATGACGCGCACGCGGGCGGGTTCGGAATACGGCATCGGAAGAAATGCGACGGGACCCCATTCATCCTTCAGGATGACGGGAGAGAGCCTGTCGAGCGGCCCGAAGATGTAGAGCCCCCGCGAGCGGAGAAGACGGCTTGCCACGGCGAGGCGCTCGGCGCTGTCGTGGTTCCCGCTGATGACGATGAAGGGAATCCCTCTCTTTCCGACGATTTCCTCAGTCATGCGGTCAAAGAGCTCGACGGCATCTTCCGGAGGAAATGAGCGGTCATAGACGTCCCCGGCCAGAAGGATCACGTCCGGCTTTTCTTCGTCGACGATGGGCAGGAAACGGTTTTCCAGGAGCCATGCCTGATCTTCTGTCATAGAGTGTTCCTTCAGAAGCTTCCCCAGGTGCCAGTCGGCTGTGTGAATGAATTTCATGCGTCCTCCTTCCGAAGGCTTCTCAAAAGCGCGATTTCACGCTTGTAGCCTTCCAGATCATTCGGTGTTTCAAGGTAGAAGGGAAGATTTCTGAGAAGCGGATGATTGATGATCCTTTCCATCCCTTCGAGACCGATTGTCCCTTCGCCGATTTTTTCATGGCGGTCCTTGTGGCTTCCCATCGGATTCTTGTCGTCATTCAGGTGAATAGCCTTCAGGCGGGAAAGCCCGATGACTTCATCGAAATGGGCGAGAACGCCGTCGGTATCTCCTGCGATGTCGTAGCCGCCGTCATAGACGTGGCAGGTATCAAGGCACACGCCCATGCGGTCCTTGCGCTCAACCTTGTCGATAATCGCGGCCAGCTCCTCAAACGTGCGTCCGACTTCCGTCCCCTTCCCTGCCATCGTTTCAAGCAGGACAAATGGCGGCAGCTCTTCCTGATCCATGGCGTAATTCAGCATGTCTGCAATCATGGGAATCGCAACTTCTGCGCCCTGCTTCAGGTGGGAGCCCGGATGGAAATTGTAAAGGCAGTTCGGCAGATGCGCCGCTTTGGCCAGGTCCTCACGAAGCGCCGTGCGAGCAAACTCACGCACCGACTCCTTCGTCGAGCAGCCGTTCATCGTGTAAGCCCCATGGCAGAGAATCGGCCCGAAATCATGCTCCTGCATCCACGCCTTCAAAGCCAGCGCATCCGCTTCCTTCACAGGAGCAGACTGGCTTCCGCGCGGGTTTCGCGGGAAGAACTGAAACGTATTTCCGCCGATCGAAGTGGCTGTCTTCCCCATGGAAAGATACCCGCCCGTGACGGATAAATGGCATCCAAGTATAAACATAAAGTCCTTCTTTCTATTTAAATCCATTCCAATACTCAATTCCCTTTCATTATAGCATGAGGAAATTTTTGGACGGAGGGAGGGGAAGATGGAAAGCGTGAGAAAAGATGAGAAAACCGGACAACCAGCCTGCGGCTGAGAAAAACATGATAAAACTATACAAGGAGGAAAAACCATACGACCTCGCTTCGCTCGTGGAGATGAACCTCCTCAGGCGCATGCGCGCCAGCTCCCCCTACGGGGCGAGCTCTGACACCCTTAAACCGAACTTCGTTCGATGAAAACCATACAACCTCGCTGCGCTCGGGAACTGCACTCCTTTCTGTCACTTCGTGAGCGTATGCGTCATCCTTGTTCCGAGGCAGGTTTTTTCGATTCTGATGGATATTATTGAACGAACACCTTACCGTTTTCATTTACAGTTCGTATTTAAATCACTACTGATAACATAGGTAAGCGCCGGTGCGGAAGGTTTTGACCTGCCCCAGCGGGGAAGAATGCCTTTGACCTTGCTCCGTCAGGAGAAGGGGGACCACTTTTGTGGTGGATGAGATGTAGTTCCTCAGCCGCAGGCTGGTTGTGAAGGTTTTTAAAGAATGCATTTTCTAAAGTTTCCGGAGAAAGGGGTGTAGTATTCATTGATTTTTATAAAAAGGTTCCACGAGCGAAGCGAGGTTTGCTTGTTTTCCAAGTTCGCGCTCCGCCGCGGTTGTACGGTTTCTTTATAAGAGCTCTCTTTTATAAATGCTTTTTTAAAATAAAGCGTACCTTGGCATTTCCTGCGCTGCGGCGAAGGCGTACCTTGGCCTTTTCGCTGATGGCGAGCGCACCAAAAAACAGGATGCATGAATGGATCATGCATCCTGTCTGTATTTCCGCTATAACTTATCCTAAGAAGCCTCTGAGTTTCTGGGCTGCCATGATTCTCTGGAGTGCGAGCATGTAGGAGGCGAGGCGGTAGGTGACGTGGTATTTTTCTTTGAGGGCATAGACGTCTTCGTATGCTTCTCTCATCTTTTTCTGGAGACGGGCGTTGTATTCGTCTTCGGTCCAGTAGTAGCCTGTGCGGTTCTGGACCCATTCGAAATAGGAGCCTACGACGCCGCCGACGTTGCTCATGACGTCCGGGAGGACTTCGATGCCGTGTTCTTCGAAGTATTTGTCTGCTGTTTCATCGGTCGGGCCGTTTGCGCCTTCGAGGATGAGTTTTGCTTTTACTTTTTCCATGGTGGATGCGTTCAGCTGGTTTTCCATAGCTGCTGCGAAGATGACGTCGACGTCCTGGGCGAAGAGTTCGCTGTCAGGGATGAAGGATGCGCCTTCTTCTGTGTAGCCTTTGAGGGATCTGCCGTGGCTGTTGGCATAAACGTACATGGCTTCGATGTCGAGGCCATTCGGGTTCTTCCATGTGCCATTGATATCGCCTACAGCGATGATCTTGACGCCTTCTTTATGCATGAGGAGGGAGCCTACGGAGCCAACGTTGCCGAAGCCCTGTACGACCATGGTGAGGTCTTTCATTTCTCTATGGTTCTTTTCGCACCAGGTCTCGAGTGTGAAGAGAAGTCCGCGGCCGGTAGCTTCGTTTCTGCCGAGGGATCCGCCGACTTCGAGTGGTTTGCCTGTGACGACGCCTGGCTGCCATTTGCCGGAGAGGGCTGCGTATTCGTCAGCGATCCATGCCATGATCTGGCCGTTGGTATTGACGTCTGGTGCCGGTACGTCCTGGTCTGGTCCGATGATTGGATAAATGCGGCGTACGTACATGCGTGTCAGTCTTTCGAGTTCACGCTTTGACAGTTTATGCGGGTCGACTTTGATGCCGCCTTTAGCACCGCCGTAAGGAATGTTGCCGATGGCGTTCTTGATCGTCATCCATGCAGCAAGGGCTTTGACTTCGTTTTCATCGGACTGCGGATGGAAACGGATGCCGCCTTTTGCTGCGCCGCGTGCGGTGGAGTGCTGTACGCGGTAGCCGGAGAATACTTCTACATGGCCGTCATCCATGGTGACCGGGATGCTGACTGTCAGCTCGCGTTCCGGATAACGGACGAATTCATAATCATTTCTCGGGCAGCCGAGTACTTCTGCTGCCTTATCCAATACATGAAGCATATTTTCATACGGATTGTAACCTGCCATGATCAAGCCTCCAAGAAGAAATGGGATACGAATTCCAATAAGTGGACTCTATATCCTGAAACTTATGGCTTTACTATACCACCTTTCTTCCTGTTTGAGAAGATAATTGCATACATAAATGAGTATTCAGCATAGGTTATATTTTAAGTCATGCTTTATTTGCCAAACAAATGAAGAGGAGAAATGGGGATTAGAACCGTACGATCTCGCTTCGCTCGTGGTAATCAACCCTATCCACCGCGAAAGGAATATGCTTTACTTATTACTGCACCCCTTTCGGCGCATGCGCGCCACTTCCCCCGAAGGAGGCAGCTTCGCAGAGAATAAAGAAAAGATTTTAAATCTGATTTGTTTTTGCCCTTTCGTACCCCATCCCCTACCATACTCCCTTCCCCGTCTGGGAAGGCGAATTTAATGCACTCCACCCGAGGAGAAGCTGGATTTTGCTAATTACTGTTCCCCATTTCCTGCATCAAAAAACGGCGCCGAAGCGCCGTTGATGATTTTATTTCCCTTATCCTTTTACATCAGGCCTTTGACCAATACGAAGAGGATGAGGAGCGGGAGTACGTAGCAGAAGTAGGGACGGATCCAGCGGGGCATTTTCATGCCTGTGCCGGTGTTGACTTCTTCTAAGTACTTGTCAAAGCCCCAGCCGTACTTGGATACGCAGAAGAGGGCGAAGATGATGGAGCCGAGCGGAAGGATAAGGCCGCTGACGAGGAAGTCTTCCATGTCGAGGATGCCTTTTCCTGCGATCTGCACGTCGGACCATACGTTGAAGCCGAGTGCACAGGGAATGCTGCCCAAGAATACGAAGGGCAGAAGGATGAGGACTGTCTTCTTTCTGCTCCAGCCGAAGTCGTCCATGCAGTTGCCGATGAGGCTTTCGAAGACGGCGGTGACGGTGGAGAAGCTGGCGAATGTCATGAAGACGAAGAAGAGGGATCCCCAGAATTGTCCGAAGGACATGTTGATGAATACGTTTGGCAGTGTAACGAAGATGAGGGACGGGCCTTCGGATGGTTCTACGCCGAATGCAGAGCATGCCGGGAAGATGATGAGGCCTGCCATCAGGGCTACGAATGTGTCAAGCGCGGTGATTCTGACTGCTTCGCCGCCCAGGGTGTTGTTGCGGCTCATGTAGCTGGCGAAGATTTCCATGGAGCCCTGGCCGACGGAGAGTGTGAAGAATGCCTGGTTCATGGCAGCAGCTGCCACGTTTCCAATGCCTGCTTCGACGGCGCGGTTCCAGTCAGGAAGAAGGTAGAATTCGACGCCTTTGGCGCTTCCCGGAAGGAGAAGGCTGTTTACGGCGAGGATAACGATGAGGCCCAGGAGGCCGAGCATCATGACTTTCGTGACTTTTTCAAGGCTCTTGGCAACGCCGCCTGCGCAGACGGCAAAGCCGACGAGGACGTTCAGGCCCATGAAGAATATGAGTTCATAAGGATCAGCGACCATGGCATCGAAAGTGGCTGCAACTTTCTCAGGCCCCATGCCATTGAAGGATCCGTTCAGGAATTTCCAGAAGTAGTCGACCATCCAGCCGGATACGACGGTGTAGTAAATCATGAGGACGAAGCTGCCCAGAAGGCAGATCCACCCGTGCCAGTGCCATTTGCTGCCTTTCGGCTCCAGTGTCTTGAAGCCCATCATGGCGCTCTTGTGGCTGGCGCGTCCGACGGCCAATTCCATCGTGACGACAGGTATCCCCAGTATTAAAAGGAATAACAGGTAAAACAATACGAACACGGCCCCGCCGTACTCCCCGGTGATGTACGGGAATTTCCATACGTTCCCGATACCGATGGCGCATCCGGCGCTGACCAGAATAAATCCCAGGCGGGATTTGAAACTGTCTCTTTCTTCCATTCTTCTTTTCTCCATTTTATCTTTTCCGGATTTCCCGGTCCGCTTTGCCGCAAAGGCTTCCCGCGGAAAGGAAGCTTACATAAGGCCTCTGATCAGGATGACCAGGATCAGAAGCGGCAGGATGAACTGGAAATATGGTTTGATCCAGAGCGGCATTTTCAGTCCGCTGCCTTTATTGACTTCGGCGATGTAGTTGTCAAAGCCCCATCCAAATTTCGTCACGCAGAAGAGCAGGTAGACGAGCGCGCCGCCCGGAAGGAGCAAGTTGCTGACGATGAAGTCTTCGCTGTCCAGGACGTCTCTGACTCCGATGATGTGGACGTCGCTCCAGATGTTGTATCCCAGTACGCAGGGGATGGACAGAACGAATACAATGACAAGGTTCACGAGGACGGCTTTCTTTCTTGACCATCCGAAGTTGTCTCTCGCGCATGCAATGAGGTTTTCAAAGACCGCGGTGACGGTGGAGAAGCTGGCAAATGTCATGAAGACAAAGAAAAGTGTGCCCCAGAGCTGGCCGAAGGACATGTTCTGGAATATGCGCGGAAGTGTGATGAAAATGAGCGACGGGCCTTCATCCGGCTGTACGTTGTAGGCAAAGCATGCCGGGAAAATGATGAGTCCGGAAAGGACAGCGACGAAGGTATCGAGCGCTGTGATCCTCACGGCTTCGCCCGTCAGTGTGAAGTCGTCTGACATGTAGCTGCCGAAGATTTCAATGGCAGCGATGCCGAGGGACAATGTGAAGAATGCCTGGTTCATCGCAGCAGCTGCCACGTTCCCGATGCCTGCTTCGACTGCCCTGTCCCAGTCTGGGAGAAGGTAGAAAGCAAGGCCCGGTCCGCCGCCTTTGAGTGAAACGCTGTGCGCAGCAAGGACGACGATGAGGACCAGGAGGCAGAGCATCATGACCTTCGTGATGCGTTCGACGCCGTTATGCAGGCCAAGGCCGCAGACGCCGAATCCGCCGAAAACGGTAAGTGCCATGAAAATTCCCATTTCCGTGGGAGATGCCAGCATGGACGTGAAGACGCCGCTGACGGCTTCCGTCGGAACACTCGCAAAAGCGCCGGTCAGGAATTTCCAGAAATACGCAAGCATCCATCCGGATACTGTCGTGTAGTACATCATGAGGAGCAGACAGCCAAGGATACAGAACCAGCCATGAATATGCCATTTCTGCCCGGGCTTTTCCAATTTCTTATAGCCCTGGACAGCGCTCCCGCGGGATGCGCGGCCGACGGCAAGCTCCATCGTCATAACGGGGATGCCCATCAGTAAAAGAAACATCAGGTAAAACAATACAAAAACAGCGCCTCCGTATTCCCCGGTCACATACGGGAATTTCCAGACATTCCCGATGCCGATGGCACAGCCTGCGCTGACAAGTAAAAATCCCAACCGGGATTTGAAACTATCTCGATTTTCCATCTCCTGCTCCTGCCTTCCTACCCATTTTTCCGGCCGCCCCTTCCGGCAGCCTTAAAAAGACTTTCTTCCTATCATATATCAATAGACGCTATTGGGCAAGTGTTTGGGAAAGAGGAGCAAGAAAAAAGGAGCCATGAAATGAGTGATGTGCATTTCATGGCTCCTTTTAATGACTATATTACATGCCGAACGGCTCTCTTCCGCATCCCGGGATCTGATAAATTCCATGGCTGGTACGGAACAGGAAGAAATCAAAAGTCCTCTTTCCCCATCCGGAAAGAAGTGAAATCCAATGAAAGGACATCATGACCGCCTCCATCTCGCTGTCGAACTACGTTCACAATAATGAACACTTTGTTCTATACATAGAGTACCACTGGAAAAATAATAAAGCTATCATCACTTTTGGATGGATATATCTTATGGGATATGTCGAACAAAGTGTACGGGAATTGGTGAGATGGAAGTGCGGGATGCGGGAGAAAACTATACAACCTCGCTGCGCTCGTGGAACTGCACCCCTTTCTGCCGCATTCGCGGCATCCTTCCCCGACGGGCAGGTCAAAACCTTCCGCCATCATTCAATGCCGCTAATATCACTATCATTTAAATACGTTTACCGTAAATGACAATCGTAAGACATTCTTTCGATACTATCCACCAGCACCGAAACGAAGGACTTCGACCTGCCCCAGCGGGGAAGGCGCCCGGCTTATCTTTTCATAAATTTAAGACAAATCAGATTTGAATTTTTTTATTTCTCATCGCCGAGCTTCCCCCTACGGAGGGAAGTGCCCGAAGGGCGATAGGGGTGCAGTTTCTAAAATCGGGATACAGTATTCATTGGTTTCTATAAAAGGTTCTGCGAGCGAAGCGAGGTTTGCTTGTTTTCCAAGTTCGCGTTTGCCGCGGCTATACGGTTTTCCTGCAATAAAAAACTGAGGAAGTATGACGATTCAGGGTTATAGGACAAAACGTGTTGGTAAAAATTTATATTATGCTTGTATTAAGGG
>ERZ772901.2376-NODE-2376-length-12037-cov-4.133784_pt1 | contig 12037 bp, 9 predicted proteins | sample MGYA00512123_ERZ772901 | MGnify/ENA primary metagenome ERZ772901 (study PRJEB29015, sample SAMEA2737711) | human gut metagenome | biome: human gut; feature: human-associated habitat; material: faeces | place: China | collected 2012 ...
TCGGGATCGGCTCGCCCCAGTAACGCTGACGGGAGAATACCCAGTCACGCAGCTTGTAGTTTACAGTCTTGCGGCCGAAGCCCTTCTCCTCGATGATGTGTGGAGCTTCCTTCTTTAATACAGAAGATTCCATGCCGTTCCAGTCGCCGGAGTTGATCATGGTTCCACTTGCTTCTGTATAAGCTTCGGTCATATTTTCAATTTCCTTGCCATCCTTGGCAATAACCTGGATGATCGGAAGATTAAATTTCTTAGCAAATTCAAAGTCTCTGTCATCATGAGCAGGTACGCACATGATAGCGCCGGTACCGTAATCAGCTAATACATAGTCAGACAGCCAGATTGGTGTCTTTGCGCCATTTAATGGGTTGATAGCATAGCTTCCGGTAAATACGCCGGTCTTTTCCTTTGCCTGCATACGGTCTACGTTAGAACGCATGGAAGAATCGAAGATGTACTTCTCAACTTCTTCTCTGGTCTCATCTGTAGCAAGGCTCTTAGCCAGCTTGTGCTCTGGAGCCAGTACCATGAAGGTTGCACCATACAGGGTATCAGGTCTTGTGGTGTAAACAGTGATTTTTTCATCTCTGCCTTCGATTGGGAACTCAACCTCTGCACCATAAGATTTTCCGATCCAGTCAGTCTGCATCTTCTTAACCTTTTCAGGCCAGTCAAGTTTATCAAGATCATCAAGAAGTCTGTCAGCATATGCTGTAATCTTTAACATCCACTGTTTCAAATCTTTCTTTGTAACAACTGAATGACATCTCTCACAGCATCCATTTACTACTTCCTCATTTGCAAGACCTGTCTTACATGAAGGACACCAGTTAATAGGCATCTCTTTCTCATAAGCAAGTCCAGCCTTAAACATCTTAACAAATATCCACTGTGTCCATTTATAGAACTCCGGATCTGTTGTATTAACTTCCATATCCCAGTCATAAATTGCAGAAATATCCTGAATCTGTCTCTTTATATTAGCAATATTGCTCGCTGTAGAAATTCTCGGATGAACACCATTCTTTATAGCATAGTTTTCTGCCGGAAGACCAAATGCATCCCATCCCATTGGATGAATTACATAATATCCGTGCATCAACTTATATCTGCTCCATACATCGCTGATAACATATCCTCTCCAATGACCTACATGAAGTCCGCTTCCTGATGGATATGGGAACATATCAAGACAGTAATATTTTGGCTTCTTGCCATCATTAACATTAATAGGGTGTGCTTCCCAGTTACCACGCCACTTTTTTTCAACAACTTTGTGATTATAAGCTGCCGCCATGTCTAGCCTCCACGCTGCGTCTTGTATTTTAGGAGCAGCTTCTGCTCGGATTCTGGCGCAGCAAAAAATCCGCTGGCCGATTCTTATATTTAATAAACATACTCTGTCTATCAATCAGCCACAATCTCCTGTTATTCAATGAATCATTGTGAATCCACATTTAGAGAATATTTTAGCATAACCATATGATTTGTCAAGAATATAGCCCTTTAGTGCTGCTGTGTTTTTTCATATATTTTTCAGTTTTTTAATTTTTTATAACAAAACGCTTTTATTTTCCACTTTAAAGTGTTAAAATACTTCCAATCTGTGCTTTATTTAAAGATTGAATTATATTTGTTTATAAATCTTTATATGAACAAATCAGACAATATATATATTATTTTATGGAGATAAAAAATGACAAACTGTGACTTTTTAAATATAGGCTTCATCGGTTTCGGACTTATTGGCGGTTCTATTGCAAAAGCAATAAAAGCAGCACATCCCAAATATCATATTATAGTTGAAAGCCGAAGCCGCGAACCTCTTATTGCTGCTCTTAACGATAAGATTATAGATGATATATGCACATGTACAGATGATAATTTTTCAAAATGTGATTACATTTTTCTGTGTACACCAGTTATTACAATTACAAAATATATGTCTGCACTCATACCTTTTATAAAACCGGGATGCATAATCACTGATGTCGGAAGTGTAAAAGGAAATATCCACAAAGCCGCACATGAACTTGGATTAGACAGTTGTTTTATAGGTGGTCATCCGATGGCTGGCTCTGAGTTATCAGGATATGCCAATTCAAGTGCTGATATTTTAAAAGACTCAAAATATGTGATAACACCAACAGCAGATACATCCAGTGAAAGTCTGGAATCATACGTGCAGCTGATTAAAGATATGAAAGCAGTTCCTGTAATCATGGATTACAAAGAACATGACTATACTGTAGCAGCAATAAGCCATGTGCCTCATCTTATTGCAGCCGGTCTGACAAGAACTGTTAAAACTAATGATGATGATGAAAAACACATGCATCTTCTTGCTGCCGGTGGTTTCCGCGACACAACAAGAATTGCGGCATCTTCACCGGAAATGTGGAGTCAGATTTGCAACTCAAATAAAGATTCAATATGCACATTTCTTGATAAATTCATCGAAGAAATGCACAATATCAGGGATAATATCAGCAATGACACCCCGGAAAAAACATCTGAATTTATTGAAAATTTATTTAAAGAAGCCGGCGGTTATAGAAAATCTTTCTAAACCGCCGCTGCTTACGATCAAACGCGGAAGCATCCTCCGCCAACAAATTCCCTCATTATTGAATTAACCGGTATATATTCTGTTCCACAAGGAAGAAAATACTCTAAGAATTTTAAAAGCCTTTTTGCTTCCTGATACTCCGGTGCTTCTTCTTTTATTGAAAAAAGCAGCGGTTCAACATAAGGTTTTAAAACCGATATCTCATATGCAAGAGATGAATTAAACATAATATCTGCCTGCTCCTGGAACGGGAATATATTTTTCTCTTCTCCCCTTCTTACAGAATCCCACATTTCAAGCGTTCTCTTTGCAGACGCACCTCTTGTTCTGTGATCTCTTACCATTCTTCTTATAAGTCTTCCATCTGTCGTAGAAACTCTGTTATGTTCATCAACATTAAGCTGTGTAAGTGCACTTATGTATATTTTAAATTTACTTTCAACCGGAAGTGCATATGAAAGTTCATCATTAAGACAATGAATGCCTTCAATAACTAAAATATCATCCTTGCCCAGCTGTAAAAACTGTGTTCCATATTCTTTCTTTCCAATTTTAAAATTGAAGACAGGCATATCGACCCTTTCACCGGAAAGAAGCATATTCATATGTTTGTTAAACAATTCTACATCTATAGCATGCAAATCTTCAAAATTATAATCACCATTCTCGTCAACAGGTGTGTTTTCTCTTTCAACAAAATAATTGTCAACAGCTATAGGATGCGGTTTATATCCATTAGCCATCAGCTGAATTGATAATCTGTGTGAAAATGTTGTTTTTCCCGATGATGACGGTCCGGCTATCATTACGAACTTTGTTCCGGGTCTTTTCTGAATCATCTTGACAATATCATATATTTTCTGTTCCTGCAAAGCCTCACAGACAAGCATAAGCGAACCCATTTCAGAATTGGTAATATGCTCATTTAATGCACCCACAGTATCAATTCCCAGCATATTTGCCCACTGGGTTGATTCTTTTAATACCTGAAACAGTTTTTGCTGCGGTGCAAATTCCGGTACAATTTCCGGTGCTTCCTTAACCGGCAGCTGTAATACAAAGCCTTCATCATACAAAAACAAATCAAAAACACCTAACATTCCGGTAGACGGTGCCATATATCCGTAAAAATAATCTTCAAAGCCGTCCAGGTTATAAATGTTTACATAAGAGCTTCTGCGGTATTTAAACAGCTTGGTCTTATCCTCCATGCCGTATTTTTCAAACAGCTTTACTGCTTCGCTCGTCTGAATCATGCGCTTTGTAATCGGAATATCTGCCGCAACAATTTCCTGCATCTTTGTCTTTACCCTTGCAAGGAACTCTTCTGTAACCTGAAAATCTGCCTTTAAACTGCAATATAAGCCTTTGCTGATAGAATATTCAATTGTCACACGATCAATTGAATGTTCCGGTGCCGTCTGATAAATTGCATGCAGCATTAAAAGCACTACACTTCTCCGATAGGTTTCGTTGCCAACGGCAGCTGCCGTTGTAATATATTCTACCTTTTCATTTTCAATTTCCATATCTTTTAATTCATGAAGTTTTCCATCAACCTTTGCCAGAATAATCTGATGCGGATAATCCGGCTGTGCCTGCTTTGCCAGTTCAAATAATGTCTTACCCATATTTTTTCTCCCATCCTGCGTATTTTACGCAAAATTATAATATTCTAATGCAAAATCAATGCAATCCAAATCCTTCCGTAACTGCCCTAACCGCTCCTGTACTGCCGCTTCCTGTCCGTTTCGTGCTGATAACTGTGTGTAAATTCCTTCTGCTATCCGCTTTTCTTTATATAAATATGCTTTCAGGCTCTCGTTTTTTTCACGCAAAAGCGATTCTCCGTACCGAAGCTTTGCTTCCTCGATCGTCTGCGGTGCATAATCCGCACCCATGTATACACATTCCATAATGACATAAAACTGACCATCTTCTGTCATCATATGTTCTTCTAAAACAAGAAATCCCTTTTCCTTTAAAAATATCCGGAATTCCCGCAGTTCAGACTGCGGCGATACAATCAGCCGTGTTGATTTGTCCAGCTTTTCCATACCGTTTGTAAGAATCGACTGTATCAGTCTTCCACCCATGCCGGAAATGGTAACGGTATCTGCCTCACCCTTTTCAAGTGCTGCCAGTCCGTCCGAAAGTCTTAATTCAATCTGATCGGACACACAAAATGCCCGTGTATTGTCTTCTGCTTTTTTTAGAGGTCCTTTCCTGACGTCCATTGCTATCACACGGTCTGTAATTCCACTCTTTACAAGAAAGATTGGCAGATATCCGTGATCGGTACCGATATCTGCCACTTTACTTCCTTTTTTTATCAAACCGGCAATCAGACGCAGTCTATCTGATAAATTCAGTTCTTCCATAATTGTTCCTATATTAATATTAGTCTAAGTAATCTTTCAATTTGCGGCTTCTGCTTGGATGTCTTAACTTTCTAAGTGCCTTTGCCTCAATCTGACGGATACGTTCTCTGGTAACATTAAACTCTCTGCCGACTTCTTCAAGGGTTCTTGCTCTGCCGTCATCCATGCCGAAACGCAGCCTTAACACCTTCTGTTCTCTTTCTGTCAGCGTTCCGAGGACTTCTACCAGCTGTTCCTTTAACAGTGTTGAAGCCGCTGCCTCTGCCGGAACCGGTACGTTATCATCCTGAATGAAATCTCCTAAATGGCTGTCTTCTTCTTCACCGATTGGTGTTTCAAGTGAAACCGGTTCCTGTGAAATCTTCTGGATTTCGCGTACTCTTTCTACCGGAATATCCATTGCCTCTGCAATTTCTTCCGGGGACGGCTCTCTGCCTAATTCCTGTAATAACTGTCTGGACACACGCACCAGCTTGTTAATCGTTTCTACCATATGCACCGGGATACGGATTGTTCTTGCCTGGTCTGCAATGGCTCTTGTAATCGCCTGACGAATCCACCATGTCGCATACGTACTGAATTTATAACCTTTGCGGTAATCAAATTTTTCTACCGCTTTAATTAAACCTAAATTACCTTCCTGAATCAAATCCAAAAACAGCATGCCACGACCTACATATCTTTTGGCAATGCTGACTACCAGACGAAGGTTTGCCTCGGCAAGACGCTTCTTTGCTTCTTCATCGCCCTGTTCCATGCGCTTTGCATATTCGATTTCTTCTTCTGCGCTTAACAGCGGCACTTTACCGATTTCCTTTAAATACATTCTGACAGGGTCTTCAAGCCCTACACCATCCGGTACGGATAAATCAATTTTTTCAATATCAATATCATCTTCATCATCTAAAATAATTTCATCGTCGTCTGTATCATCATCCGCCATCTTAACATCGACATTATTATTTTCAAGGAATTCAAAGACTTTTTCCATCTTATCGGCTTCAAAATCGGTATCGAGGAAATAATTCATAATTTCCTGATAATCAAGTACATTTTTCTTCTTTTTGGCAATCTGAAGCAGTCCCTTACATTTTTCATCAAACTTCGCAGCGATTTCAGCAGCAATTTCTTCTTCTGTTTTTTCTACTGCTTCTCCTTCGGTCTTTGCCTTTTTGGTTGTCTTTTTTACTGTTTCTTCTGCGATATTCTCATTTTTCTTAGCCATGATTGTCACCTTTCTATTCTCTTATAATGTAATATGAATTGCTGATAATTTGTTTTTCATTGTATAAAGCTGCTGGATTTGTGCAGGGTCTGCCGCCTGGTCAATCTGATACTGTATGCTGTTGTTTTTTACCTTAAGTACGGTATCATTAAGTGCTTTTTCGCGCTCATTGTGATTCAGCCGGTTATCCAGTTCCATGCTAAACATCGCCGCAACTTCACTGTGCGTTTCCTCGGCATCGTATGTACTGATAATTGCCGCGGGATTTAAACTGCCGCTTTCATACTGTGCATACAGCTTGTCCGCCACATCCTTAAACAGCGGGTTTACAAAATCCTGCGGTGAAATGTATTCTTTCACCTTTTCAAAAATTCCGGCATCTTCAATCATCCATGTCAGCAGAATTTTCTCTGCCTGACGGACACCGTCTTCTTTTTTCTTCTTGGGTGCCGCAGCACGCTGCTGTCCCGGTGCCACCGGATAATCATTTCTTCTTAAAATGCCTTCCTTACTGCCAAGAGATGCGACCAGCTCCCGCATGCCCTGCAATTCAATGTGGAAACGGTCGCAGACCGCACGCATATAGTTTTCCCGCTCCAGCTTTTCCCGGAACGTCACCAGCTTTGCCGCCGCTTCCCGCTCAAACTTCGTAGACTCTGCCGGGTCAGTTCTGTCATATTCTTTCTCAAGAACACCGATTTCATACATGAAACTGTTTTCCGCCTTGTCTATCCGCTCCTGAAACGCTTCCGCCCCCAGTGCCTTGATAAATTCATCGGGGTCTTTATACGGCTGCATATTAATAACCTTCGTGGTAAGCCCAGCTTCTTTTAATATCGGAATTGCCCTAAGCGCTGCCTTTACACCCGCCGCATCACTGTCATAGGTAATCAGGACATTATCCGTATACCGCTTCATAAGTGCCGCCTGTCCCGGCGTCAGCGCTGTTCCGAGGGACGCCACTGCCTGCGTAAAGCCAGCCTGATGCAGTGAAATCACATCCATATATCCTTCACAGATAATCATATTGGACTTTCTGGACATGCGCGCCGCATTCAGCCCATATAAATTCCTGCTTTTATCAAATAATTTGGTTTCCGGTGAATTGAGATATTTCGGTTTTGCATCACCCATGACACGGCCGCCGAAACCGATAACCTTGTTGTTAATATCCATAATCGGAAACATCACGCGGTTCCAGAACTTGTCATGGATTCCCCGCTCATATGTAAACAGTCCTGTTTCTTTTAACAACGCATCATCATAACCTTTGCTTTTTAAATACTGATACAGCGCATTGCCGGTCTGTCCGGCATATCCTAATCCGAAGCGGTTTATCGTAGTATCGCTTAACCCTCTTTTTTGAAGATAGGACAGTCCGATTTTACCGTTTTCAGCTTTAAGCTGATGGTAATAATACGTTGCCGCTATTTTATTAATCTCTAAAAGCTTTGCCTTTAAGTCCCTGTTTTTCTTTTCTTCTTCCGAATAACTCGTTTCGGGAAGCTGCATGCCTGCTTTGTCTGCTAAGTATTTTACAGCTTCAAGAAACGTATAATTTTCGTATTCCATAACAAATGTAATGACATTGCCACCCACCCCGCAGCCGAAACAGTGATACAGCTGCTTTCCCGGTGATACGGAAAAAGACGGAGATTTTTCATTATGGAACGGACACAGCCCGACATACGAACTGCCGTTTTTCTTCAGTTTGATATATCCGGAAATAATATCCACTATGTCGCTTCGCGATACAACTTCATCAATTACTTCACTTGCGTACATCTGTTTTCACCAACCTGATTCATCCTTCCTCTTATACTTTCCACGATGTCGGAACAAATATTTCTTCAAATTTGGCAACCGAATACTGGTCGCTCATGCCTGCTATATAATCGCACACGACACGTTCCGGCGTTTCGCCGCACTCTGTAATAAATCTTCTGTAATTGTCCGGCAGCGCTTCTATATTATCCATATAATATCCATACAGTTCCGTAATCAGCTTGTCTGCCTTTGCTTCTTCACTTTTTGCAAGTGGATTCTGATAAAGACTACCAAACATAAATTTGCGCAGCTCCATCATTGCCTGATGCACTTCATCAGACATACAGATTTCATTCTTCCCGATACTGTTATGAATAATATCCTGTATCATCGTATTCAGCCTTGATTTTGTAGTATCTCCAAGCACTTCTGTAAAGGCTTTCGGAATATCCGTTTCACTGAATATTTTTGCCCGGATTGCATCGTCAATATCATGGTTAATATAAGCTATTTTATCAGAAAGCCGGACGACTTTTCCTTCCAGTGTGGACGGCATGGACGATGTCTGATGGTTTAAAATACCATCACGCACTTCTTTTGTAAGATTTAACCCCTGTCCGTCTTTTTCCAGTTTTTCCACAATGCGGATACTCTGTTCTGAATGGACAAACCCCATCGGACAGATTCTGTTTAATGTCCGTTCCCCGGCATGTCCAAACGGCGTATGTCCTAAATCATGTCCCAGTGCAGCTGCCTCTGTCAAATCTTCATTTAACCGCAGCGCCCTGCTGATTGTTCTTGCAATCTGGGACACCTCCAGTGTGTGCGTAAGCCGCGTTCTGTAATGATCCCCCTGCGGTGACAGAAACACCTGCGTCTTATGCTTTAAACGCCGAAACGACTTACAGTGTAAAATTCTGTCCCTGTCCCGCTGATATGCAGGGCGCACCGTACAGGGTTCTTCCGGTCTGTCCCGCCCCTGCGATTCATCACTGAAGCTGGCAAATCTGCTTAAATGCTCATGCTCGTATTTTTCCTGTTCTTCCCTGATATTCATTCAAAGCCTCCTATCCGGTAAACAGTCCATCCTGTTAAAAGCGCCTATACTTTATATATTCTGCAAAGAATCTGATTTTCCTTTAATTTTTCTTAATAAAATTTCAGCACTGATGCAATCGGGACATCTTACAGTACAGCTTTAATCCTGACATTTCTGTTATTTTATTCAGGCGTTGCAAATGCTCCGGCTCCACCTGCCAAAAGGCAGACAATCAGTGCCTTTACAAGTGCTGTCATATCCATATCTGCCCCTTTTGTAAGAATAAAGGCGGCAGCCGTCAGCACTGTAAAATATAAAATACCAAAGCCCATGCCCCACAACATTTTTCTGCTTTTCTGTGCTTTTGCTAAAATATAGCCGCCGGCAAAGCATGAAAGAGCATAAATAATAACGACAGCTGCCATTACCTGCCAGTCTGACAAATGCAGACGATACAGCCCGAAGGCCGTTAACAGAAGCAAAACTGCCGTTATTACATATGCTATAATCAATGTTTTTACAAGTTGAAATCCTTTTACTGCCATTTTCCCTCCAGATTCAAGATTCATTTTTCTTAATCTATCCTATGAAAGGAAAAGCCCGGTTATACTAAAAAACTTTTAAAATCACAGATACAACTCTGTTGGATTCTACTTTTTCTACTGTAAATTCCAGATTATCCACGCGCAGTTTTTCTCCTGCCGCCGGAATCCTGTCCAGCTTTTCAATAATATAACCACCGATTGAATCATTATCTTCAGATGTAAGGGCTGTTGATAATTTTTCATTGACATCATCTAATTTATACGTTCCGTCAATATGATATGTATAATCATCGATTTTAACAAATGGTTCTGTTTCATCATTATCATACTCATCACGGATTTCCCCGACGATTTCTTCCAATAAATCCTCTGTTGTAATCATGCCTGCCGTAGAACCATATTCGTCTAATACGATTGCAATCCCCTGTGACTGTTTCTGCATTTCCTTAAACAGTTCGGAAATATTTTTATGTTCATAAACATAATAAGGCTTGCGCATGATTTTTCTGATTTCAAACTGTGTGCCATGCGGCGCAACAATTAAATCTTTTATATTTAAAATGCCGACAACATTATCCTGTTCTTCCTCATACACCGGAATCCTCGAATACATCGTTTCCCTAAACAGTGCCAGAATCTCATCGTATCCCGTTGTAATATCCGCGGCAACCATATCAATTCTCGGTATCATAACATCCTTGGCTTCTGCATCACCAAAATCGAACAGATTGTTAATAATCTGTCTTTCATCCGATTCAATAACACCTTCTTCATGGCTGACATTAACAAATGTTCTCAGTTCTGTTTCTGTAATTGTCTTTTTATGATTCTTCGTATCAATATGGAACAATCTTAAAAAGAATCCTGCCAGAACATCTACCACATAAATAACCGGTGTCAACACGGTCATCAGTGCTTTAATAACCGGTGCATATACCAGCGCAAACTTTTCTGAATAAACGGTTGCTGTCGTTTTGGGTGTAATTTCACCGAAAATTAATACAACAATCGTTAACACACCTGTTGTAATACCCGTGGCATAATTGCCCCAGATTTTAATTGTCAGCGATGTTGCCAGCGCCGATGCTGAAATATTGACAATGTTATTTCCAATCAGAATCGCACTTAACATCTTCTGTGAATGTGCAATAATGTCTGACACAATGACCGCCCTCTTGTTCCCCTCGTCAATCAGGGTTCTGATGCGAATGTGGTTTACAGTTGTAAATGCTGTTTCTGCTGATGAAAAAAAAGCAGATAACGCAAGCAGAATAATAATTAAAATCAACTGCGTGATACTGTCCGTATCCAAAAAATCAACTCCTTTAAAAATATTTTTCTCTACATCATATCAAATAATAAAGAAGATGTCAAAGATTTTGGGGATTTTCAAAAATGCTTGACAAGATTTTAAAAGTTAAAAAATCTTCACAAAAAATTTTCAGAATTTTTTTAGAATACCGGATAAGTATATCCTGCTTCTTTCATCTTTTTTTCAAGTTCTGCGACACTGATATTCAGCTTATGAGCGCCCTGTTCCGGTGTTATGGTTTTGTCCTGCACAAAACTGTACACTGTCATCTGCTCACCTTCAAGTCTGCCTTTTTCAATGCCCATTTGTTCAAGTCTTTCAGCTACTTCGCACATATTGCTCACCTTTCCCTTTCCGTCCGATAAAATATTTTCATATCTTCTGTCCCCGGTTACCGCAGACAGCATCTTTAATACTGCATCCACATGACGGATTTCAGTCTTATTATCCGGCACATAATCTTTATTCTTTCTCTTTCGAACAAAAAAATCCGCCACTATCCTGAAATCACTCTTAAACATGGATATCTGCTCATCTGTGAGCCATGCAATTTCAAATACGTTAATCTTTAAGTCATTAACATATTCTTCCATGCCCTCCGGAATGTCAAGCAGGTCTTTTAAATGCTTTTCTGCCCTCCAGTGTTCATTTCCGAAGTACAGTACCAGTGTTATCACCGGCACGGCACTTTTTTCTTCCAACTGTCCACGGTAAGATGCACCCTCATAGCCAAACACCCTCAGCGGCATTTTCGGCTCAACGGCAGTCTGATTTTCCAGTCCGCACAGGGCTATCCGTACTTTTCCGTTCATCCAGTATTTTGCGACATCCCGCTCCTGCTCGTGTAAGACACCGGTTTTGTCATTTTTATACTGGGAATGCACACCGGTATTTACAAGTGTCTCCGGCTTTATGCGCTGTTTTCCTTTGAATACCAGTACATTGACAATATCAGCAAAAATGTCATTATAATCTTCCAGTATCTTTTCTGTTAAATCTTTTATCCCCATATACCTCTCCATTTTCTTCCTTAAAATAACAAATATTCATATATACATAACAGGGGATATTCTTTAATTTTATATTTAGTTTAATCATACACCCTGTTCTTCATTTACTGCAAGAAAAATACATCGTTTAGGTGTTATTTCACCCGTGTGATATTACCCTGCTTGTCGATATGCCATACCTGCTCGCAG
>ERZ772901.2384-NODE-2384-length-12006-cov-3.041168_pt1 | contig 12006 bp, 10 predicted proteins | sample MGYA00512123_ERZ772901 | MGnify/ENA primary metagenome ERZ772901 (study PRJEB29015, sample SAMEA2737711) | human gut metagenome | biome: human gut; feature: human-associated habitat; material: faeces | place: China | collected 2012 ...
TGTTCCGGCATCCTGTCGGACTGCCTCGAATTTTTAATCCGATAAAGATTAATTTATTAAACAGAATCAGTTTACTTATATTCCATCAGGAGGCTGGTTTCCCGCCATCTTCACCGCAGCAGGATCCTGAATCGGGGTACGGCGGATCTCCAGAAATTCGGCATTATCCTTCCAGAGCGCGATCCACCCGTCGATCTGCGTCGTGTCGTCCAGCACCACATCGAGATGGAACACCCCATCCGCGTCTTTCTCCAGTTTCTGCTCCCGGTTAAACGGCGTCTCCTTCAGATTCAGCGCGAGCACCGGGCTCCGGAAAGCGATTTCAAGCCGGCATTTCTTTCCCGTGCCGAAATTGAAGTTGGAGTGCCGGATATAGTCCGCGAGCCTGAAATCCTTCGGGCGGTCTGCTTCGATATCAAGAAGCCGGATATCCATGATGCGGTGAAGCGCGAGGTTTCGGAGATCCTCATACCCGTCGTAACGGCAGACGAGATAAATACGGAGATCCTGCTGCACGAGCGCGATCGGCGAAACAACAGAAACTTTCTGCTTACCGTTCTTATTTGAATAGTTGATTTCCAGCTTCCGGTTCCGATAGAGCCCCTCCGTCGCGATGGAGAAAATCCGGGGCTTGATTTCCGGGGGAAGCGTCGGGATGCTCGTGAAAACAAGCGCTACCTTGTTCAGCCAGGAAGCCGCCGGGGTCGCCGCGGGATGACTGAAGAGCTGGTCCCTCGCGGCATCAAACACCTGAGAGAGCGAGGTCGAGATCGTGGTGGGAAGCAGATACTGCAGATACTGACCGGCAAGCGAGAGCAGCAGGCTTTCCTCAGGTGTCAGCTTCAGATCCGCGAATTCCGACTTCGGACTCGACCTCCGGTATCCGTAGGGCTTTGAGCGGCTGTCGCACTCCACATGCAGGCTCTCGGTTTCCGAGATTGACTTCAGGTAGCGCTGCAGAGTCCGGATCGGGATGTCGTACCCCGCCGAGAAGAGGCTGTTCCTGATTTCAGACGCTGTGATCAGCCGGTTTCTCGGAATCAGCTTCAGAATTTCAATAATGAGCAGAGCTTCCTGCGAAATAGAACTGACCCTGGCCATGAGTGCTCCCGGAATAAGAAAACTGAAAAAAGTGTAGGACTTTTATCTCTCCGATGCGGCGAGAAAAGCGCCTCCTGATGGCATGCGTCAAAAACTGACGCATGCGGAGGTACCTTAATAACATAACAAAGGAGGAGTTATGAACACCACAGATTTCAGTATCAAAGTTCTGGGCAAAACGATGCCCCTCACCGTCCTTGAGGCTCTTGGCCTTCTGGAAGCCGGCATCAAGACCGGTTTTGAACCGATTGCTGTAGCGCTTTCAACGCATCAGTCGCATAAGATCCGTACGCGGCTCGCCTCCTCCCCGGGGCTTCCGCTTGAGGCGCTTGAGAACCTCGCGACGGATCCGGCGTCTGACGTCCGGGAAATGCTCTGCTTGAACTCCGACGCGGTCTCGCGCCTTCCGTTCAGCTATCTTGCGGAACTGATCGGCGACGACCCCTATCTCTTTGAACTCGTGTCTCAGAGCGACCGGTTCAGCGAAAGGAAGGACCTCGATGAGATAGCGGAGTACTATCAGGGGAACGAGGATCCAGCGGTGCGACGTGTGGTGCAGGCAATTTTCGACCACACAATGCCGCTTAAAGGACAGAATAAAAAAGACTCCGAAGAGAATTTATAACAAAGGCAAAACCCGGGTCGCAGTGATGCGATACCAGAGTTAATAAAAAGGAGAAGGCGGATCAGCTTCAGAGCTGATCCGCCTTTCTTCATTCCGCGCCTCGCGTTTATTCCTTCACTGAGGCGTCGTGTGATGCCGCGAGTTCGCGCCTCGTGGTTTCGAGGTGCGCCTTCATGATCGCGGCCGCTTTATCGCCGTCCCGCATCCGAAGCGCCCGGAGGAGCTCCTCATGCTCTTCGTACGACTGAGTTTTCTCAGCCTCTGTCAGATGCACAACGCTTCGCGATATTTTCAGAAGCTCATCAAAGAAGTGCCAGAGAATCACCGCGATCTGGTTATCGCCGATCTCCGCGATTTTCAGATGAAACTGCCGCCCGGCGTCCTCTTTTTCCTTCTCACTCGCCTCACTTCTCAGCACGGCAATCAGCCGGGAGAGCTCATCAAAGTCTTCCGGAGTTCCCTTCCGGGCAGCCTCCCGCACCGATACCTGCTCGACCGCGATCCGGATATCAAGGAGATCAATCAGGGTTTTGAGTCCCGGGGACGCGAGGAACGGTCCCACTTTCGCGAGTACCTGACCCGGGTCAAGCTTCTGAACCACAACGCCCTTCCCCTTCACCTGATTCACGATTCCGATGTACTGAAGCGACTTGATGGCGTCCCGGATCGGAATCCGGCTGATGCCGAGACTGTTTCCGAGCTCGCGCTCTGAGGGGATCATGGTCCCGGGAGGATATTCCCCTTTCAGAATCCGGTCCCGGAGGATTTCAGCTGCCTGGCGATAAAGCGGCTCGCTTTCGCGGCTGAGCGGCTCTTCCGGCTCGGTTTTCTTTCCGTTCATCATGGCTTCAACTCTCTAAATAGACTGGCTCTCTTAGGTGCTGCCCCTGGGGCGGTCTGAAACTCTGCCGGTTTCTGCTCCGCTCTCTTTATATTTCCTTCCGCGACAAATATCTGATTCCATGGGAAACCCCTGAAGAAGCCCATTCCATGCACCAATCCAGAGCTTGGCGGAACCTCTTAGGAATCAGCGGATACCGCAAAGATAAGAATATTCTATTCGTGGTATACCAAAATATCACTCTCTCCATTACTTTTAATTCCGGATTCTTTGTGATACTCTTTGTTGCCTAGGTTAAATAGCCTAGTTAATAAATAATAAGAACTAGGCAAAACCTAGGTAAATCACCTTATTTTTAATTGGAGAGTTACATCATGCATTTCGGTCACAAACTGATCACTTTCGCGGTCGGCCTTGCCATTGCTGTTGGCGCTCAGGCACTGCCCCAGGTCAAGATTCTTGCCACGGGCGGCACGATTGCCGGTACGGCTTCCAGCAGCACTCAGATGACGGGCTATAAGGCCGGCAACCTGGGTGTTCAGGTTCTGATCAACGCGGTCCCGCAGATCAAGCAGTACGCTGAAGTGTCCGGTGAGCAGGTTTCCAACATCGGCTCTGAAAACATGACGGACAAAATCTGGCTGAAGCTTGCCAAGCGCTGCAACGAGCTGCTCGCCGATCCGAACGTGTCCGGAATCGTGATTACGCACGGCACGGATACGCTGGAAGAAACCGCTTACTTCCTGAACCTCACGGTTCACAGCGATAAGCCGATCGTGATTGTCGGCGCCATGCGTCCGGCTACCGCCATTTCGGCTGACGGCCCGATCAACCTCCTGAACGCCGTGAAGCTCGCAGCGGATCCTCAGTCGAAGGGCCGCGGCGTTCTGATCGCCATGAATGACATGATTAACGGCGCGCGCGACACGACGAAGACCGATACGACGAACGTCGCGACCTTCATGTCGCCTGAACTCGGTGCCTTCGGCTTCATCGCTTCGGGCCACAATTACTTCGTCCGTCAGACGACGAAGCGTCATACGTCGGGTTCTGAATTCGATGTGTCGAAGCTCGACTCTCTCCCCCGCGTCGATATCGTCTACTCTCACTCGAACGCGGACCGCGTGCCGTTTGACGCTTTCGTCAAGGCGGGCGCCAAGGGCATCATCATGGCCGGCACCGGTGACGGTTCTGTGCATGAATGGGAAGAACCCGGGATTGTTGACGCCACGAAGAAAGGCGTAATCGTAATCCGTTCCTCCCGCGTGCCGAACGGCCCGGTAACGGAATCTCTCCAGCGCTACGCGGATGAAGGCATGCTGCAGAGCGGCACGCTGAATCCCCAGAAGTCCCGTGTTCTGCTTCAGCTCGCTCTGACGAAGACGAACGACCCGAAGAAGATCCAGGAATACTTCGAAGAGTACTGATCAAGGGTTAAGCGCCCGACAAGAGTTTCAGTCCCCGGGCGCTTTGCTCTTCCCTCAGTCTCTCCAGAGAAAAAAATCCCCGGATGGCTTCTGCAGAGTCATCCGGGGCTAGGAGAGAAGATCAATAAAAATCTAGGCGGTTATTCTCTCTTATCAAGACGTTGCAAGTCTGTATCCGGAGATGCAGTTCTGCCGGATTTTTTCAGTTTTCCCCGCCACAACCCTTTCCGTACTCCTCAAAAAGTGACCTCAGCTCAGGGATCAGTTTCCTCGCCGCAGGGTTCGCCTCTGCCGCAATCTGCAGCTCAATTCCTTTAAAAAACGGCACCACCGTGAGTTCATTCCGCCGGATTTCCCGCTCGATCACTCCCGGATCCGCGCCGAAAAAGATCCCGGCCCCCGATTTCGCGAGCATGATCCCGGTTTCCATATCCGGAACAAAATGCGTCCGGGCGGTTTTTCCAGCGAGTTCGAGCGACTTCAGCATCGCGCGGTCAGCCTGAAGAAAAATGACAGGGATACGGCTGAAATCCTCAGGGCTGTAAGGCACTCCGGTTCGCCGGATCAGGCCGGGGGACGCGGTGAGCACCCAGGGCACAGACGCGATCCGGTTTCGGGGCGATGTTCCGTCAGCGATCCGGGCCGTAATCGCAAGATCCGCGGATTCCCGATCGGCCTCAGACACGGTGAGGGAGAACGACACTGCCCCCTCCTCCGCCGCTTTGGAGAAGAGCGGAAGTATCCGGGCTGCCGCGACTCTCGGGTCACGGAAGACCGTCAGTGTCACGGGTTCAGGCTTCTCATCAGATTCAAGGAGTGTCTTGACAGATGTCCGGATACCGGCGGCAAGCCTCGTTCCAAACGCGGTGAAGAAAACACCGGTCGGCTCCGCCCGGTATATCGGCTGATCAAACCGGCTCTGAAGATCATCCAGCCGCCGTTTGACAGAGGAAGGCGCGATCCCGCGCCGTTCCCCAACCTTCGAAAAACTCCCCAGCTCCTCAAGCTGAAGGAGCATCAGCCACGTATCCGGAATAAGCGATTTTTTCATTCGATCGGCTCGATAAAAGGATTCTGCCGGCAGGCCTCTTCGAGAAACCGCACCAGATCCCGGAGCACCCCGGGAGCAGTTTCTTTCGCGATAAACGCGCGAAGCGGAAGCGGGAGAGAGTGCCACTGCGGGAGCACATGAACGAGGTTCCCCGAGTCGAGATAGGGAGCCGCGAGGTACGCGGGAACGAGCACACCGATACCCTCTCCCGAGAGCGCGCAGAAAAGCGCTGAGAGATGACTTCGGAGCGAAACTCTCGACTCCGCCTGAACCCGCCTGACCGATTTTCCCCGGGTGAAGGTGAGAAATCCGGGATCCACCGCGTCTTTCGGCCCGAAAAAGAGATGCCTCTCCAGATCCTCCGGATTTTCAGGCGTCCCATTCGCCTCAAGATACTCCGGGGCCGCGACACAGATCCGCGTGAGCGCTCCAAGCGGATGTGTTTCCACGTCTTCCATAAAGTATTCGCCGTGGCCCACCCGCAGATCGACCCCCTCCCAGAGCGGGTGGTACGTGCCGTGTGTCAGCCGGATATCGATCCGGAGTCCGGGGCGGCTTTCCGCGAACCGGACGATCAGAGGAGAGAGCAGCGTGGCACCGGTCGTCGTAGGTACCGAGACCGCAAGGCTCTCATACCCGGGCTCTTCCTCTGATACGGGATCTGCCTGGTAAAGGCTTGAAGCCGGTTCCTTCCATTTCCGGAACCGCTGGATGCCGGCCTCAGTCAGCGTAAAGACGCCATTTGTCACCCGAAAAAGCGGCTCCGCCGCTTCCCGCGTGAGGGCGTTAAGGAGCGTTTCCGCTTCTTCTGCGTGAAGCCCCAGCGTCTTCCGCCCCTTTGTGAGACTCCGCGTCTCCGCGCAGGCGCAGAAAAGCACCCGTGCGAGAAGCCTTTTCCCCGCGTCTTCCTTCATCACACTCTCCTCCGAAACCGGCGTCTCTATTTTAGAGGAGCGCCTCTCGGGCACCGCTTCAGCCGCTTCAGACAACAGGTTTTCTCCTGCCAATAAAAAAGGCTTCCGGTGAACCACGTTCGGAAGCCCCTGAAAAAGCTCTTCCGGGAGCCGAAAGAGTGAGAGAGAAAAATTAAAAATGACCCTCGCCCGGCAGCCGCCCATGACTGCCGCCAGGCGGGGAGGAGAGAACTTTTTTACGCGGCTTTCGCGCGGGCTGCCGCCTCATCTGCGCCGACCCGGCCCCAGATCACCGCGGCTCCGAGCTGGGAACCTGAGAGATAGTCGTCATAGAAGAGACCGCCGATCGCGTTCCCCGCGGCGTAGAGTCCGGGGACCGGCTTCGACTCTGTATTCAGCACTTCGCCCTTCAGGCTGATCTTCGGGCCGCCGAAGGTGGCTGTCATACCGCCGGAGAAGGGAACCGCGAGGAACGGCCCCTTTTCGATGGTGTACGGCTTCTTCATCGTGGCAGGCACCTTAAGAGACGCGCCGCGCCCGGCGTGAACCGCGTCGTTATATTCAGAAACCGTCTTTTCCAGCGCTTTCGCGGGGACACCGATCTTCGACGCGAGCTCTCCGATCGAATTGGCTTCAAAAATCGGAGCCTTGGCAGCCTTGTAGCGATCGATTCGCATAGCCACAATCGGAAGCTTCACCACAGCCGAGTCGAGAATAATGAAGGCCGAATTCCGGATCGTGTCCTTTGCCGTATGGCGGGCGATTTCGACGTAGGTCGACGCTTCATCCACGTACCGGTTCCCGAGCGTATTCACGCAGATTCCGAAATTCACCATCTGCGACGGATTCGCCTTGGTGGGTCCATGGATCGGACCGGCATGGAACTGGTCCATATTCACGTACATCGGGAAGAAGGGAGCCGTGAGAAGAATGTTTTCGCCGGTGAGAGTCATCGAGCCCCGAATCGGCATCCAGGCCACTTCGCCTCCCATGAACTGGGTGACCAGCGCCTTATTCGCGTGGAAACCGCCGGTCGCGAGAATCACGCCGCCCTTCGCGTGAATCACGAGCGGCCCCTCGGGCGACACCGCCTTAACGCCCGTGCAGCGAAGCATATCGTCATGCAGCAGCTCAACCACCTTGGTATTGAACATCATCGGAACGTGCAGTTTCTCCACTTCCGCCATCATGTTCTCCACCATCTGGGAGCCGCCGGGACCGGCCTTTGAATCCACCTGATGGCTGCGGCCAAGCATCGGCTTGATCTGCATCGGGATCTTTTTCCAGCTGAGGTGGCAGCGGTCAGTAAGCCACTGCACAGCGCCGGCAGACTGCTCACAGTACATCTTCGTGAGTTCCGGGTCGCCGCGGCCTTTCGACACCATCATCATGTCCTGATAGAAGGAGTCAAGATCGTCCGTAATGCCGTCACGCTTCTGAACCCAGGTGCAGGCCGCATTGACGAAGCCGCCCGCGTAAATCGTGTTACCCATCGGAACAGCGGACTTCTCAATGAGAAGCACCTTCGCGTCCCGGTCCGCGGCTTCGATTGTCGCCGCAAGCCCGGCGCAGCCCGCGCCGACCACGATCACGTCATAGGTAAGCTCCTTCGCTTTCGGAGCCTTGGCCGCGTGAGCGGCAGCAGGAACCGCGGCGGCCGCGGCAGCAGCGGTACCCGCGAGTCCCGCTTTGAGAAAATTTCTTCTGGATGCAAAAGCCATGATTCATCTCCTTAGGCTGAGATCTTCCTGAAGAAGATCTCCTCTTTTTGGCTGAGAGGAATCTTATGAGGCTTATCCGGAAAACTTAATTACGCAAAACTCTGTTATTTATTAATTTATTGATTTTAAATCGATAAATTAAATTATAAAAATTTATATCCGAAAGTATTATCAGAATGCTTTGCGCAAAACCGCCGGGAACCGTTCCGTGATACTCAATAAAAAAGCTGATTCCGGAGCAGGTTCCGGGAATCAGCTTTCGTTCTCCGACTTTTCAGAAAAAGGCTTTGAACTCTCAGTTCTTTTCGACGAGGCACTTCACGAGTTTCCGAGCCTCACTCAGCGCGTGAGTCGGATAGTCGCGGTCCCAGGCCGAGCGTTCCGCCTGCGTCATCAGGCGGCCCCGGGTAAATGTCGGATCGTAAGGATCCGCTGCCCAGGGCTCTGAGAGAATTCTCCGAAGGCTGTAGACCGCGCGCTCACGCTTCTTCCCGTCCCCGGTTTCGTTAAAGAATCCCTGCACGTTGAGAGCCCGGTCTTCGAGCGCGATCTGAAGCGTGAGGGTGTATTGCAGGACGCCCTCTTCCGTCACGTTCTTAATGATGGTGTAGATAAAGGGGCGGCCCGATGCCGTGCTGCCGCTTCCGACACGGATCAGCCCCTGGGTTTCTTCCAGAATCTCGTGGACATTCTCGATCACGGAATCCACGTCTCCGAAGGGAAGCGCGTCTTCGCGCGGGATCAGGCTGAAAAACGCGACACCGTCAGACTCTTCTCCGTTAAAGCCATAGATCTCAGCGTCTTCCGGGTCTCCCTCCATCCGCTCCATGCCGAGGTACTCGGCCGGAATCACAAGGGGGACGCCGGATGCTGTGATCTCCCGGGCTGACTCTGTCTCCACAGCCTTTTCGTCATAGGCCGCCTGAATGAGAAAATTCTCCATGTCCTTCACTTCCCTCAATGCGGCTCCTGCCGCGTAGCTCTCAGCTTTATAGCATCAGACTGACTTCTCTGCGATAGAGGATTTATCAAAAACTTGAGAAAATCCGTGCGATTTTCAGAATTCCTCTTTCTATGATCAAAATATCGGTTGAACAGAAGGCGGAGTAAGTCAGTTTCTCTTACCCGCCCCACAATAGAGAGGAACGGATCTTATGACGAGTTTTTCAAGAAGGAGTGTTCTGATGGCTGCTGCGACTACGACTGCCCTCGCCGGTGCGGCGGGAAGCGCTGAAGCGAAGCGTCCCGAGAGGGACGCGGAGTTTGACGCGATTGAAAACCGGATGCTGGATCTCGGGAAGCGCGGCACCTCGCTCAGCACCAATCAGAAATACTTTGTGCTCCTCGCGGTGGCGACCGCTGTGGCGGCCGAAGGCGGCGTGCGGGATATCGCGGATCGCGCGCTCCGCGATAAGGTGCCCGGGACGCTGATCCGCGAAGCCATCTTCCAGACCTCTCCCTATGTGGGTCTTGCCCGCGCTAAAGCTGCGCTCCGCGAGGCCTTCGCCGCGTTCCGTCACGCGGGCGTCAAGGTTGAGGCAAAGGGCGCCACGGTGAATGATCAGAACCGGTTCGAGAAAGGTCTCGATACCCAGGGCGGGATCTTCGGCCGTGATCACATTCTGAAGATGCACGAATCCGCGGCCGAAGGAGAAAAGGGTTTCATCGTCGATGACCTGACCGCCTGGTGCTTCGGCGACTACTACACGCGCGAAAACATTTCGATCAAGGACCGTGAGCTGATCACGTTCGCCTCGATCGCGGCGCTCGGCGGCTGCGAGCCGCAGCTGAAGGCGCACATCGCGGCGAACCTCTCTGTCGGCGCGACGAAGCAGAACCTCACCGATGCCCTCCGGGTCGCTGATCCGCTGCTTGGCTTCCCGAGAACGCTTAACGCGCTCGGACTCGTCCGCGCGGCAAAGTAACCGCGGCATCAATGGATAAAACGAAGGCCGGGGCGGCTCTGACACCGCTCCGGCCTTTTGTTTCCCTTAAATTCGGGCGTCCATTCTTTGTCAATCCGAAGAAAGCTCCCGGATCCGCTTCTGATAGGCCTTTTTGAGACAGGCGGCGTTCTTGCAGGTGTTCCGCTCATTCCGATACCAGTCCATCTGCTTTCTGCGGGACCAGCCCTGATCCGAGGACTTCGCGCGGACCTTCACCCAGACCGCGTTAAGCTCCCGGTCAAGGCGTGAGAGCTCAGGACTTCCGCAGACGATCTTATCGGGGACAGAAGTCGCTTTGGCACAGTCGTAGCTCGGGCCGTTCGGATCCCGGGGAGCCGCGGAAGCGGCAGACTCAGACGCAGGCTTTTCGCCTGATGCGGCCAGCTGCGCTTCCTTCGCTTTCGCGATCAGAGCATCCCCCGCCTTCGCTTCGGCGCCGAGTGTTTCGGCGGTCCGGATCGCACCTGAGAGCGACTGCGGAATCACAAGCGACACTTCGTGAGACGCGCCTCCGATCAGGCGGAATTCCATCGGGTCAGCCGAGAAAAGGATAGTGCCGTCCTTCTGCACTTTCGGAAGACTGCGGAGTGCCGCGGCGGACGCCTGGCCGAGCTCCTGCCATCCCTTCAGAGCCGCCGGGTCGCCTGAAGGCGCAAGCACCCAGGCGGGAGCCTCGCCCTTATTCTTTACGGCGGACTCTTCCGCGAACGCGGCGTAAATCTTTTCAGATCCCTTCCCCACCATGAATTCCGGATCCTGATCCCAGGCGACCGCAGGGACGGTCTTCACGATTTCGGCGGCTTCAGGGGAGAGTTTCCAGCGGATCTCCGCCCGGCAGACATTCTTCTCACCCCCATCCGTGGTTTTCGAGACGACCGCCTGATCAGGCGTCGCCCCGGCCCCTCCCCCCACGGCCTTCACGACCGCCTCCTTCAGTTTCGCGAGAGTCTCAGGATCCCCGCAGGAAGGAGACTGCGCGCTGCAGCCCGCCGCGAGAAGGGTGAAAAGAAGAATTCCTGCCGCCTGAAATGTCATTTCGCCTCCGGAAAAAGGTATGGGATTAAAGCCTATTTGTTACATTTTAGCCTGTGATACAGCTTATTCATTTTTCAGAATAAAAATTCCCGCCGATTTCTCTTTGCCGCAAAAACTTTGACCCCTTTCAGCCTCTCGGCAAAGTCTCGCACTGAAACACAGAAAACTGTTTGATTGATAAAACCTACACAGTGAGGTAAACTCTTAAGGGTTTCTACTTTAGTGTGAAGGTGACACGCTTTTGAAGAAACCTGCAAAAAGTCCTTTTGTAGCAACAAAAAAACGGGAGACTGCGTCAGCAGTTCTCCCGTTTTTCCGTTTCCGGAACCGTCTTAACCGATCAGAGCAGCCCCGTAACCAGTACGATCACGACGAGGATCGGGCAGGCCACAACGAGAAGCAGCCTGAAAATCCGGAACCACTGATCGCTCGGTGCCGGGGGAACCGAAAGCGCCTCACGGAACTTCGGCCACACGACAAGTCCCGCGAGAAGCGCCACGATGAGGCCGCCGATCGGAAGCGAAATGTTGGAGGTGAGGAAGTCGCACCAGTCGAAAACGTTCTTCCCGAGGAACTTCGTGTCGGCAAGCGGTCCAAAAGAAAGCGCGCAGAAGAAACCGATCACCATGATGACAAGCGTGCTGATAATGGCACCCGTCGTCCGGGAGACATGAAATTCATCGACAAGGAACGCGGTATCCAGTTCCAGCATCGAGACCGAGCTCGTGAGCGCCGCGAACGTGAGGCAGGCAAAGAACGCCACAGCGAACAGTCCGCCAAACGGGAGCTGAGCGAAAATCACCGGCATCGTGACGAAGGTGAGTCCGGGACCCGCCGCCGGATCGAGATGGAAAGCGAACACCGCCGGCATCACCATCAGAGCGCCGAGGATCGCAACGTTCGCGCCCTTCGGGTTGCCGACGGACTCGGCAATGCCGTTGGCGTCGCAGTAGACGACCTGGATGTCATCACGCTCGGCCTTGCGGTCGATGATGGAGCTGTTGATGACGAGGACGCCGCCCGGCTTGACGTGGCTCTCGAACTTGTCCAGAGACGGACGGTTCATCGCCACAACACAGTCAGCCATGTCGACCAGCGGGGATGCGACCGGATCGTCGGAGACGATGACGGAGCAGTTCGCCGTGCCGCCGCGCATCTCAGGGCCGTAAGATGGCAGCCAGGAGACGTGCTTGCCGTCGAGCATGCAGGCCATAGCCAGGAACTTACCGATCAGGAGCATGCCCTGACCGCCAAAGCCAGCAAAAATATATTCTTTCTTCATATTATTCAGCCCCCTTGTCCTTCTTAACGCCGAGCGGGTAGTACGGAATCATGTTCTCTTCCA
>ERZ772901.2396-NODE-2396-length-11944-cov-5.162083_pt1 | contig 11944 bp, 15 predicted proteins | sample MGYA00512123_ERZ772901 | MGnify/ENA primary metagenome ERZ772901 (study PRJEB29015, sample SAMEA2737711) | human gut metagenome | biome: human gut; feature: human-associated habitat; material: faeces | place: China | collected 2012 ...
CTGTTTTGGGCATTCTTTTATAATATCATCGGAATTCCGCTGGCGGCGGGCGTATGGATTCCGTTCTTTGGCTGGAAGTTAAATCCGATGTTTGGTGCTGCGGCAATGAGCTTATCAAGCTTCTGCGTAGTAACCAATGCGTTACGCTTAAATCTTTTCTCTGTACACAATGCAGAAAAAGATAAAAAAATAAAATCAAAAAAGAAAGTAGAGGACAAGAAAATGGAAAAAACATTAACAATCGAAGGAATGATGTGCGGACACTGTGAGGCAAGAGTAAAGAAGGCACTCGAAGCCCTTCCGGAAGTCAAAGAAGCAGTTGTCAGCCATGAAGCGGGAACAGCTGTTGTTACCTTAGAAAGTGCCGTTTCGGATGAAGCATTAAAAGAAGCTGTGGAAGCACAGGATTACAAGGTGATTTCCGTACAGTAATATTGAATTATTTCCGGCACAGTGGTATGATAAGTGGATAATTGCAAATGTAAGGAGTAAGTATGTTTCGGAAAACAATGGAAGAATACGAAGCGGATACCAGAAAAAAACTGGTAATAGATATCCGGGAAAAAGAAGCGTTTGACAAGGAAACGATGCCCGGAGCCCTTCATATGGACAGTGAAACGCTCAAACAGCAGATAAAAGAACTCACAAAGGATCAGACACCTGTTTACCTGCTGTGCCATACAGGACAGCAAAGTGATGCACTGGCAGAGGATTTTGAAAAAGAAGGCTATGAAGTATACAGTATACAGGACGGATTTCGTGCATATCTGCGGTTAAAGCTTCGCACAGTTATGCGTCAGGAGGATTTAAAGGAACAGTGCTGTGCCGATGTGGAACGCAGTATTGTAAAGAAGTTCCGAAAGGAAATCTGGCGGCCGTTTACAAAGGCGATTAATGAGTATGAACTGATTAAAGACGGCGACAAGATTGCAGTCTGCATTTCAGGCGGAAAAGATTCTATGCTGATGGCAAAGCTTTTTCAGGAATTAAAGCGCCACGGACAGCAGAATTTTGAAGTTGTATATCTGGTAATGAATCCGGGCTACAATCCGTTTAATTATCAGGTTATTTTAGACAATGCACAGTTTTTAAATGTGCCGATTACGGTATTTGAATCGGAAATCTTTGATATTGTTGCATCAGAGGAACAGTCACCGTGCTATCTGTGTGCGCGTATGCGCCGCGGCTACCTGTACAGCAAGGCAAAAGAGCTTGGCTGTAACAAGATTGCGCTGGGACACCACTTTGATGATGTTATCGAAACCATTTTAATGGGTATGCTCTACGGGGCACAGATTCAGACCATGATGCCAAAGCTGCACAGTACGAATTTTGAAGGCATGGAGTTAATCCGTCCGTTATATCTGGTGCGCGAAGAAGATATTATCCGCTGGAGAGATTACAATCATTTACAGTTTATCCAGTGTGCATGCCGCTTTACGGAAAGCTGTGCTTCCTGCGGCGGAACGGAGAAAGGTTCAAAGCGTGCGGAAATTAAGGCGCTGATTAAAGAATTAAGTGCGAAAAGCCCGTACATTGAAAAGAACATTTTCCGGAGCGTGGAAAATGTTAATCTGAATACTATTGTTGCCTATAAACAAAATGGTCAGAAACATTCATTTTTGGAGGATTATGATTCTAAATATTAAGCAGACACAGTTTGGTGCCGAGCCGGAATTTGAAATCGAAGATACTGCTACAGGGGAAACGCTGGCAAAATGCACATCGCTGAATCACATTTCCACGGAAATCGTATTTGCGGGACAAAATGCGTATACGCTGTCCTTTGAGCCGGTCTTACAGGAAAGAGAAGGCGAAAAAAATGAACTGATGTATAGCATTTTAGAGCATAACCGGCCGGTGGGCGGTCTTTATACGGCAGAGGTCTGTCAGAAAAAGATATTATTTGTATCCGTGGGGTACGACTATTATAAAATACAGTTTTACGATAGAGAGTATCAGCTGTATGAAATCGGACTGGGAACGGACCGGCATTATCTTTGTTTATATCAGGACGGACAGACGGCGGCGATTGTGCATAAGCCGACAGAAGTAAAAAGCCACTTGGATACCTATACGGTGTATCTGGAGAATGCGCAGTACCGGGATATCGCCTGTATTGCAGCACTGTTTATAGATGGTCTGGAATACAGCAGCAATGATGAAATAGCGGACAGCGCCATTAAGGAAGAATATCTTTCCTTTAATAAAGAGCTGAATTCAAAATTTGATGCCGCATTTTTAGAACGCGTCAGAACAAACAATATGTAAAAAATGCCTTGCCACAATGCTGAGGTTTTATAAGGCAGTATGATAAAGCTTAATAAAACTAAGGCATTGCAATGGCAGAATGAGGCTTTGACTGTAAAAGGTCAGAGCCTTTTTCTATATTTGAAATCTGCACATTCGTCTTTTCTTTTTGTATTCGGTATAATTAAATTACCAAATACAAGGAGGTTTCAATATGAAAACAATTTTTGAAAATATTAGCGGTAGTTATATACAACAAGGTGATTACCTTTTGCCAAATCTTACACTACCTGATGAAAACGAAAGGCAAAGCGGTGTTTGGGGAATGAGACACAAACGATACTTGAAATCAAATCATCGAGTGCTTTATTACAATCTTCTTACGTCGGGTAAGCTTTACAATTATCTTGCCGATGTTGAGCGTCAGGCAGAGAATTTATTTGAACAGACAGTAAAATCATTTGCCGAGCAGGAGCAAGTTACAGAAAAACTTAAAGCAACTGATATGATGTTGTGGGTGCGAAAGATGAATAATATTCGCAACCGGGCAACAGAAATTGTTAATGAACAAGTGATTTATAGATGAGAAAAAGGCACAACTTACGGAGAATGAATAATTCCGTAGGCTGTGCCTTCGTTTTATTTGTGAGATTCGAATGCATAATCTTAGCGAGCAGACCGGTTGGTTATCCAAACGGTAATTTTCTCGTTAGGGACACCCTAAGACCCGCTTTTTGTATTCGACTTTAATATTGAAAAAACAAAGTGGCTCAATGTTGCAAAGGAAAACATTATTGACATATAATCAAATAGATAAAGCGGTAGGTGTTCGTTATCGCCAAGGAGGAAAAAATGATTTTTCAGAAACAGGTAAGATGCTATATCCCGTTTGAAAAATGCGTAAATTCCGTATGCAAAAATGAGTGTTAATATTATTTTGAAAGCAATTTTCACTTTTGGTGAGAGTTGCTTTTTCTTTTTTATCATTAGGTAAATCATATTGAAATGAAGTCCGAGGTGGAGTGACATAAACACAAATCCCCAATATGCAGAAAGCATATGAATTCTGTTAGCCATATAAGTTGATTTTATATTCAAAAAAGTGAATAAATGCCTTGAAATGACTACACCGCTGACGATTGAGCCGACAAATGATATAAGCACAAGCAGGACAAGAATGTTTTGAAAAATTCTTATAGGTGTTTGCCTGCCTTTTGCTAGATGCATTGCCCAATTTATATTGAGTACGTGATGAACGACAAAAAGTACAAACATAACAACGCCTACAACTTCGTGTGCAGTTGAGCCTAAAAGCTCGTAGGACATCAAAAGGAGCAGAGCAAATGTCATCAAAATATCAACCATCGGCTTTAGCTTTAATTTTGTTTTTGAGTTCATACGGTTTTGTTTAAATCTTCAGCCTCTTTGCTATTCGTTGCCATTCCCATATATTCCATACCGTAAAGTCCGGCAAAGCGTTTCATTGTGTATTCGCCTGCATCAAGCATCCACTTTTCAGGTGCTGCACCTTGAAATACAAAATATAACTTTCTGCCTGAGAGTTCGCTTTCGTCAACCTTGCCGTAAAATCGGTCTAAAACATTGCGAACAGAACCGCAAATATTGTGCCAATAAAGAGGAGAGCCGATAACGATTGTGTCAGCCTCTTTCATTTCTTCAATCACTCTGTCAAGTCCGTCATAAGGTAAAGTTTGACCGTATGAGCCGATTGTGAAGTTGGTTAAATTAAGTGTTTCGTATTCCTTGCCGTTCAAAAGAATTGAAGCAAGACGAGCAGTATTTCCGTTTTCGTTCGAACTGCCGTTAATAAAAAGAATTTTCATAATGTTACCTCTCTTAATAATTTAATGTTCGCCGAAAAGCCAAGACATAATGGCGTCATCTTCTGCAAAAAGTCCGCCTCCGCCGTGTTCATTTGGAGCGTTTCGGCTTGTAAAATAATCTCTTTCTTTAATATCAAGTACAAGAATTTTGTCGATTTCGTCATCGGTCAAGCCTTGCTTTTTGTAGAGATTATAAAGTGTATCGTAGGCATTTTGAGATTTTTTCGAGCCGTAGTATTCGTCATCTCTTCCGATTGCAATGTAAACGGGTAGTTTTGCTTTTGCAACGCTTTCGTATTCTCCGTCCCATTGAGAGCTGACCTGCAAATATGCCGTAAATAAATCGGATCTCTTGCCGACTGCTTGCGATGCAGTTTCGCCGCCACCCGAGTAGCCCTCTATATAAACATTTGATTTATCTATATTGTAGGCAGACAAAAGATATTCAACAAGGACGATAGTTTCATCTGCCGAGTCTTCGTCCCAACCGTTTAGCTGAGGTGCGGCGATAATCATATTAGCATTATATTTTTGAGCCTTAAAGCCAAAATTTTCCTGACGGATATTTACGCCGACGCCTTGAAAATACAAACCCTCATAACCCGGCAAGGTAATGAAAAGAGCATAAGCCTTACTGCCGTTATAGCTTTTGGGGATATAAAGATTAAAATGAATATCGCCGTTATTTTCGCTGTGCAAAACATTATCAACACTAAAGCCAAGGTAAGTGTCAGTACCGTTTGTGACGGAATAATTTTGTTTGGCAGGCTGAGTAGTTTGTGCTTTTGATGAACTTTCGGCTGTTGTATTTGTTGTATAACTGCTTGGAGAATTGCCATTTATTGAACAAGCCGAAAGCGTAATCACCATAGCAGCAACCGTCAAAAGCACAGCTATAGATTTGATAAACTTATTTAAGGTCAAGACCGTTTACCCAAGATTCAACCTTGCTTGATGAGGCACCTGAAGAAAATCTTTCGCCGTCCTGCCAATTGCCTGTGCCTGCCATATCGGCTAAAAGGTCACCGCTTTGACCTAAACCCGAAGAAGATGAGGTGCAAAACGGAATAACGGTTTTGCCGGTGAAGTCATTGCCCTCAACAAAATTGTTTACAGGCCATGCAGCAATGCCCCACCAAATCGGATAGCCGATAAATACGGTATCATAATCTGCCCAATTATCGGGTGTAGTCTTTGTAAGCGGTACATCACGCTTGCTTTCGTCGTTGTGCTCAACGCTTACACGGCTGTTGTCATTAGTCCAATTAAGGTCATCACTTGTGTAAGGGTCGACGGGAGTAATCTCAAACAAATCTGCTCTGGTAGTGTCGGCGATAGTGTCGGCAACGGCTTTTGTGCTACCTGTTGCGGAATAGTAAACAACAAGTATTTTACTGTTTGAAGAACTGTCTGTATTATTATCGGAGGACTCATCGGTAGATTGTTTGCCCGCCGGAGTAGAAGTAGTAGAATTTGCAGTGCTTGCACTGTTATCGGAATTATTAGAGCAAGCTGCAAAAGAAAATACAAGCACGAGTGCTAAAAGAATTGAGGTTATTTTTTTCATGATTTTATCTCCTTTAATTAAATTATTTTTGTTCGTCAACCGGCGGTATCATCTCGGCATACTTTTTAAGCATTTCGGGTGTTGATGTGTAATATCTGACACCCTTATCAAGTGATGATATTTCTGCCATTTCTTCATCTGTAAGCGAAAAATCAAAAATATCAAAATTAGCCGTGATATGGTCGCTGTTCTTTGAGCCCGGAATAACAATATTTCCGTCTTGAATATGCCAACGAAGAATGATTTGAGCTGTTGACTTGCCGTATTTTTCAGCAAGGCTCTTAAAGAGCGGTTCATTCAAGAGTGCATTATCACCGTGACCCAGCGGATACCAAGCCTGAATTTTAATATCCTCGTGAGAAAGAAATTTTTTAAGTTTCTTTTCCTGATAATACGGGTGTACCTCGGTTTGAAGAACGGATGGTTTAACTTCGCAGATATTCAAAATTTCGCAAATCTGCTCTTCTTTAAAATTTGATAGACCGATTGCACGAACCTTTCCGTCTTTATATGCTTTTTCCATTTGCTTATATCCTGCAATGTAGTTACCTGCAGGCTGATGAATTAAAAGCAAATCAATATAATCTGTTTGAAGTCTATCAAGAGTTTTATCTACTGCGTCGTCCTGCTCATAAAATGACGGCCAAAGCTTTGTTTCAAGAAAAATATTTTTACGGTCAATGCCTGCGTTTTTCATTGCTCTGCCTACTGCTTTTTCGTTGCAATAAGCGTTTGCCGTATCTATAAGCTGACAACCGTTTTTGAGTGCATAGGTTGCAGATGCCTCTGCCTCGTCGGGTGAAAGTAAAAATGTTCCGATACCATGCATAGGCATTTGAACACCGTTATTTAATTTTGTAAATTCCATAATAGTTGCTCCTTTTCTGCTTGATAATTAAATTTTAATATCTAAAGTTTACTTTAGGCCAAGGGTTTACTTACATTCTTCAAAAATTTTTAATATTTCCTCGTGAGTCATCTTTTTGTAAGCACCGGGTACAATACCGCAGGAGTCTGCAATTTCTTTAAGGTTGATATTTTCATCAATACCAAGCTCCTTAAAGGTTGTCGGCATACCGATTTCCTTAATGAAATCAGCAAGAGCCTCAACGCCTGCCTTTGCAAGCTCTTTATCTGTTTTACCGTCTTTTGAGATACCCCAAACATTAACTGCAAACTGAACAAATTTCTTTTCGCCTGCTTTGCAAATATGCCTGTAATAAACAGGGTGAAGAACGGCAAGACCTGCACCGTGGTTACAGTTAGTGTATGCACCGAGCTGGTGCTCCATTTGGTGACACTCAAAATCTGTCTTTTTGCCCAACTTAATGATACGGTTTTCTGCCATTGTAGCGTCCCACATCAAGTTACTTCTTGCTGTGTAGTCCTCGGGATTTTTGATAGCGGCACGCAAATTTGTAATAACATTTTTCATAAGAGCCTCGGATATATCATCCGACACATTGCTTTCATTCGGCTCGCTGAAATAAATTTCCATAATGTGTGAAATGGTATCAAAAGCACCTGATACCATTTGGAATTTAGGAACGCTGTAAGTATATGTCGGGTCAAGCATAACAAATTTTGCGTTAAGCTGAGGATAATCTCTGCCCGTTTTGATTTTAAGTTCTTCGTTTGTGATTACTGCACCGCCGTTACATTCACTGCCTGTGCCTGAAACGGTGACGATAATGCCGAGCGGCAACGGCTCAAAGTCAATTACACCCGGTCTTGCCCAAAAGTCTGCCCAAATGTCGCCGTCATATTTTGCACCGAGTGAAATTGCCTTACAGCAATCCATAACGCTTCCGCCGCCTACTGCAAGAATCAAATCGGCGTTGCTTTCTTTAGCAAGCTTAACCCCCTCAAGCACCTTGCTGCAGGTCGGGTTCGACGGAATACCACTAAACTCAACAACTGCCTTGTTTTCTTTTTTGAGTATGGTTATAATCTCGTCATAAATGCCGTTTTTCTTAATCGAGCCACCACCGTAGCAGAGCATAACCGTGTCGCCGTAAGCTGAAAGAATATTTGAAAGATATTCCTTTACACAGCCTTCGCCAAAATATACCTTTGACGAATTTTCAAAAACAAAATTATTCATAGCTTTTTCTCCTATCCTGAAAATTTGATTTTATTATTTCATCGAGTGATACATTTTCATTTCTGTATCGCTTGTTTTTGTTTTTCTCGTGCTTAATGATGGTGCTAGAATATAAATAGTACAGCCCTTTGCTCTCGGACTGCCGTTTACAATTAGTGCTTTTAACTTTTTCATATCTGCCACTCCTTAGTTATTTTTCTTTTCAACTATATTATAAGAAAAACGAGACCTCATATGAAGTCTCGTTTTGTTATTCAGTATATACCTTTAGGTTATAACCGCTTATTAGATTTTAACTATATTCTTAGCTGCATCTAAAACTCGTCTGACATTTTCGCTCGGAGTCGGTGAATGCAAAAGACCGTACGGAATACTGTATTCCCACTCAACGGGAATAACTTTCATCAGTGGATGAACATTTGCCCACCCTGGTATTGCAAGCAAAACATCGTTTGTATTTTCACATCTGTTGAATATGCTCATACTGTAAAAATCAAAGTCAACAATATGTATCTGCGTATGATTTTGCCAAATATCGTTACGCAAACGGTCAACATAATTGCTCCAGCCACGGCGCATAAGCAGTAAGTTTTCGCCGTATAAATCGCTGATTTGAAGCTTATCCTTTTGTGCAAGCCTGTGGTGAATGGACACGGCACAGCAAAACGGCTCACGGGATAATTGCAAGCCCTCGCATTTTCTGAGTTTAAGCATTGTATCGTCAAATATTCCGCCGATAATATCAATGTTCTTTCCCAAATTCGCAAGTATCTCCTTTGCGTTTTCGGGTGTATTCTCAAAAGGAACAATCTCAAATTTTATATCCGGGCACTGTTCTTGAATTTTCGGCCACATTTGCATAAGTAATTGGGCAGGAGTTGTAGGTGACGAGCCGATACGAATAATATTTTCGCCTTCGCTCATTGCGTTTTTCGCCCTGACAACGCTGTCCTTGCAATAGCTGATAACGTACTTTGCATCCTGATAAAGTGACTTGCCTGCGTTAGTCAGTATCAACCCACGGTGTGTACGCTCAAACAAAACCAAGTTAAGAGAACTTTCAAGCAAATTGATTTGTTTAATAACGGCAGTCGGCGTGATATACAATTCCTCCGCCGCTTTGTTAAAACTGCCTGCGTCCGCAACCTTTATAAATGTTTCTATCTGTGGATTATACACCATCCCACCACCTACATAACAAAATTAAATCACAATCCGTTGTATATCAAAATGATAAATCTTTTTCTTAATTATACTTTAAAACTCACAAAAAATCAAATTGTCTAATGAACAGCCGTCTGAACACACAGGCGGTTATTTTGTTTTTATAACTTTTTCTCTCCGGAGGGGGTACAAAACGCCTTTCTCAGTTCAAACAAGTGAGGGGTTAAATAAAAAATGTTTTGCAAATCGAGAAAAACGGGTGTGCATTTTGATACCGCTTGTCCAAATGAGTGAAGGGATAAATTTGAATCGGGGTTTCAGGGTGTCCCTGACGAGATGTTTTACCGTTTTACGACTTTGGGAGTATAAACGGTCTGCTCGCTAAGGTTTGTCATCACGACTTAATAAACAAGTTTTAATGAAAAACCTTGTTGCCGGATTTAATAAAAAATTGCAAAAATTATAAATTTTTCAAAAACACCCCCCAAAAAAGCGTTTCCGTTTCAAACAAGTGAAGGGAGTTTTTACAATGCCGAAATTATCAAAGAAAGCAAAACAAGAATGGGATTTTTTCATAAATACCGAAACAGGCAGAAGAACATCCAACAGCCTTTGCCTTAAATGCAAAAACAAATGCAAACAGAGCTACAAGGCAATCGTTGTTTTCTGCCCGAAGTACAAATCCAAAAGAGGTGCAAAAAGCGTTAAAAATCGACGTAAATATGACGACAGCGGTTAATTTAATATAGCGATACTTGCTTTCAATAAAAAGCCGATACAAAAGAAAAAATTACCGATTTCGACACCAAATCAATACAGAAACAGAGGTGATACAGTGAACAAATATTTCAAAATATCGGATGCTAAAAACTTTGCTTTCTACAAAGTACCGAAAGCGTTATTTGAAGGAAAGTACAAATCTGTTTCAACCGATGCGAAAATGCTGTACGGACTTTTGCTTGACCGAATGTATTTGTCCGTCAAAAACGGTTGGATAGATAATCAAGGCAGAGTATATCAGTATTTTACGATTAAATCAGCCCAAGAAAAATTGCATTTCGGTCACGAAAAAATATGTAAGTTGTTCTTGGAACTTGAAACTTCGGACTTAATACTTCGCAAAAAGCAAGGTCAAGGAAAACCGAGCATTATCTATCTGAAACAATTCTGATTTTCGGTTTTCTTGATTTCCGAATAACGGAAGGTAATAAGACTTAGAAGATTAAGACTGTTACCAGCCGAGAAAAGAATATATATGGAGGTTAAAATGATAAAAAACATAAGTATAGATTTGCTTGTTCCTTTCGAAAATCATCCGTTTAAGAAAAGAAGCGGAATCGAACAGCAAGAATTAACAGAAAGCATAAAAGAAAACGGATTGCTTGAACCGATAATCGTTCGTTCTTTTCAGGCGGGTAAATATGAAATTATCAGCGGACACAGACGAGTTGAAGCGTGCAAGGAATTGGGGATAACAAGCATACCCGTGCTCTATCAGGGACTTATGGAATTTACAGAGATGAAACATCTTACTCCAACCGTTGTAAACAAACTTATTGAGCGTATAGAAATTCACAACAATGAGAAAAAGCGTTCTCACAACAATATTAAAGTGGATATTTACTTTACGGCAGTCGGATTATTTGACATTCCGACAGAGCAACAGCTTATTGATACAATGGCAAGAGTAAAACAGAAAAATGCGAAAAAATCCGCTTAAATAATAAAGAAAAAGGTGTAACCCCCTTTATCGGGATTACACCATAATTCCTTAAAGACTGCCTTATTAGCCCGTGGCTAAGCCGCAAGGCATTTTTTGTTATCCGTGTACGGTTGGAAGGTGGCTTAAATTGTTGTCTTGTGTGCCGTCAGGGATAGATTTTAAATATTCCGTATCTTTGTTGTGGGCAACGCCGACACCCTGAATTTGGTTTTCTTTTGCAAGTTCAACACCGGATTCCCTTGATACGATCCGTCCGTCAGAAAGCTGATAGCCGGTCACGGTGCCGCCGGATTTTACAAGTCCGGTAATTCTTAAAGCATCACTTCCGGCATCGGAAACAGAATCCATCGCCATCATTGGCAGAACATGAGCAATATCTTCTTTATTTACATTCATTTCAATCACCATTCCTTCTATAATAATGTTACAAGGATAGTGTGTGAAAAATGAGTTTTTTTATAAGTAGAAAAAAATGTATCGGAAAATCAAGGAAAGTGGTATAATCATTGCATGAGCAGGACAAAGCTGCGTATACTATTTTTAGAATTTGAATATGAAGTTTTATGCAGATTGCAGGCAGAAAGTGAGGCAGTTATGGGACTGATTAATAAAGAAAAAGTACTGCGCGGTGTGGGAAAAGCCGTAGATGCAGCCAATAATGCAGCAGATAAAGTGCATGATTATGCAAAGGAAAAAGAACTGGATAAAAAAGCGGAAGAAGCGGTTCACAAAACAGAGAATTTTATCAGGGAAAATGAAATTGATAAAAAGGTTATCAATGCCGGAAAAACGCTGGAAAACGGTGTGATCAGCGTAGGAGAGAAACTGGAAGAAACATTTAATAAACTGTTTTAAAAATAAAAATCAGGGGAACTTTAAGAGATTCCCCTGAGATTTTTTACAGACGTATATTTATGCGCAAAATGGTCTCAGTAATGTTTCAAGCTCATCGGTGCTGTGGTCATTTCGTACGACGCGAAGTGTCATGACACGACGCGGATCCATACTTAAAATGCCAAGCATTGATTTTGCATCGAAGAAATAACTTCCCATACAAATGTCAAAATAACCGTCAAGCGTGTTAATTGTGTTTACGAATTTTACCGCATTGTCTGTTGTTTTTAAAAGAATATGGTACGTTAAAGTGTTCTTGTCTGAGTTCATTTCCTTACCTCCTTCAATGTTGAGAAGCGAACTGATTTCGTAAAGTTCTAAGTAACAGAACTTTTTATTTATATACTTATCATGCCCAAATGTCAAATAAAATCTACAAAGTATTAAAAAAAGTACAT
>ERZ772901.2398-NODE-2398-length-11937-cov-4.387309_pt1 | contig 11937 bp, 10 predicted proteins | sample MGYA00512123_ERZ772901 | MGnify/ENA primary metagenome ERZ772901 (study PRJEB29015, sample SAMEA2737711) | human gut metagenome | biome: human gut; feature: human-associated habitat; material: faeces | place: China | collected 2012 ...
CAGCAAGCCACATCTAGCACAGCAATCTCATGAAAAAGTGAACATTCAAGAATAGCCTTACTAAACAAATTTGTTTAGTAAGAATCCGAGCTTACCGAGCTCGAATAATGGAATTACGCGAACTTTCAACGTTGCTATGATCAAAATTGAAAGAAAAATCGCGTTGTGACATTAGTTTGACACTAAGCCGCGGAAAACTTCATTGTGGAGCCACCCGGATTACTGGTTCGGTTTAACATTTGAGAATAATTTGAAAGCCCCGGAAAGTTACGAGTTTACGTTTCTTTCCGGGGCTTTTTGACATTATTGACATTAAGAAAATGCCCTGACATTATCGAAAATAGATGATACTGAATCGACAGTAAGGTGGCATCATACATATACTCCTTTTATGATTTTTGTAAGTTTGCATTCAATGTCTTAAGCCGCAAAATATAAACCTTTTATGAAATCCTCTTGACAAAGTGGGAACGGGCAGTATAATAAAAATGAACATTGTTCATATTGAGGGTGACCACATGAATACAATCGTAACCTCCAAGGAAGATATCTTAAAAAACAGCCGTGAGCTTATCCGGGAAAAGGGCTGGGCGGCGGTCAGTATCCGTTCTGTCGCCTCGGCATGCGGGGTCTCGGTCGGCTCGATCTACAACTATTATGACTCCAAGGCTGAGCTTATCAGCGCCACGGTCGAGAGCGTCTGGTGCGAAATTTTCCACCGCCCGCAGGACGAGGCCGTATTTCAGGACGTGCAGACCTGTGTCAAATGGATGTACGAGCGCATGGCCTACGGCTGTGAGCAGTATCCTGGATTCTTCACACTGCACTCTCTCGGCTTTATGCAGGAGGACAAGGCCGATGGCAAACGGCACATGCAGCAAATCTGGCACCATATCTTAAATGGTCTGTGTACGGTGCTGCAACAGGATACCAAAATCCGTCCGGACGCTTTTAACGCGCAATTCACCGTTGAAAAATTTGCCGATGTTCTATTTTCGCTGATGCTGTCTGCCTTGCTGCGGCAGGACTACGACCCCGCCGCTGTGCTGGAAATCGTGCGCAGAACCTTATATTGACTGCATTTTCTTCCCACACTGCTGTGGGAATTTTATAATGTCCAAAATGAACACTGTTCACTCAAGGGAGACACTCCTAGGAAAGTTCATCGCAATATCCTATTGCTGCTCGCCTGCCTTGTGTGGAGCGCTGCCAGCTTCAACATCCTGCGCTTTGGATGCAACTTTGCCGAGCAAGCCCTTGATGACCGTAAAAACGAAGTCGGCCCTGCAAAAAATGCAGTGTTACAATCAATTTGATCTATCAACAAGGAGCAATCAACTATGCAAGCAATCGTAGAAACTGTTTTTGATGCTGTGTATCTGGTATCCGTCATCACCATCGGTATCCTGATGATTCGTGGCTGCAAGGGCAGCCACCAGTTCAAGCTGTTCGGCCTGATGGCTGTCGTTCTGGGTGCCGGCGACTCGTTCCATCTGATTCCCCGTGCTCTGGCTCTATGCACCACGGGCTTTGAAAACTTTACCGTCCCCCTGGGTCTGGGTAAGTGGATCACCTCTGTGACAATGACTGTCTTTTATGTGCTGCTGTACTATGTATGGCGTGAGCGCTACCGGGTCAAGGGCAACAATGGCCTGACTGCCGCCATCTACGGTCTGGCTGCCGTGCGTGTTATCCTGTGCATGATGCCGCAGAACCAGTGGCTGAGCGACGGATCCCCGCTGTCCTGGGGCATTTACCGTAACATTCCTTTTGCACTGATGGGCCTGCTGATCATCGTGTTGTTCTACCGCAGTGCCAAGGAGCATGACGACTCGGCTTTTCGCTGGATGTGGATGACCATCGTGCTGAGCTTCGGGTTCTACATTCCCGTTGTTCTTTGGGCCAATACCGTCCCCATGATCGGTATGCTGATGATCCCCAAGACCTGTGCCTATGTGTGGACCGTTCTCATCGGTTATTCTGCTATGAAGAAGGAATGTAAGTGATTTGTTCACAGTACCGATTTATGAAATAAATTGCTTCGTAAAGATCCAAGCTTACCGAATTGGAATGATCTTTCTTGATAAAACTGGATCAGGTAAACTTGTAAGCCCCCTGCCGGTGATGAACTGGCAGGGGGCTTTTTATGTGTGTACGGGTAGTTTAACAGAATACTTGATCTTTGCCGCGATTACGACGCATCCAGCAATTCGTCCGGGTCCTCGATGGCTTCTTCGATGGTCTCTTCCTCAGGAGTGGGTTCATCGACATCGGACGGAGCGAACAGGTCACGGATGAAGTCGCGCAGGAGGACGAGGCTGTTGTCAAGGTCGGCATCCTCGCTCAGCAGCTGCTGGATCATATCCGGCTTATCGGTGATCAGGTCGTCCACGCCGATGCTCAGCAGTTCGCTGGCATCCTCTTCGCGGTTGACGGTCCATGCGGAGATCGTCTTGCTGCGCTTATGGATCTGCTGCACCATACCGGAGGTGATAAAGGTGGACTGTACGCTGAAGAAATCTGCGGCAGGCAGATCGTAATAACTGCCCACGCCCAGTGCAAGGATATAGCCGGTCCGGATCTCCGGTGCCAGCTCCTTGACCTTGCAGAGGGTTTCATAACTCTGCGAGGTGATGGTGCAGTCCTGCGCAAAGCCTTTTTCGCGGATGATGCGGATGGTTTCCGCTTCCAGCTCCGGGGTGGCGGCATTGGGCTTGATCTCAATGTTCAGCTGGATCTTACCTTTGCACAGGTCCAGCACTTCTTCCAGTGTGGGAACTTTGGCACCAGTGTACTTCTGGCCGAACCAGCGCCCGGCATCCAGCTTGCGAACCTCGTTACAGGTCAGGTCGTAGATGTTCTCGTTGCGGCCGGTGCAGCGGCGCAGGCTGGTATCGTGGGTCACCATGACCACGCCGTCCCTGGTCATCTGCACATCCAGCTCGGCCCACTCGCAGCCCTGATCGATGGCCAGCTGGAAAGCGGGCAGGGTGTTTTCCGGTGCGGCAGCGGAGTAGCCGCGGTGCGCGGTGACTACCGGCGCAACGCCGCCCAGCATGGAGAGCAGCTCGTCGTCTCTGGGCAGGGCAAGGTAACAGAATGCCAGCGCAAAGGTGAGCAGAGTAGCACCCGCAACCGATGCACCCAGAAGCAGCCTGCCGGTGGAACGGTGATGCTTTCCGCTCTGGACCGGCTCCGGCTCAGAGGGGAGAGACTCCCGCAGGCGGCAGTGCAGCATGGCGAGGATCGTGCACTGCGCCATGGTGATGGCGCAGTCGATCAGGAACTGGAAGAAAGGCATCTCAATGGCCAGCGCCGCGCGGGACAGTGCAAACATGGCCTGTGTGCTCTGCAGCCCGACCGCGATGATGATGCCGTACAGCGGCACGGCAACCGCTGCCGTCAGCAGCAGGGAACGCAGGACGACCGAGAGGTTCCAGCGCAGCAGCAAAAGAAAAGCACGGAAGACGCGCCTGCGGATGCAGCAAAAGCTTTCCTTTACCGACTGCCACAGGCTTTTGCGCTCCAGCACGAACAGCGGCAGCACCAGCACCCAGCTGACACAGAGGAACAGCAGGGCAGCACCGGCAGCCAGATAGAGCAGGTAATACCGGCTGTTTGCCCGGATGACACCCATGATGTATTCCGGCACGGCAAGCTGCGTGATATAGTTATAGGCGAGGAAAAAATTGGTGAACGGGATCAGCACGGCACTGTAGACCAGAACGAACCAGTTCTGCGGCAGGAATGCGTGGCGGATATCTGCAAGAGAGGTGCGCAGCAGGGCAGGCAGGCGGATCGTTTCGCCCTTGCGGGCAAGATCCAGCCCATGCAGCAGGACGGAAAACTCATACAGCGCCCAGAACGCGGTCAGGATGGCAATGAGCGTGATGCACAGGATGATCGCAGGGGAGGAAAAGATATCGGAAGCATTGTTGTTGCTCAGGTAGTGCATGGGTGCGAACCGCAGCGTGAGCGACCAGAGCTGCCGCATCAGGGGGACGAACAGCAGGTTCGTTGCAGCCTTATACAGGACGATGACCGCGAGCAGGGGGATCTCGGCGCGGCGGATGATAGCCCGGGCGGAGTGCTTCATGGAGTTGTAGGTTTCGTTGGAGGCGCGGAGTGAAGTGAGCAGATCTTTCAATTTGACATGGCCTTCCTTTTATATTCTGCAAAATGACCCGCCCCGAAGCTTCCCGGCGGGCTGTTCTGCGAAAAAAATTTACATATTAAATATAGTGTAACATAACTTCTTATAAAATAAAATGCAGCAGGGGTAGATAGAATCCACAAAATTAAAAGAGAATTTTTGGCAGCTGAGTGTGTGGCGCAAAATGCCCGCAAAAAGGCGAGAAAGCGGAGAAACGATGAATCGTTAAAAAATTGTAGAACTTTGCGCGACAGATGTTGATTCGCATGGACTTTTATAGAATCTCTTGCATCATCACTAAAGGCAGCAATTTGTAAATCATCAAATTTTATTATATTATTTTTAACTGCTGATTCATTACTATTTAATGGCGTATTATAACAAGTCCATCCTTCACCATACATAATAATTGATTCATCAACCTTATTTAACTCATTTCTAATTATCCTCATAGTTTCTAAATCATGAAGACCCATTAAATCAAACCTAAAACCATCAATATGATATTCCTTAACCCAATATAAGACAGAATCAATCATATATTTTCTATACATATACCTTTCAGATGCAGTCTCATTGCCACAGCCTGAACCATTGCTATAATTTCCATATTGATCCTGCCTATAATAGTAACCTGGAACAGTGATGTTTAAAGGAGATTCTAGATTATAGGTATGATTATAAACCATATCCATAACTACTCTAATGCCAGCTTGATGAAATTTATATACCATTTCTTTAAATTCACTAATTCTTACTGAACCTTCATATGGATTTGTAGAGTATGACCCTTCTGGAACATTATAATTTTGAGGATCATATCCCCAATTATAATTATCAGGACTATCATACCTTTCATCAATAGATCCGTAATCAAATACTGGCATTAGATGAATATGAGTTACTCCTAATTCCTTTAAATGGTCAAATCCTGTAGTTATGCTTGTATTTTTAATTTTACTATTTTCTAAAACAGCACCTATATACTTGCCTCTTAATGCTGGCAACACTCCTGAAGCTTCATTTTTAGTCAAATCTCTTATATGAGCTTCATATATTATTGAATCAGTTGCAGCTTTTAGTAAAGGTCTTTTATCATTACTCCATCCCGTGGGATTAGTAATTTCCATATCTATTACCATTGATTTTTCACCATTTATGGAAACAGCTTTTGCATATGGATCCACTGATTCATATGTTTTGCCATTATTTCTAACTAAATAATTATAATATTCACCATTTAAATCTTCATCTATTATAACTTGCCATACGCCTCTATCTTCTTTATTCATTTTTATAATAGTCTTATTAGACTCTAGGTTATTATACTCTTTCCCATATAAAATTAACTGAACTTCTTCTGATAATGGTGCCCATAATTTAAATTCGCTACTATTCTTAGAATATATTACACCTAGCTCTCCATCATAATTATACTTTTCATTAAATTCTTTTGATTCAAAATAATTACTTTCCATAATATTTATTCCTCTCATACTCTTTTATCCTAATATGCCTTTAAGTATCGTTTCTATAGTCTACATTTTATTTTTACTTTTTTTACCATTTATTTTTTTATTATATCATACATTATATTTTTTTACTGCTTCATTTGTGAAATTTATAATTTATCTAAAAAAGACAATGTAATTCTTAATATAAAAAATATTTTATTTTTTATATTAAAATTCACTTAAAGTTCACATACTATATCTATAGTGTGGAACAAGAAAATATAATTTTTGTTTTACATCAAGTTTTCAAGGAGGTATTTATATGAAAAAAAAATCTTTATCTTTAATGCTAATTTCTTTATTAGTATCTACCGAAACATTAATTATGCCTACAGCTCAAGCTTTTGCTTCAGTAGATACTGCTGATATCCTACCATGTTCTTGTGATGATGAGCGTCATAAAGATAATTGTGAAAAAGAAGAGAAAAAAACTGAAAAATATAAAAAAGATTGTGAAAAAGAAAAGAAAGAAATTGAAAAAGATTGCAAAGATAATAAAAATTCTGGAGAAAAGGAGCAAAAAAAAGAAGTTTGTCCTGATATGCAATTTTGGACTGAAGATAATATTAAATTATTAAACTCAGATCAAAAAAATAAATTATGTGAAATTCAAGAAAAAATAAAAAAAGGCACTGCCCTTGATGAAAGTGATAAAAAAGCTTTATTTGAATTAAGAGATGCAGTATTTAAATGTAAACTTGGCGATAAAAAATATGAAGAATTTAAAAAACTAATTGAAAAGAAAAAATGTGGCGATAAATTAACAAAAGAAGAAGAAGAAAAATTAAAATGTTATTTTAAAGAGCTAAAATAGATCATAATTACATATTTTTATTTGCAAATAAAAAGGCTGTAATGAATAATCATTATAGCCTTCCTTAATTAAACAATAATTATCTATTATTGTTGTTTGCTTTTCTTGCTCTTCTGCATTCTACGCATCTCTTTGGTTCATTATCAAAACCTTTTTCTTTGTAGAAAGCTTGTTCACCTTCTGTAAATATAAACTCTTTTCCACAATCTTGACATACTAATGTCTTATCCATTATTAATTCCTCCACTTCAAAAGATTAATTAAATAATAATGTCTCTCTAACTCTTGGAGAAATTTATTATCATCAGAATCTTTTTTATTAATTATTACTGTTTAATTATACCATCTTATAAAGCTTTTACAACGCTTTTTTACTAAATTAATCATAATTTTACAATATTTACTTCAGAAGGAATGCTAAACAGCACTCCTTCTTTATTTAATACAAATACTATTACTTAAGTTCAAATGACTGACAATCTGTACATTCCACTTGTTTTGGATTTGCTTCATGTGTTCCTACTTGAATGACATCTAATGTACAGTATTGTTTATTTGTATTATTATACTTACAACTATCTACACTACATTTAATTCCTGGATTAATATTCAAAATACTCACCTCCTAACAAGATTATTATTAGTAGGTACTGCTGAAATTATTCTCCATAAAACTGTATTATTTATCTTCTATTTTGAATATCTTGTTACATATCCACATCTCTTACATAACTCTTCTATAGCCTTTCTATTAGAAAATCCATCATATAATTCTTTTGCTCTCTGAGAGTTAATAATATCTTTTAAGGAGCTCTCAAATATATTTCCTAGAGGGATATTTCCTTCACTATCAAGACAACATGGCACTACAGTTCCATCCACTAAGATACCTATCTGATCTCTTAGCCCATAGCAAAATGCACTTTCACTAATAACTTCTCTATTAATATTAGGCCATTCAAATTTTTCCGCACTATTTACATAAACATTCTTACTTACCTTTATTCCTGGCTTATTACTTAAAGCTTCTTTAATATTTACTTCAGAATTCAAGCCATCTTGCAACATTTTTAATATATCATCATTTAAAGTATTCTTTCCCTTTAAATTTAAAACTCCGTTATCCATATTCCATAACCTTATAGAACATATAATATTTTCTTTTGCTTCATTAATAAAATTTAATACTTCAGATACATATTCCTCTAGTTCTTTAGTTACTTTATTTGCTTCAAAACTATGAAGTGATATATTTACTTGTCTTAATGCCTTGGCATTTATAAGACTATCTTTTTCTTTTTCTAATAAAGTTCCATTGGTAGTTATATTTACTTTTAAACCATTTTCATAACAAATCTCTAAAAATCTTGCTAAATTTTTATTTAGTAGAGGCTCTCCCATTAAGTGAAAATATACATGATCAGTATAAGGCTTTACTTTTTCTATTATTTCTTTAAACTTTTCTTCATCACTAAATTGAAGCTTTCTTCCTGTCTTAGGGCAAAAGTTACAACTTAAATTGCAAACATTAGTTATTTCTATATAAACTTTTTTAAATCTTTTCATTTATTTTCTCCTTTGCATAATTTTCATGTAATATACAATAAGAAAACCCAGCAGAAGCTGAGTTTTCTAATCATTCATCATTAAATAAATGGGTTATAAAATCTACTACCATTTTTAATTGTCATTATTATAGCTACGATAAATATTATGCTTACTAAAAATATAGATATATAGTCACGTTTTTCAAACTTTCTTCCACTATACCAAGTACGGCTTTTACCATTACCAAAAGCTCTTAGTTCCATTGCTGAACTAATGGTTTCAATTCTTTCTAAACTTGAAAAAACAAGTGGCATTATTATAGCCGCTGAACTCTTTATACGATTAAATAAGCTTTCTTTATTTGACATTTCAATTCCTCTTGCTTGTTGAGCAAATGATATTTCCTGATAATCTCTTTGTACATCTGGAATATATCTTAAAGCTATAGCCACTGAATAAGCTATTTTATAATTTACACCTATCTTATTTAAAGATGCAGCAAATTCACTTGGATTTGTAGCAACTATAAATAATAATGCCATAGGTATTATTGCAAAATATTTTAACGTTATGTTTAATTGATAAAATAACTGCTGCGTAGTTATAGTATACTGACCTGCAATATGGAACAAATCAGTCCTGCTTCCATAAATATACGTCCCCTCTAAAGGTGAAAATAAAAATATAGCAATATTATTAATTAGTAAAAATACTAAAATTAAATAAAATACAAATGATACAGTTTTAAATTCAACCTTTGATATCTTAAATATGGCTACGCTACAAATAACCATCACAACAAGGATTCTTGTGTCATAAGTCACCATCGATGCTAATGCCCAAATAACTAGACATATAAGCTTAGTTGCTCCAGTTAATTTATGTATAGGTGAGTTTATCTCTGAATACTCTAGCATTGCGCTCATATTCCCCTTATCCTCCTATCATAATTTATAAACCTTCTTACAAATTCCCTTGGGTCTTCTATACCACTCTTTACTGCTAATGCATATAATGAAGTTTCTTTTAAATTAGCTTCTTTTATGATATTCTCATTAGTTAAAATATTGGCTGCCGTATCTTCTGCAAGCTTCTTTCCATTGGATAATACAATTGCTCTATTGGTATATTCAAGCATTAAGTGCATATCATGTGTTATCATCACAATAGTAACTCCACTTTTATTTAATTCCCTTAAGAACTCCATAATTTCTGTATAGTGTTTAAAATCTTGCCCTGCTGTAGGCTCATCTAATATTATCACTTCTGGGTTAAGTACTAATATAGAAGCTATAGTAACACGCTTCTTTTGCCCAAAACTTAAAGCAGAAATTGGCCAATTCCTAAATTCATATAATCCACATATCTTTAATGTATTATATACTCTTTCTTTAATTTCATCTTCTGGAATACCTCGCACTTTTAATCCTAAGGCAACTTCATCAAAAATCATGGCTTTTGAAATCATTTGATTAGGGTTTTGCATTACTATACCTATTTTATCTGCTCTTTCTTTTATACTTTGCCCTGCAATATCTTCATTTTTAAATAAAATTCTTCCAGAGGTTGGCTTGTAGAATCCACAAATAAGTTTTGATATAGTTGATTTTCCAGCACCATTTTTTCCAACTATACTAACCATTTCACCTTTCTTTATATCAAAAGATACACCATGTAGTATTTCCTTTTCTTTAGAGTAACCAAAGCTGATGTCCTCTAATCTTAAAATACTCTCATTATCATATGACGTTTCTTCACTGCTTAGTGATTTATACCAATCAGCAAGTTTTTCCTTGAAAACATCAACATTTAGTTTATCTATATGCTCTGGACTACACTGAGGATTTATCTCACAACCAGCATATTTTAATGCAGAAATATATAGAGGTTCTCTAATTCCAGATTCAGTTAGTAAATTGCAACTTAATAATTCTTTTGGCTTTATATCACTAACGATTTCCCCATTATTAACCACAATTATCCTATCAACATTGCAATGTAATACATCTTCTAATCTATGCTCAATTATTATTATAGTTTTTTTATTTTCCTTTTGAATCTTATCTATAAGCTCAATAGCACTTTTTCCTGTAGCTGGATCTAAGCTTGCTAATGGTTCATCAAATAAAAGTATCTCAGCTTCTCCTACCATAGCTCCTGCTAATGTTACTCTTTGTTTTTGTCCTCCACTTAATTGACGAGGATAAGCTTGACTTTTTTCTTCTAATCCCACCAATTTCAAAAGTTTTTCAATCCTCTGTTTATTTTCTAAACTATGAGGATCTTGTTTCCAAAACTTTAATGGTAAAGCAATATTATCATAAACATTTAATCGATTTAAAAGATTAAAGTTTTGAAAAATCATTCCCATTTCTTTTTGAACAAAACTTAGTTGTTTTTTATCTAAAGAAGAAATTGCTTTTCCATCAACCACTACTTCTCCTTTTTGAAAACTTTCTAAGCCATTAAAGCAACGAAGTAGTGTTGATTTACCCGCACCACTTTGTCCAATAATCCCAAAGATATCACCTTGTTTAATGGAAAAAGAAACATCTTTTAATACTTCTAAATTTCCATAGCTTTTATACAAATTTTGAATTTCAATCATAAATCTCATCCCCTTATCCAAAGAAACATTGTCCAATATGGCAATATCCTTGTGGATTCTTTTCTAAATACTTTTGATGGTATTCTTCCGCTTCATAGAAATTATCAAGAGGTTGTATTTCAACAACCACTTTTTCTTGATAATTTTTTTGAATTTCATTTGTTTTATTTTGAATAATTTCTAAGTCACTTTCATTTGTATAATAAATACCTGTACGATAAGAAATTCCTTCATCTTCTCCTTGTTTATTTAAAGAAGTTGGTTCAATGATTCTATAATAATCATCTAAGATTTGTTTTAAACTTCTTTTATTTTCATCATATTCAACTTTTACTGTTTCAACATGTCCTGTTTTTCCCGCTTTAACATCTTCATATTTTGGATTTTCTGTACGTCCATTGGCATAACCTACTGTTGTTTTAATAATTCCTTCAAATTGGTCAAAATACTTTTGAACGCCCCAGAAGCATCCTCCCGCTAAATAAATAACACTCATTTTAAATCTCCTTATTTTGTCGGATCTGTAAAGACATCTTTTACTGATCCTTTATATTTTTTAATATAGTTTTTCACTTTTTTAGATTGTAAGGCTTTCTTTAAAGCTTTTGTTTTGTCTGTATTTTCATTTCCTTCTTTAACTACTAAATAGTTGATATAAGGTTGTGCTTCTTCATCTGTAAAGCTTTCTGTAAGTAAGACATTTGCGCTGTTTCCTAAGTTATGTTCTAATGCATAGTTTCCATTGATAACAGCAACATCTACATCTGGTAAGTTGTTTGATAAGTTGGCTGCTTCTAATTCTTCGATTTTATAATTATGTGGATTTGATGTAATACTTGATGTTGTATAAAGTGTATCATCGTTTAATTCGATTAAGTTGTTTTTAGCAAGCAAAGCTAACGCTCTTGATTCATTTGAACCATCGTTTGGTACAGCAATTGTAGCTCCATCTTTTAAATCATCTAATGATTTTAAGTTTTCTGAATAGAGAGCCATTGCTTCATAATGAATACCGGCCACGGCTTTTAAATGTAATTTTCTTTCTTTATTTTGTTCTTTTAAATACGCTAATGTTTGGAAATAGTTAGCATCTAAATCTCCATCTTCTAATGAAGTATTAGGTGTTACATAATCTGTAAATTCAGTCACTTCTAATGTATAACCTTCTTTTTCTAACTCATCTTTAACGACATCATTTAAGATCTCTGCATGCGGTATAGCTGTTGCTCCTATTTTAATTGTTTTATCATCGTTTGATGATCCATTAGCACATCCTGCAATTGATAATGCAAATGCTGCT
>ERZ772901.2409-NODE-2409-length-11889-cov-13.415836_pt1 | contig 11889 bp, 10 predicted proteins | sample MGYA00512123_ERZ772901 | MGnify/ENA primary metagenome ERZ772901 (study PRJEB29015, sample SAMEA2737711) | human gut metagenome | biome: human gut; feature: human-associated habitat; material: faeces | place: China | collected 2012 ...
GGGGGTTCACGATCATGCTGTCCAGCATCTGGGTAGCGGTGACGATGGGCTTGCCAAAGGAGAAGGAGCGCTCGATGATATTCTTCTGAATGCCGGGCAGCTCGGTAAAGTCAATCTCAACGCCCAGATCGCCGCGGGCCACCATGACAGCATCGGCTGCAGCCAGAATGCTGTCGATGTTGTTCACGCCCTCACGGTTCTCGATCTTGGCGATGATGCGGATATCGGAATCATACTCGTTGAGCAGGTTGCGGATATCGTACACATCCTGTGCGGTGCGCACGAAGGAAGCAGCGATGAAGTCAAAGCCCTGCTGTGCGCCAAAGATGATATCGTCGCGGTCGCGCTGGCTCATATACGGCATGGACAGATGCACGCCGGGCACATTGACACCCTTCTTGTTCTTGATCTTGCCGTTGTTCAGCACCTTGCACACGATGTCGGTGTCGTTCACGGTGACGATCTGCAGCTTGATCAGGCCGTCGTCCAGCATGATGGTGCCGCCGGGCTGCACGTCCTGCGGCAGGTCCTTATAGGTGATGGAGCAGATCTCCTTGGTGCCTTCCACCTCGCGGGTGGTCAGGGTGAAGGTCTGGCCGGCTTCCAGCATTTCAGTGCCGTTCTTGAAGTCCTTCAGGCGGATCTCGGGGCCCTTGGTGTCCAGCAGGGCAGCGACCGGCTTGCCCAGCTCTTCACGGATGGCCTTCAGCTTTTCAAAGCGGCCCAGATGCTCCTCGTGAGAGCCGTGGGAAAAATTAAAACGGGCAACATTCATGCCGTTGGCGACCAGCTCGCGCAGAACGCCTTCCTGATCGGTGGACGGGCCCAGAGTGCAGATGATCTTTGTTTTTCTCATATACTTTTACTACCTCCAACTACAACTTCACATTCTCTATTTTGCGGCAGGCTGTCCGCTGTCATACAGACAGCTGCGCGCGGCCAACGGGAAAAATCCCGTGCTGTGGTACAAAAGCGGAAAAATCCTGTGGTTCAAAACTTTTCCACCTATTATTATATCCGCTGGGATACAATAGGGCAAGGAAAACTTTGCGCTGTGGCTGAATTTTTTAGGCGGTCAAGAAATCTTTGTCGCGGAATGACGTATTTACGTTTAAAAATGAAGAAACGCCCGGTCGATTCGTGAACAAAATGACGAACATTTTGGTGAAAATGACGGATATTTGCGGGAAGGCGAAAAAGCTTGCATCCGGCACAGGATTTGCTTATAATGATAAGTAAAGATAGTATCACTTATCCGGGGCAGGTCCCCGGAAGAAATGGAGAAAAAACGATATGGAAAAGCGTGTTTTTCTGATCGTCCTCGACAGCTTTGGAATCGGTGCAGAGCCGGATGCCGCCGCCTTTGGCGACGAGGGCACCAACACCCTGGGTGCCATTGCAAAACATCCCAACTTCAACTGCCCCAACCTGCAAAAGATGGGCATGTTCAACATTGATGGTGTGACCGCAGGCGAAAAGACCGCAGCGCCCATCGGCTCCTTTGCCCGCCTGCAGGAGCAGAGCATGGGCAAGGATACCACCATTGGTCACTGGGAGATCGCCGGTGTGGTAAGCCCCAAGCCGCTGCCCACCTTCCCGAACGGCTTCCCGGATGAGCTGATTCACGAGTTTGAGGAAAAGACCGGCCACAAGGTGCTGTGCAACAAGCCCTATTCCGGTACGCAGGTGCTGAAGGATTACGGCGAGCAGGCCATGAAAGAAAACGCCCTTATCGTCTACACCAGTGCCGACAGCGTATTTCAGGTGGCCGCCAACGAAGAGCTGGTGCCGGTGCATGAGCTGTACCGCTACTGCGAGATCGCCCGCGAGATGCTCAAGGGCGAGTACGGCGTGGGCCGCGTGATCGCACGCCCCTTCCTGGGCCACACTGCGGATACCTTCTACCGCACCACCAACCGCCACGACCTGAGCCTCAAGCCGCCCCGCGCTACCATGCTGGATCTGCTGAAAGATGCTGGCAGGGATGTGATCGCTGTGGGTAAGATCTTTGACATCTTTGACGGCGATGGCGTGACCGAGAAGATCAAGACCACTGGCAACACCAATGGCATCGCCTTTACCAAGGCCCTGCAGACCCGCGACTTTGAGGGCCTTGCCTTTGTGAATCTGGTGGACTTCGATATGCTCTACGGCCATCGCCGCGATGTAGCAGGCTATGCCGCCGCTGCCACCGAGTTTGACAAGTTCGTGGCCGACTTCATCCCCGGAATGCGGGAGGGCGATCTCCTCATGATCACCGCTGACCATGGCTGCGACCCGTCCTATACCAAGACCACCGACCACACCCGCGAGTATGTGCCGTACCTGATTTGCGGCAAGGGCGTGAAGCCTGGCGTTGACCTTGGCACCCGTCTGTGCTTTGGCACCATCGCCCAGACCATCTGCGAGTATCTTGATGTGGATGCTTCCTCTCTGGACGGCAAGAGCGTCTGGAACGAGATCAAGGCATAATTATTTTGAATGAGAAAGCCGTCTGCATTGGTTCAAGATGCAGGCGGCATTTTTATGCAGTTTATCGGCACGGACTTTCTGGTGAAAAAGCAAAACAGGAAATGACCGCAGTCGTTTCCTGTTTTGCAAATAAAATAATATTTCCGCTATAGAGTCCGGAGCTTGCGCAGAGGATATTTCAAATCGTCAGGCCGCGTCGTTCTGCTGCGAAGCAGCATCCTGAATGGCACCCCAGATGGAGGAAGCCGCATTGTAGATGGACGATGCAGCCTGTTCCACCTCTTCCTGTGTGGGCAGGGAGATGGACGGTGCTTCTCCGGCCGTATCACCGCTGCCGGTCTCGCCCTCGGCGGGAGCTTCCGGCTCCTGCGGCTGGGTGTCGGCAGGCTGCTCTGCAGGCTGGTCAGCCGGGACGGTCTCTTCCGGCAGGCTGTCGGCGGGCACTTCCTCGGGAACGCTCTCCGCAGGCACCTCCGAAACAGCGGCGTTCGGGTCGGTGGTGGGGGTGAACACATCGGTCTTTTCCGGCTTCTGGGTGGTGTCGGCAACGGTGCCCTCACCGCCCAGCACGGACGCGATCATTTCCCTAGCCTTGCTCACAGAAGCATCATCCGGTTTCATGACGTAGAGCTTCTGTCCCTTGGCAGAGTAGCACTTGGTACTGCTGGAGCTTGTGCCGGTGACGGTATAGCTTTCAATATCCCACTCGGCAAAGTCGCTCAGCTGCATCCGCACCAGCGCACTGATCTGATCCTGTGAAAAGCTGGTTACAAAGCAGTCGGCTGCGGCATCCATGATCTTGGAAAAGCCCATCAGCAGGGCAGGGGACTTGATCTTGTTCAGCATGGCATCGATCACCTTCATCTGGTTGATGCCGCGCTGCACATCGCCGGTCTTAAAGGCATGGCGCTCGCGGGCAAAAGCCAGCGCAGCCTTGCCATCCAGATGATTCCAGCCCTCTACAAAGGTAGTGGGGTCGTAGTAGCCGGGACTGCCCACCGAGGTGAACGCCTGATCGGAGTACACATCCACGCCGCCCAGCGCATCAACGATGTTGATAAAACCTGCAAAATTGATGCGGATGTAGTGTTGCACGTCCACCCCGTACAGGTTGCCAAGGGTGTCCATGCTGGTCTGCACGCCGTAAAGCCCGGCGTGGGTCAGCTTATCCTTGCTGTTCGTTCCGGCAAGGTCCACATAGTAATCGCGCGGGGTGTTGATCAGCACCACCTGCTTGGTAACGGGGTTCACCGCAGCAAGAATATTCACATCACTGCGCGCTTTTTCCGTCAGGTCACCACGGGTATCCACGCCGCTCAGGTACACCACAAAAGGCTCTTTGGTGATCTTATTGGCCTCGGCGTTGCTCAAAAAACCGGTGGTCATATCGCCCAGCGCAGCAAGGCCTTGCTGCGCCCACACGCAGCCTATTGCCATGGCGGCGCACAGCACCACCGAGAACACCCGGGACACTGTGCCTGCAGTTTTGTACTCCTGACAGCGCTTGACCAGCAGCCACAGCAGCACCAGCAGCGCCGCCAGCACCACCAGATACAGCACCGGCAGCATCTGGGTGCGCCACAGCTGCACCAGCGCCAGAACGCTTAAAATTGCCTGTACGATCAGCAAGATCTTCCCTCGTTTCGGGGGCTGGTACGCCCCATTTGCCCCGGGCACAGTGCTGCGGGGGGTGTTTTGCTGCGGGCGGCGGGGCGGCGCAGCCTGCTCCGGCGGCAGCTCCGAGAAAAACGCGGCGCTGTCCACCACTACAGTAGCGTCCTGCTGCTCAGCTTTGTGCAAAAGACGGTGCAGGGAACGGCCGTCCTCCTTGCGGGAATGCTCGTTTTCGTCCAACATGAGAATACTCCTTTTTTCAGCCCACCGGAACGATGGTCAGCACGGCACGGGCAGGCAGGCAGGTGGCGGTCTGATCCTCCGCCGACAGCCAGCCAAAGCCCTCGCAGATGTGATCCGGGCAGGGCGACTCAATAAACCGCGCTCTGCCGTCCTTTACCTCTATATGCACCGTATAATAACCGGTGTCCACACTGTAAGTTTCGTCCTTTTCCAGCGGAATGTCCAGCACGGCGTTCGCGTCGCCGTAGATCAGCTGGGCAGTCAGTTTTCCGCCGGTGGCGTTGTGGCTGCGCACGGCCAGCAGCACCGCTGCGATGGCCAGCACCACCACTGCAAACAGGATATTGGTCAAAAGCTTTTTGTTCTTCATGGCTTACTGCTCCCCGGGCTTGAGCTGCTCCAGCTCCGCCAGCCAGAGGGTGGCACAGGCATCGCTGGGCATCCGCCAGTCGCCCCGGGGCGAAAGGGTCACGCTGCCCACCTTGGGGCCGTCCGGCAGGCAGCTGCGCTTGAACTGCTGAGCAAAAAAGCGCCAGTAAAAGTTGCGCAGCCACTTGTACAGCACGGCATCCGTGTACTCTGCCCTGCCTGCAAAGGCCACCTTTGCCAGCCGGTAGATTTTTGCCGGGCCAAAACCGCAGCGCAGCACATAATACAGGTAAAAATCGTGCAGCTCGTAGGGGCCCACCAAGTCCTCGGTGATCTGTGCAATCTCGCCATCCTTGGCGGGCAGCAGCTCCGGCGACACCGGGGTGGCAAGAATATCCAGCAGCACATCGTGCAAAGCAGCGGTGGCAGCAGTCTCAGCTTCGTACTGCACCAGATATCGCACCAGCGTTTTGGGCACACCGGCATTCACGCCGTACATGCTCATGTGGTCGCCGTTGTAGGTCGCCCAGCCCAGCGCCAGCTCCGAAAGGTCACCCGTGCCCACCACAAGGCCGCCGGTGCGGTTGGCAAGGTCCATCAGCTCCAGCGTGCGCACCCGTGCCTGCCCGTTCTCAAAGGTGACATCCAGCACGGTCTCGTCCTGCCCGATATCCGCAAAGTGGCTGCGCACAGTGTCGGCAATGCGTATCTCCTGAAAGCTTACGCCCAGCTCCCCGCACAAAATTTCGGCATTGCTGCGGGTGCGCTTGGTGGTGCCAAAGCAGGGCATGGTCACCGCCAGCACATCGGCGGCGGGGCGGTGCAGCTGCTTCATGGCGCGCACTGCCACCAGCAGGGCAAGGCAGCTGTCCAAGCCGCCGGAAATGCCAATGACCGCCGTTTTAGCGTGGGCGTGCTCCAGCCGTTTGGCAAGGCCGTCGGCCTGCATCTTCAAAATCAGCTCGCAGCGGGCGGCGCGGCGCTGCGGGTCACTGGGCACAAAGGGCGCGGGGTCGATGCGGCGGGTGAGCACCGTTTCTTCCGGTGTAAGGTCAAATTCCACCGTGACGTAGCCCTCGGCAGTGTGCTCAAAGCTGGTGTTGCGGGCACGCTCGGCTTCCATGCGCTGGCAGTCCAGCTCGGTCTCGGCGTGGTCGCCCGCAAAGGGCGCAGTCTCGGCAAGGATGCTGCCATCCTCGGCGATGAGGTCATGCCCGGCAAACACCATGTCGGTGGTGCTTTCGCCGTGCCCTGCCGAGGCGTACAGGTAGCCGCACAGCAGCCGGGCAGACTGGTTTGCCACCAGTGCGCGGCGGTACTCCGCCTTGCCCACGGTCTCATCGCTGGCAGAAAGGTTTGCAATCACGGTAGCGCCCGCCAGCGCGTGGAAGGTAGAGGGCGGCAACGCGCTCCACAAATCCTCGCACAGCTCCACGCCCAGCACAAAGCTGGGCATCTGGCGGCAGCGGAACAGCAGCGACGTGCCAAAGGGCACCTGCTGCCCGCAGACGGTCACCGTCTGCACCTCGGTGCTGCCGGGGGTGAACTGCCGCTTTTCGTAGAATTCGCCGTAGTTGGGCAGGTAGGTCTTGGGCACGATACCCAGCAGCTGCCCCCGGCACAGCACGGCAGCGCAGTTGTACAGCTTGCCGTGCACCAGCAGCGGCAAGCCCACCAGCACTACGGTGTCCAGTGCGCGGGTCTGCGCAAGCAGCCACTCCAGTGCATCCAGTGCGCCCTGCTGCAAGGTGCGCTGCAAAAACAGGTCGCCGCAGGTGTAGCCGGTAAGGCAAAACTCCGGGAAAACCGCCAGCTTTACCCCCCGCTGCGCGGCAGCTTGCAGCTGCGCCAGCACCTGCTGCGCATTATAGGTGCAGTCTGCCACCCGCAGCGCGGGCGAAAAGGCAGCTGCCTTTAAAAAGCCATCTTTCATAAGAGGATTTCACATCCTGTCTGTTTCAATGTAGCCATGGTGACCCATGTTGACCATAGTATACCACAAACCGCATAAAACGGAAAGTAACAGACTGGTAAAAGAAGTGTGAACGTGGGAAAACCCTCTCAGTCTCGTTTTTCCAGTTGGCGACTTCCCGGAGTGCACCCCTTCCGTCTGCTCACTTCGTTCGCAGCCACCTTCCCCAAGGGGACGGCTTTGGGCGGTGATGGCAAACTTTCCGGCATTGCCAAAAGGCGCCCCCTTGGGGGAGCTGGCACGGCGCAAGCCGTGACTGAGGGGGTACTGCCGCAGGCTTCGACTAAGGGAATTGCGCAAAAAACACCCCCGCAGGCATAAACCTGCGGGGGTGTTATTATGCTAGTATGTTCCCTGCACCCCTAGGGGCACAGTCACGCAAGCATTGTCTGAGAGTTAAGCTTACTGGAAGTTGAACTTGCCCTCGTTGACAACGTTCTTAGCAGTGCCGAAGCCCAGGTTGTAGATAGCAGCCAGGTTGCCAACAACATTCAGAGCGCTGTTCACAACGCCCAGAGCGCCGTAGCCGAACTTCTGAGCGCCAGTGGACTCACCGGTCACATTATCGGTGTAGTTGTCCTTCCAGATCTTGCTGAACTGGCCGCCGAAGCCGGTCAGGCCGTCGCCGGGGGTCCAGGTGCCGCTGAACACAGCGCCAACGGTGTTGTCCAGGAAGCCCTGAACGTACTTGTTACCAACGATGGTAATCAGGTTCTTGTGGAAGTTCTGCCACTGAGCAGCGCCCATAGCGGGTGCCAGGTAGTCAGCAACGCTACCACCCATAACGTAGGTCATCTCGTTCTCAGACACAGCAGAGAAATTTGCAGGCATCATCATAATGAATTACTCCCTTCAAAAATAGAAAAAATATTTTCGAACCGGTGTTTCCGGCTCAATCCTTATTAGGATGGCAATAATATACCACACTTTCCAGAAATGTTCAAGTACTTTTTTGAAAAAAGTGTAAAAACTGTGAAACATCGTCCCGGCTTTTGTAGCAAAACTGCACTGTTCATGCGGGTTTTTCTGGTGTGACAAGTTTTTTCGCAAATTTGTGAAAAATAGACTACCAGAACCATAAGGCGGTGCTTTGCAATGAAAACAGTTGTTTTTGTGGACGAATTGCTGCTGGTAAACTTTGCCGCAGCCGCCGCGCTGCTGCTGGGCGCGGGGCTTTTATGCGGGCGCAGCTGCACCGGGCTGCGGCTGTGCGCGGGCAGCGCGGCGGCTGCGGTCAGCACCCTTGTCCTGCTGGCCCCTCCGTGGCCCGCCCCGCTGGCGGTACTATATAAAATCGCCAGCTGCTGCGGGGTGGTGGCGGTGTGCTACGGCGTGTCCGGGGCGCGCAGCTTTGCCCGGCTGTGCGGATGGTATGCGGCGCTGAACGGCCTGCTGTGCGGCGCGGTGGTGCTGCCCGGGGTACAGGCCAACAACCTGAGCGTGCTTTTACCGGTGCGCCCGGGGCAGCTTTTGCTCTGCTGCGCCGGGGTGTACGGACTGTTGCGCGGGCTGCTGGCGGTGTTTGGCCGCCCGCAGCGGGGCTGCTTTGCCGCTGTGCTGCAAATTGCGGGGGCAACAGTGCCGGTACAGGCCTACCACGACACCGGCTTTACCCTGCAAGACCCCCTTGCTGGGCGGCGGGTGGTGCTGGTGCAGTACCCGCCGTTGCGCAGCCGGCTGCCCGCACCGCTGCGCGCCTACTTAGACAGCTGGTTTGCCTCCGGCACTGCCCCGCCTCCGGGGCTGAGGGTGCAGTTTGTACCCTGCGCCGCCGTTACCGGCCATTGCCTGCTGCCCGCCGTGCCCGCCGCGCTGTGCCGTGGGCAGCGCCGCGTGCCCGGCCTGCTGGCGGCCTTTTGCGCCCCGGACGCCCCCACCGGCGCATGGACGCTGCTGTTGGGGGACGACGTGGCGGAGGAGGTGGGGGTGTAGGAGTTTTCCGCCCTCTCAGGCGCTCCCGCGCCAGCTCTCCCGGAGGGAGAGCTTATAGCATTGCCGTAATCTTTTATCATTCATCCGATACTTTTTCCGTCATGGCAAAAAAGCTCCCCCTTTGGGGGAGCCGGCACGGCGTAAGCCGTGACTGAGAGGGTTCAGCCCTCCCTGATGCAGTTTCCTTATAATACATATAATAAATAGTGCACAGGAGGGATATCCATGTTGCAGTTTTTCCGCAAGGTCTGGCAGCGGCTGTGGGGGCGTTTGCGCTACTGCGGCGCGGTGCATTATCTGGCGGGCGGGCCAAGCCTGCCCCCGCCCCTTACCCCCGAGCAGGAAAAAGCCCTGCTTGACCGCATGGCTGCCGGGGACGCTGCCGCCCGCGAGGAGCTGATCACCCACAACCTGCGGCTGGTGGTGTATCTGGCCAAAAAGTACGAGAACAGCGGTGTGCCCGCCGAGGACTTGGTAAGCATTGGCACCATCGGGCTGATCAAGGCGGTAAACACCTTCACCCCTGCCCGCAGCATCAAGCTGGCCACCTACGCCAGCCGCTGCATCGGCAACGAGATCCTGATGTACCTGCGCAAAAGCTCCAACCGCCGGCAGGAGGCCAGCATCGACGAGCCTTTGAACGTGGACGGCGATGGCAACGAGCTGCTGCTCTCGGACATCCTTGGCAGCGATGCCAACGCGGTAAGCCAGCAGCTGGAGCAGGACGCCGAGCGCGCGGTGCTGCGCAGCGCCGTAGCGGCGCTCTCGGCACGGGAGCGGCAGATCATGGAACTGCGTTTCGGCCTTACCGACGGCGTGGAGCGCACCCAGAAGGAAGCCGCCGATGCCCTTGGCATCAGCCAGAGTTACATCTCCCGGCTGGAAAAGCGCATCATCCGCACCCTGAAAGCCCGCCTTGAAAGCGAGTAGCCGCTGGTGCATACCATAAAATTACAGCTTTGTCTATAATGCGCCCCTCTTTTGCGGAGGGGCGCACAATTTTTTCCACGCATAGCGCCCGGCGCGCAGAGCCATACTTCCGGTAAAGCTAAAAGACCGGGGGCGTTTGGATGTACAACAAGGTGGAGCTATGCGGTGTGAACACAGGGCAGCTGCCTGTGCTGACCGAGGCGGAAAAGCGGCAGCTGCTCACCCTTGCCCACGCCGGGGACAAAGCCGCCCGGGCGCGGATGGTGGAGGGCAACCTACGGCTGGTGCTCAGCGTAGTGCAGCGGTTTGCCCAGCGGGGCGAAAATCTGGACGATCTGTTTCAGGTGGGGTGCATCGGGCTGATCAAGGCCATCGACAACTTTGACCCCGCACAGCCGGTGCGGTTTTCTACCTACGGCGTGCCCATGATCATCGGGGAGATCCGGCGGTTTCTGCGGGACAACAACGCCCTGCGGGTAAGCCGCACCCTGCGGGACACCGCCTACCGCGCCATGCAGGCGCGGGAAACGCTGGAAAAGCAGCTGGGGCGCGAGCCCACCATGGACGAGATCGCCGCCGCAGCGGGGCTTGCCCGGCGCGAGGTGACCGCCGCGCTGGAGTCGGTGGTGGAGCCGCTCAGCCTTGACGAGCCGGTGTACACCGATGGCGGCGATGCCATGTATGTGATCGACCAGGTGCGGGACCCGGACAGCGAGGAGAGCTGGATCAGCGGGTTGCAGTTCCGCGATACGGTAGCCGCTCTTTCGCCCCGGGAAAAGCGCATCATGGAGCTGCGATATCTGCGCGGTAAGACCCAGATGGAGGTGGCGCAGGAGATCGGCATCAGTCAGGCGCAGGTAAGCCGGCTGGAAAAAGGCGCGTTGCAACAGTTCCACACCGGGGGATGAAGGCAGCCGCCTGAAAACCCTCTCAGTCAATGCCAGCTCCCTAGAAGGGGGAGCTGGCGCGCAAGCGCCCGAGAGGGTTCCGTCCCAGCAAAAAAGACCGCTGCGCAGTGCAGCGGTCTTTTTTGGGCTTTAGCGGCGGCTATATCTGCGCCGGGTGGCAGCCCCGCCCCGCAGGTGGCGCTCGGCCTTGTTGCGTGCCAGTACGGCACGCACCTGCCCGTACAGTGCAGGACTGATGCTGCACAGCCGCACGGCAACGTCCTTGTGCACGGTGGACTTGCTGCACCCGAACGCAGCCGCCGCTGCCCGCACCGTGGCGTTGTGGGCGGCAATGTACTCGCCCAGCTGCACGGCACGCTGTTCCGGATCGGCTTTCATATCCCGCCTCCCTGCGTTCCAGCTTTGCAATGGTATAACATACGCGCTGCCGGGGCGGATTATGTCTGCGGGCTTGACTTTTTGTCCCACGGCGCGTATACTGTGGGCGGACATAAAAACAGGGGCGCCATAAGGCTGAGATCCGCATAGCGCGGAGTACCCTTTACCTGATCCGGGCAATGCCGGCGTAGGGAGTTTGCGGAACCGTCCGGTACGTTCAACAAACCTCCATGCGTCTGCTGCCAGCAGACGCATTTTGTTTTTGTGTACTATTATGAGAGAGGAATCTTTTCATCATGTCCAAAACCTATTCCAAGACCCGTATTCTGGTGGAATGCGCCCTCATGATCGCTATTGGCACGGTGCTTTCCAACATCAAGTTCTTCACCATGCCCAACGGCGGCAGCATTACCCTGCTGAGTATGCTGCCTTTCGTGCTGGTGTCCTTCCGCCACGGTGCAAAGTGGGGACTATTCACCGGCTTTGTAAACGCCTGCCTGCAAATGATCATGGGCTTCTACCCTCCTCCCGCTTCCACCTTCCTCTACTTCCTCGGTGAGGTGCTGCTGGACTATGTGCTGGCCTTTATGGCACTGGGTCTGGCCGAGTTGTTCGCCCGCCCCTTCAAGAACCGCACCGTGGGTGTGGCCGTAGGCACCTTTGCCGCCGGTTTCCTGCGCTTTATGTGCAGCTTTTTGTCCGGTGTGCTGGTGTGGGGCAACCTGAACGATGGTCTGGCCGCATGGACTTACAGCCTGACCTACAACGGCAGCTATATGCTGCCCGAGACCCTGCTCACCATGGTGGCCGCTGTGCTGCTGTGCCGCGTGGCTCCGCAGATCTTCGACCGTCAGGCACGCTAAGGCGTAGTTTTTCCCAAAAGAGCACTTCTCTGCTTCCCGATCCCCGCCGGGCACACGCCCTGCGGGGATCTTTTGCTGCAAAAAATTTTCAAAAAACTGTTGACAAGCGCACCTCCGGCTGGTATAATTACACACGTCGTCAGGCACGAGGACAAACATCTGGGGGTTTAGCTCAGCTGGGAGAGCGCTTGCATGGCATGCAAGAGGT
>ERZ772901.2412-NODE-2412-length-11880-cov-9.152727_pt1 | contig 11880 bp, 12 predicted proteins | sample MGYA00512123_ERZ772901 | MGnify/ENA primary metagenome ERZ772901 (study PRJEB29015, sample SAMEA2737711) | human gut metagenome | biome: human gut; feature: human-associated habitat; material: faeces | place: China | collected 2012 ...
ATTATTATAGGAACCTCCTTAAAAAATATGTATGTATCTTTTAGATGTTCTAATTTTATTTATTCTTTGGATTATTATTTTACTCATTGGAAGGATAAATACCTTAGACTTATAGAAGTAGAATCTTTTTCAGTTATATCTAAAAAAAATAATACTGTTGAAATAGAAGCATATGGTTTTACTTATAAAAAGCCATATGAAAAAACTTATTTAATTGGAACCTTTACTCAAGATTCTAAAGGACGTTGGCAAATGAAATCAGTTAAACAGAAGAGTTAGTTGCAAGTGACAAGTTGCAAGTGACAAGTTTCAAGTTTTAGGTAGAAATTCTCTAGAGAATTTCTTAAATTTATATTTTTTCCTTAACTTGCCACTTGTCACTTGTCACTTACTTTAAGGTTATTTTTCTAATAAATTATCAAACTCCCTACTTACGTTCCAAGTATGATAATTGTTTCCTTCTTTTATGTGATTTTCTATAAAATTTTGTAAATCTACTTCTTCTTCAGTAAATTCATCTAATTCTAATTTTACAGTATCATCTTCTGTAAATTCAATATTAGTAATTTCTCCTTGCTCTATATCTTCACTACCATAGCGAAAAACTACTCCTAACTCTATTAACGTATCAAATTTTTCTTTTAATTCTTCAACTTTATCTTTTGTCATAAATTTGCTCCTTATACTATCACTTTTAATAATGTTATAGTGAAATTCGTTCCTTTTCCAATCTCACTTTCTACTGCTATACTACCACCATGTGCTTCTATTATCTTTTTACTAAGTGATAATCCAATTCCTATACTTTTAGGATTTATTGAATTTTTCCCTTTATAAAACCTTTTAAATATATTTTTAATATCTGATTTTTCAATTCCTTCTCCATTATCACTTATTGTTATACTAATAGACATTGGTGTTTCTTCAAGCATAATTTTAATTTTACCATTTATATCAGTATGTTCTATAGCATTTTTTATTATATTGCTTAAACTTTCAGCAATCCATTTTTTATCATGAAAATAATATCCTTCATTATTAAGTATTAATTCTATGCTTTGATTTTTATCATTGGCACTTACCTTTAACGGTTCTATAGCATATTTTATACTGTCACTAAGTGGTATCATTTCTTTATTATAACTTACTGCATTACTTTCTATTCTTGCATATTTAAGTAAAGTTGTTATAAGCCAATCCATTCTATCTAACTGTTCAGAAGTCATTTCTATAAATTTACTTTTTGTTTTACTATCCATATTTTCATGAATTTTTAATATATCATTATAAGCTATTAAAGCTAAAAGTGGTGTTTTTAACTGATGTGATATATCATTTATTATATCTTTTAAATTTATTTTTTCATTCTTTAGATCATTTAATGCATTTTCCAGTCTTTCTCCCATATGAGTAAATTTATTATAAAATACATAAAAGTCTCCCTCTTCAAACTTAAACTTACTAAAATTAAAATTTCCTTCAACCATTTCATCAGCTCTTTCACCTAACATTTTTATATTATTGAATATTGGTGAAATAATTTTAAAAATCAATATATTAACAAGCCACCCTTATACGCTTGGGAGAGCCCAATTTCCCATTATCCCTCTTTAAGTTAATTAAGTCGGGAATACATTTTTCTGATTTTCTAAGTATGTTTAGACTTCCATTTATATCTGAATTTATAAGTCCATAACCACTTAGAAATAATCCTCTAACTATTCTTCTTGATTTGTTATAGTTCTTTTTTGTAATAGCTTCTAAGTCTAAAGCGCTACATCCACTTGTATAGCTTTCTTCTTGGAATTTAACTTCTATGCCTTGCAGTTTAGCTTTGTAGCTTATTAGCTCTGCTAAACGTTGTATAGGCACTTGAACAAAGTTCTTATTATAGTTCATATTTTGCTTTATTCCTTTAAGTTTTCCTATTACTATTTTGCCTACATTATTTTCAATAGACTTGTCTATAATAGATTTAGAAACTTTGTGCATATAGTCATTTATATAGTTATTTCTATATCTTCTAATTTTATTAATTCTTTTAGTATTTTTAAACTTATCTGAACCACATTTAAACATTTCTATTGATTGTAAATGAGCTATTTTTTTATTAGTATAAGAATTAACTGATTTTAGCTTTTTGCCACAAAAGATATATTGATTCAAACCATCTTTAAAGGTTAATGTGGCTATATTATCAAGTCCTAAGTCTATGCTTCCAACATTAGTTTTATTATTTTCTAATTCCTCTTTTTTGTAAATTACAATTAGATACCAACATTTTTGAACTTTATCATAGTTAAATCTTGCTTGTTGTAAGCTATTCCAATCTATAATGCTTTGTAGTTTTTTAGAAACTTCAAAATTAAGACTTTCCACATTAAATAGCGACTTTATAGCTTTTGATAATGATAGCTTTAATAATCCATTATCATATCTTATAGCAAGATTAGTAAATATAATTTCATTCTTATTTTTATCAGTATTTTTAAATTTTGGAGGTCTTGGCTTTGCTTTATATTTAGTTGGATTTATTCCAAAGTCTTTAACACTTGCAAAATAAGACTTCCAATTTTGTTCTAATACTTTAAACATTTGCTGTCTTGTGTGGCTATGAAGAAAATCACAATGCCAATTTGACTTGTATTCTTTCTCTATATCGTAATAAGTTTTTACACCATTTTCTCTTAAATCATAGTTAATAATATTATATAACTTAGTTGTATGATAAGATAATTCCTCTACTATTTCTAATTGTTTTTTACTAATACTTGGTTTGAATTTAAAACTTAACTTCATTTTTCCACCTCCTTACATATTTATCTATGTATTTATTATAACTCTACATTGATATATGGTCAACTATGTGTTATAATATGATTAAAAATATTGTGAGGTGAACAAAATGGCAAGAAAGAATATCAACACAACATTAGATGAAGAACTATACAAAAGCATTAGAATATTAGCACTCCAAAAAGGAGTTAATGCTAATGATTTAATCGAAGAAGGAATGAAACTTATAATTGAAAGAGAAGATAAGAAAAACTAAACATAGCGTATATAGCATCAATTATCATATTGTATTTTGTCCAAAATACAGACATCATATATTTAAAGATGAATTAGAATATGAAATTTTGAAATTATTTAAAGTTATCTCATATAATTATGGTTTTTAAGTTTTAGAGCAAGAAATTATACCTGACCACATTCATCTTTTTATATCTGCTCCACCAACTATTGCACCAACAGAACTAGTTAAAATCCTTAAAAGTGTTAGTTCTAACGAAATGTTTAAAGCATTTCCAAGTTTAAAGAAAAATAAGTTTTGGGGTAGTGGATTATGGAGCAAAGGATATTATATCGGTACTGCTGGGGCAGTTAGTTCGGAGATAATTAAAAAATATATACAATACCAAAAATTAAAGTAATGGGCTTACAGCCTCGTGCATGAAGCCACGAGGTTTTACGCCTTAAATCTATAAAAACGGACCATGAAGGTCCAGTGTACTCCATTATCTAACTTCATTTAAGAATTTTTCAATTCTTTTTAAAGCTTCTATTATATTTTCCATAGAAGATGCATAACATGCTCTAATAAATCCCTCTCCACATTCACCAAATGCATTTCCTGGAACAGCTAATACCTTTTCCTTTAATAATAGCTTTTCACAAAACTCATCTGATGTCATTCCTGTAGATTTAATACATGGGAATACATAAAATGCACCAAGTGGTTCAAAACAATCTAATCCAAGTTTTCTAAATCCATTAACAAGAACTCTTCTTCTTCTATTGTATTCCTTAACCATCTTAGTAACACTTTCATCACCATTCTTTAATGCTTCAATTGCTGCAAATTGTGCTGTTGTTGGAGAACACATTATTGCATATTGATGAATTTTCTTCATAGCATCTAAAAGAATGTGATGTCCACATACATATCCCAGTCTCCATCCTGTCATAGCATAAGATTTTGAAAATCCATTTATAACAAGTGTTTTATCCTTAATTTTTGGGAAACTTGCTATAGATACATGTGGCTTATCATAAGATAATTCTGCATAAATTTCATCAGAAATAACTATTACATTCTTATCTTTTAATACCTCCACTAACGGAGCTAATTCTTCTCTTGTCATTATTGCTCCTGTTGGATTATTTGGGAATGGAATTATAACTACCTTTGTTTTTTCAGTAATTGCCTCTTCTAATTCTTGTGCTGTTAACTTAAAGTCATTTTCTGCTTTAAGATTTATTATCTTTGCAGTTGCTCCAGTAAATGCAGTACACCCTTTATATGCAACAAAGCTTGGTTCTGGAATAATTACTTCATCTCCAGGTCCTGTTAATGCTCTTAATGCAATATCAATACCTTCACTACCACCAACAGTAACTAAAATCTCATCCTTTGGATTATACTTTAAATCAAACTTTCTATATAAATACTTTGAAATTTCCTCTCTAAGCTCTATAAATCCAGCATTAGACGAATAATGTGTATCTCCTTGTTCTAGTGAATATATTCCTGCTTCTCTTACATTCCATGGAGTAACAAAATCTGGCTCCCCTACTCCTAATGATATTACATCATCCATTTCATTAACTATATCGAAGTACTTTCTTATTCCTGATGGAGGCATTTCCCTTACTTCTTTTCTTATCATATTTTCTAGTATCATATAAATATTACCTCCCTATTAGAAACTTTCTTTTCTTTAAATACAGTTCCGTGTTCCTTATATTTCTTTAATACAAAATGAGTTGCTGTTCCTATTACATTGTCTTGTACTGCTAATTTTTCTGATACAAACATTGCAACTTCCCTCATAGTTTTTCCTTCTACTATAACTGTTAAATCAAATCCACCTGAAGACATTAAATAACATGCCTTTACTTGATCGAATTTATATATTCTCTCAGCTACTTTATCAAATCCTTCTCCTCTTTGTGGTGTTATTTTTACTTCAATAAGAGCAGTAACAGTTTCTTTTCCAGTATTTTCCCAATTGATTAATGTTGTATAACCTGCAATTATATTTTTTTCTTCATAATCTCTAATTGCTTCTCTAACTTCTTCTACTGTTTTCCCAGCCATAACAGCTATTTGCTCGTCTGTATACCTGCTATTTCCCTCTAAAATTTCTAAAATTTCTTCCATAAATAAACCTCCCTATATATAGTGACAAGTGGCAAGTGACAAATTATAAGTTATAAGTGGCAAGTTAAGGATACAACTCTATTTAAATATTAATTAAAATATACTTTTCTAAATTTAATTTTACTGAATTATATATTAACTACTCACTAAAAACTATAAATTAGTTAATAATTTATAGTTAGTAATTTAGTGTTTAGAAAAAATTTCAGGTTAGACTTAATTTTAAAAATTCCACCCTCAACTACTAACTACAAACTACTAACTACTAACTAAAAAAGCTTCTCCCTCTATAAAAAAGGGACGAAGCTTTAAATTTCCGCGGTACCACCCTCATAAGTAAATTTCTTTACTCACTCAGTAAAAATATAAACATAAAACTATTTATATTTTATTCCTTATAACGTTAGGATATACGACTTTGCTTATATTAAGAAAAATCTTAGTTCTCAGCAAGTGATTCAAAGGCTGCTTCTTTTAAGTATTATTACTAAGTTCCATCTACCCTTAGCTCTCTGAAAATAATAACTAAAAATACTATTCCTTATCATTATCTTTTTTTATTATTTAATTTATCTTTTTATTATATATTATTTAAATATATTTTAAATCAATTATAGCATTTACTTCAATAACTAGCAATAACATACTTTGTTTTAGATTATGATTCTTTATAATAATTTACTCCTTGATATTCTAAACTTTTTTCTTGTTTTTCTAATCTCACCTTATACTCTTCCCAACTTCTATCTTCTTTATCCGTCCATCCAATTTCAGCATATCCAAGCAATCTAGGGTAAATCATATAATCCATTTGTTCTTGTGTTGATATTGTTTCAGTCCATAATGGTGCTTCTAATCCTAAAGCTAAGTTTTTAGGTGCATAATCCGTTATATCCCATTTATATGCATCTTCAATTGGAATATATCCTGCCCAATCAAGTCCATATGGTGTTAAATCATTGTATTTCATATCTAAATAAGTTTTACCTGCAATTGATACAATTATTTTCATATTTTTTTTCCTTGCTTCATTATTAGAATCTTTCCAATTTTGTAATACTACACTTGAATTAATTTCTGGTGATGTATCAATTGGATCCCATCCTATTGGTATTTTCCCACATTTTTTAGCTATTTTAGCAACCCTTCCTACAAAATAATCATAATCCTCCTTATTAGTACTAAGTGCTTCATCACCACCTATTTGAATATATTTAGATGGAGAGATTTGTACAACTTCCTTTATAACATCTTCAATAAATTCATAAGTTTTTTCATTATCAGTCATTAATGAACTAAATCCTACTTGTGTTCCTGTATATAGTGCCTTTTTCTTTCCATTTGGATTTAAAAATCCATATGATGCCAATGCTGCATTTGTATGACCTGGCATATCAAATTCAGGAACTATTTCAACATATCTTTGCATTGCATAACTTACTATATCCTTAAATTGTTCTTGTGTATAATAACCTCCTGGTCCTCCTCCAACTTCTGTACTGCCCCCTATAAGAGTTAATTCTGGATACTTTTTAATTTCTAATCTCCAACCTTGATCATCACTTAAATGTAAATGAACTCTATTTATTTTATATTCTGCAGCTAAGTCTATTTGCCTTTTAATTTCATCAACATTAAAAAAATGTCTTGCTACATCAATCATTAATCCTCTATAACTATAAGCTGGTTTATCATTTATTATTGATGCTGGAACTGACCATTCAATATTATTAACTACATTATCACTATATATTTCTTTAGGAAACATCTGTCTTAATGTTTGAATTGCCCTTGATATTCCTTCTGGTTTATATGCAGTTATTTTAATTATTTTAGGAGTTGTTAATAATGTATATCCTTCAATTCCTTGTTTAGGATTTGCATTAATTGTAGTTAATAAAATACTTCCTTCTTTAGGCTTATCTCCCTTCAATATATTAAAATCAAATCCAGTTGATGCGCTTAACTTTTCTTTTAAAAATTCTGCTATCCATCTTATTTGTTCTGTTTCCTCGTCAGTAATTCCTTTTATATAAATTGAACTATCTTTATTTAAAACAAACTTTCCTTTATTTATTTCAATACTTGTTGGCTTTGGAACAATACTAATTTTGTCATTATTTCCTTTTGATATAAATGTTTCTGCTGCTAAATATTTTTTGTTATATAAATTTTCTTCTATTTTTACTATGCTAAAAGTAGAAACTGTTATGACTACTATAAGAAATATTGCAATATAAAAATTTGGTACTTTATTTCTTTTCATCCCTTGTTCACATCCTTAAAATTATAATTTTATTTAACTTTATTGGATTTTATAAGTTTTATTATTTACCATTTTTTTATTATTAATTCCTATACAACATAAAAAATACTGCTAACATTTAAACATTAGCAGTATTTGTTTTATAAAAGGTTTTAGCAAATTCTAAATTATTATATTCATTTCTTTTTATATATTGAATAGAACCATTATCTGCTACTATTTTATCTGTTTTATGGTTAAATGTAACTTTTGGTTTACCAGAACTTATAGGAACTATCTGTATAATTACTACTGTTATAACTTTATCTATTTCAAATAAAAAATAACTTAAATAAAATTTTAGAAATAATTGAATATATGAATTATTCCTAAAATATATTTAAATCTTTATTTCTACTTATTTATCATTTAAATCCTTATCTAATTCTTTAATTTCATTCATTGCTTCTTCATATTTATCAGTTTTAGCATTTGGGTTTCTACGCAATATATTTATAGAATTTATATACACCTTATTTTCAGTATTTTTAATTCTGCCTTCATGCTTTTTTAATTTATTAATATATTCTTTAAATTCTCTTCTTAAACTTTCATTTTCCTCTACACCTTTATATGATAAATTTTCAAGCTTATCAATATATGCACCTAACTTATCTGATAACTGTCTTATTCTGCTCTCTGTTATAGATAAATTTTTTCTTAATACTGCCTCTAAATGCTGAGCCTTGCTTTGTTTCTTAATATTCTTATTTCCTTGAGTTACATCAAGCTTATTAATTAACCTTTCTTGTAATCCCTTTACATCATTATTAATAAAAGCTTCTGCAACTTCAATTCTCTTTTTAATTACTTTTATTGTTTCATTTCTTTCTGTGATTCTAATTAATATATTTTTTAAATTAATAGCTGCATTAAATGATTGAACTCCATCAATTGTAATAAAAATAGTCATTAAATACGCTATTCCTTCAGATATTTCATTTGGTATCATTATAATTAAATTAGCTACCTTTGGATTTACTACTTCTACAAGAATAACAGAAAATACTCCCCATGCTAATGAAGATAATAAACATATATGTCCATTAATATTAAATGGTTTATTGCTATAATCCCAATATCTTACATGAAATATACTTTCCATTAATTCTCCAGTAATATATTCTAATACAGTTGCAGCAATCATTCCTATAATAAATACTAAAAATATGTTCTCCTTAACTGTTATTGTTGATATTAATACTACTATTGCGCCAGAACCATAAATAGGTAATAATGGTCCTTTTAAAAATCCTCTATTAATCCACTTATGTTTTAATGCAGAAACATAGCATGATTCCCAAACCCATCCTGAAAAACAATATAAATAAAACAATAAAAGCCATTGATGTATTGTATACATAAGTTACCCTCCTTTAAATTATTCCTCATTATATATTACCATTTTTTTCTATATAGTTCTTTGAATTTATTTTTAATAAAAATACCTGAATAATAAATTTAATATTTAAACTTATCATTCAGGCACTCATTAATTAATATAATTTTAAGTATATAAAATTGATTTATCCTTATAAAGGATTAAGTAAAATTTAATTAAATCTATACATTACTGCTTCATATGGTCTTAATTTTAATTTTTCAATCATTTTACTTGAATCATTATAATTACTTAATAATACTTTTGAATAGTTAAAATCTCCCTCAAATTTAAATTCAACATCCTTATCATAGAAATTACAAACAACCAAAATCTTATCTCCATTTAATTCTCTAACATATGCAAATATATTTTCATCATCTTCACATAATAATTTATAATCACCATAAATTATAGTATCATTATTTTTTCTTATATCTATTAACTTTTTATAATGATTAAAAATTGAGTTTTCATCTTGTAAACATTGTTTAGCATTTATTTTATCATAATTTTTATTAACAGCTAACCAAGGAGTTCCGGTAGTAAAGCCCGCATTTTCTGAATCATCCCATTGCATTGGAGTTCTTGCATTATCCCTTCCCTTTGCATAAATAGATTCCATTATTTCATTATGACTATATCCCTTTGAAAGCCTATCCTTATACATATTTAAAGATTCAATATCATTATAATCATTTATATCATCAAATCTTACATTAGTCATTCCTAATTCCTCACCTTGATAAATATACGGTGTACCTTTCATTCCATGAAGAAGAGTTGCAAGCATTTTAGCACTTTCAATTCTATATTCTTTATCATTTCCCCATCTTGAAACTATTCTTGGTAAGTCATGGTTGTTCCAAAAAAGGCTATTCCATCCTTGCCCTTCAAGTTCTGTTTGCCACTTAGATAAAACTTTCTTTAAATCAAGTAATTCTAACGATTTTACATCCCACTTTTCTTTTCCTTCAATTTGATCTAATCCTATATGTTCAAATTGAAATACCATGCTTAATTCTTTTCTTCCTGGATTTGAATAAAGCTTAGCTATATCTGGAGTTGCTCCCCAAGTTTCACCTACTGTTAATAAGTCTTTCCCCTCTAATGCAGCCTTATTCATTTCCTGTAAATATTCATGCAATTTAGGTCCATTTCCTGTTATCATTTCATCTGGAACTTTACCAATTAAATCAATAACATCCATTCTAAATCCACCAATACCTTTATCTACCCAGAAATTCATCATTTTATAGACTTCATTTCTAACTTTTTCATTTTCCCAGTTTAAATCTGGTTGTTTCTTACTGAATAAATGTAAATAATATTGACCTGTTGTTTCATCATATTGCCATGCACTTCCACTAAATGTTGATCCTAAATCATTTGGTTCATTTCCATCTACTGAATCTCTCCATATATAATAATCTCTATATTCATTATCCTTAGATTTTTTAGCCTCAATAAACCATTTATGCTCATCTGAAGTATGGTTAACAACTAAATCCATAAGAATCTTAATTCCTCTTTCATTAGCTTCCTTTAAAAGATTATCCATATCTTCCATTGTTCCAAATTCATCCATTATATCACAATAATCACTTATATCATAACCATTATCATCATTTGGAGATTTATAAACTGGGCTAAGCCAAATAACATCTATTCCAAGTTCCTTTAAATAGTCTAATTTTTCTCTTATTCCGTTAATATCACCTATTCCATCACCATTACTATCCTTAAAGCTTCTTGGGTATATTTGATATACTACTGAACTATGCCACCATTGTCTTTCCATATTTGTTCCCTCCACATTATAAAAACTCAATTTATCTTTTATTATAATTAATGATTTATACTGTGATTATACATAATAATTTTATTAATTTACTTGCAAAATATAGGCTTTTTTTAACACAATAATGCTATTTTTTATTTTATTTTTTTAAATAATGTTAATGCCCCTTAATAATATCCATTATATAGCTTTTACCAATAATAATAATGTTCCAACTATAATTAGAATTAAACCTAGCAATGATTTTTTTGATAACTTTTCCTTTAAAAATATATAAGCAAATAATACAGTTACTAAAATACTAAGCTTATCTATAGGAACTACTATAGAAGCTAGTCCATCTTGTAAAGCCTTATAATAACAAAGCCATGATGCTCCAGTTGCTACTCCCGATAAAATTAAAAATATTAAACTTCTTTTATCTATCTTCTTAACATCTCTTTGCTTTTTAGTAGCAAAAACTATAATCCATGCCATTACAAGTACAACTATTGTTCTAATTGCTGTTCCTAAGTTTGATTCAACATTTTCTATACCAACTTTACCTAATATAGATGTCAATGAGGCAAATAAAGCTGATAATAAAGCATATATTAACCATACTTTTCCCTTAACTATCTTTTCTGCCTTTTCTTTTTTTTGAATCATTAAATATGTTCCAATAGCTATACCTATCATTCCAATTACCATGTTTATAGTTATCTTTTCATTTAAGAAAATAAAAGCTAAAATCATAGTTAATATTGTACTACTTTTATCAATAGGTACTACCTTATTTACATCACCTAATTGCAATGCCTTAAAATAACATAACCAAGATCCTCCTGTTGATAAACCAGATAAAATTAAGAATAAAAAAGTTTTTCCATCAATATTTACTATTGTACTTTGTGAACCAATTATAAACACCATTATCCACGAAAAAATTAATACTATAATAGTTCTTATAGCTGTTGCTACATGAGAATCTACATCTTTAACACCTATCTTAGCTAAAATTGATGTAACTCCTGCAAAAAATGCAGAAGCAAATGCAAATAACACCCACATATTTAAAAATTCCTCCCTAAAATAATTGTATATAAAATTATTATATCATGTAAATTAAACCTTAAATTAAAAAATGAGGCAAATAAATGAGGGCACTGAAAAACTTAATGTTTTTCAAGTGCGGTTATCCACAAAGTAAAAAATAGTTAATGAAGCTGAAGCTTTTAGTTTCATTAACT
>ERZ772901.2413-NODE-2413-length-11874-cov-12.088248_pt1 | contig 11874 bp, 10 predicted proteins | sample MGYA00512123_ERZ772901 | MGnify/ENA primary metagenome ERZ772901 (study PRJEB29015, sample SAMEA2737711) | human gut metagenome | biome: human gut; feature: human-associated habitat; material: faeces | place: China | collected 2012 ...
GAAGTGCACACCTGCCTCGAGAAGCTGCTTCATAGAAACGACTGCCATAGTAAAATTACCTCCAAAATTTGTTTTGCCTCCGCACACCGTGATCCACTGACATATCGGATGCCGGCGGACTGCCCTCAACTCGTCAGAGCACAAAAGGGCATAGTGATGCGTGTGTAATGCTAAGTAATAATAGCACAAACCTCTGGCCGTTGCAAGGGGTTTTCGTGCTTTTTTCTAAAAAGAATCGTAGTTTTTCGTCAATCTGCGGCCTCGGCCAGCTCCTTGAGGCCCATCCGGCTCAGGGCATAGCCTTTGCCGAACATGAGGTCGTACTGGAGCAGCCAGTGCTCATCGCTCCACTTCTGCTGCAAGGGGGTCAGCTCGTTCGAGGCGGTGCCGTCCTTCTCCAGAATGGTGCCGCGGGTGTTGGCCCGGTAGGCGGCCCGGAGCTGACGACCAAGGAACTGGAAGTAGGCGGGCTGACGCAGGCCGAACAGCTCCATCATCACCGGCGAGATGTCGTAGGCGGCGATGGTGCCGAGGTCGACCGCCCGGTCGGAATAGTTCGACCACATCAGCAGGGTGGTCTGATGGAGGCGGGGGTCGGCGCTGGAGCCGCTGGCGTAGCCGCTGCGGGTGTAGATGTCGTAGTTCGAGTCGATGGGGTTGTAGTGGTCGCCCCAGAACACGAGGATGACCGGCTCGTCCACCTGCGAGAAGTAGTCCGTCAGCCTGCCCAGCATGGCGTCGGCGTCCCGGATGCCGGTGGCAAAGTCTTCCAGCGCACCCACGGTGCTGGCCTTGAGGCCCGCCGGGGCTTCGGTGACTTTCACCCGCTGGTCGTCGGGGTAGTTATCCTTATTATAATTGGTATGGTTCTGCATGGTGACGGCGTGGAGGAAGACAGGGGCGTCGGACTGGGCCTTCATGGTCTCGTACTGGCCGATGATCTGGTCGGCCATGGAGTCGTCGGTGACGAGGCCGGTGGTCCAGTAGTGGCGGCGCACCTTCTGGACGCCGTGCATCTTCTCGAGGCTGATGAAGTCGTCGAGACCGAGGTTGGGGTAGGCCGTGTCGCGGCTCCAGTATCTGGCCCAGAAGCAGTGGACTGCCGCCGTCTGATAGCCTTCGGTCTTGAGGTAGCTGGGCAGGGCGAACATGGGCTTCGTCACGTGCTGCTGGTAGGGCTTGCTGCCGCTGGGCAGATAGGACACCGAGTAGCCCGTCAGGGCCTCGAACTCCACGTCACAGGTGCCGCCGCCGAAGCTGGGGCTGTAGACCCGGCCATAGGCGCTGGTCTGCTGCAGAGCGTGGAGGTTGGCCGAGACGTCGGTGTCGAACTGGAAGCCGTACTGTTCCAGCTCCGAGACGTCCCAGTAGGACTCGTCCATCACGTAGAGGATGGTGGGCTGCTTCACCTGTTCGTCTGCCGGGGTCTGGGCGGCATAGGAGTCGGGCCAGGCCGGGCTGGTGGTGTACTTCTCCCCTGCCTCCACGTCGTCGAGGATGGCGTTGATGGCCTCCTCCGAGTAATCCTCGGGCTTGTCGATCTCCAGATTCGTCAGGTTGGTGAGGAAGCTGGTGATGACGCCGTAATAGCGGTAGTAGCGGTCCTGCATCCATGCGTCGGGCAGGATGCCCAGCGACTGGGTGACGGCAGGCTGCAAAAACACGCCGAAGATGAGGGCGCAGGTGGCCGCTGTGCTGGCCGCGAAGCCCGCCAGACGCTGCACCCACGGCAGCTTCTGACGCCCCCGGTAGAGGAAGAAGGAGCCGACGGTCAGAGCCAGCACCACGACGCCGGAGACGACCATGCTTTTCTGGACGTGGATGCCCGCCGCGGAGGCCACGCCGGCGGCCTCGGACACCTGCATCAAGTCCCAGGGGAGGAAGGGCTCGCCCCGGAGCTGCAAGATATAAAAATCCACCGTGGCGGGCAGACAGCCCAGCAGGGCCGACAGGAGGGTGGCCAGCGGGGCGAAGCGGGTGAGCCAGTCCACCGCCATCCAGATGAGGAAGAGCAGCCCCCACGCCAGCAGGTAGGCTTCTGGGTGGGGAAAGATGTACTGCACAAAGGTATCTCCGCTCAGGGCGCCGCGGGCGATGTACTCGGTGAGCACCAGAAACAGAAGGGTGGCCACAGGCGGAAACAGCAGCCGCGCCCCGTGCAGCCGGAGGGACGCAGCACTCGGATGGTGTGTCATAAAGAAGTTCCTTTCACTTCTGCGTTTTTCTTATTATTTGAAGCTTATTTGAGGCGGCAGACTCCGCCCCAGTCCTCTATTATAATCATCCCGCCTCCAAAATCCAGCCCTGACGGGCAAAAAACGGGTGAAAATCTTTCATCCGTTCAGCCACTGATGCAATTTATCCAGCAGTCCCCCGTGGGAGGGCGGCGGGGCGGGGATGTCCGTCCGCACGAGGATGGCGTCCAGACCGATGCGCTCGATGTCGGCCCACGGGATGGTCAGGGTCTCGTCCCGGCCCAGCAGCCCGAAGAGCCGGGGCCGCCCCAGCAGAAGCAGGCTCCCGATGCGGGCCGTGTCGGCGTCCAGCTCCACATCGTCCACCCGGCCAAGGCAGGCCCCGTCCTTCAGCTGGACGACTTCCTTGCTGCACAGCTCCCGAAAGGTCATCTCCCCCGCCCCCTTACAGTCCCATCCTATGCCGAGGCGGGCCGGACGATGCAAAAGGGCTGGAAAATACTGCCCCGGATGTGCTATACTGGGCGCAGGGACATCCCAACTTTTTTTAAGAGGTATCATCGATGTATAAAAATATCGTGTTCGACTTCGGCGGCGTCATGGTGGATTTCGACCCCCACAAGTACCTCATCGACCTGTTCGGGAACCGGGGGCTGGAAGAGGAGGTCTACGACCTGACCTTCGGCAGCAGAGAATGGCGGCTGCTGGACGCAGGCCGCATCACCCGCCGGGAGGCCAACGAGCGGATGCTCGAGCGGGCCAGGGCCGTGGGCCGGGGCTTCGAGGTGGAGGGCGTGCTGGACGACTGGATGAGCATGCTCCGCCCCCGCCGCCGGATGCAGACGCTGGTGGAGCAGCTCAAGCAGCGCGGCTACTGTGTCTACTACCTGAGCAACATCCCCGAGGACGTGCTGGACCTGCTGATGCACCGGGACTTCGAGGGCCTCTTCGACGGCGGCGTGGCCTCCTGCGAAGTGAAGATCAACAAGCCCGACCCCCGCATCTATCAGGCCCTGCTGGACAAGTACCATCTCCGGGCCGATGAGTCCATCTTCATCGACGACCGGGCCGACAACCTCGTAGCCGCCAGCGCTCTGGGCTTCGGCATCTACGAGATGCACGGCGTCGGCACCCTGCTGCGCAGCCTGCCCACCTTCGGCGTCAGCCTCCACTGAAATAAAAGACCCCTGCCCGGCAAGGCCGCCGGGCAGAGGTCTTTTTTTGCGCAGAACTTACTTCTTCTCGTAGCTCTGGCAGTAGTGCGGGATGTCCACCTGCTGAGAAGAGCAGGTGCAGCGCTCCGTCACCGTGATCTCGGGCAAGTCACACTTGCAGCTCCCCACGTTGTGGCGGCACTCGCAGACATCACAGCGGACACCTGTGTTTTCCATTCATTCATCACCTCTTTGTCCCTAGGTTGCCCCAAAGACGCGGGATGATGCAGGATGGGCCGGTGTTATTTTTTACCAGTTGGCCAGATCAGCGCCCAGCTTGCGGCAGGCAGCCTGAACGTCGTCGTCGGGCGTCTCGTTGCAGACGAGGCCCTCGTCGCTGAACAGCTGTGCGCCGTCCTCTTTGGCACGCTCGCACCAGTCGCGCATCCACTGGCCGTCGCCCCAGCCGTAGGAGCCGAACAGAGCCACCTTCTTGCCGTTCAGAGAGCCTTCGAGGCCCGCGAACATCGGCTCGAACTCGCTCTCCTCCAGCTGCTCAGCGCCCATGGCCGGGCAGCCGAAGGCCACCACGTCATACCCGCCCAGCTTTGCTGCGTCCATCTCGGCGCAGGGGACGATGGTGGCGGCAGCGCCTGCACCCTCCGCGATGCAGTTTGCCATGGTCTCGGTGTTGCCGGTCGCGCTCCAGAATACGATTGCTACTTTGCTCATAATATTCAGCCTCACTTTTGATTTATTGGGTTAGCTTCTTCTAACTTTTTGCTCCATAAAAATGCGTCGGAAGCAGGCTCAGACGCATCTCTTAGTTAGATTTCTCTAACTGTCCATAGGATACCACAGCGCCGCTGCTTTGTCAAGCGGTCACAGAGGCTAACTTTTCCAGAAATTTTACCCCGCTCTCACCAGCCGGAACGCCACCGTCAGCACCCCCAGGATGACCGGCTGATGGAGCAGATAGAGCACCAGCGAGTGACGGCCCATCCAGCCCAGCGGCGGGCAGACCGACCTGCGCAGCGGCGCGAGGCGTCCGCGGCCCACGAGGTGGTGGAGGAAGTACCCCGCCCAGAACAGAAACAGCCAGGGCAGCAGCGGGAAATAGTCGGTGGAGAAAAAGCTCTTCGGCATGAAGCCCAGATAGGCCGTGGGATAGCTAACGTAGAGGGCCTGCGGCAGGGCCAGACGCCCGCCCGGCAGGTTCCAGAAGCCGTTCATCGTCGGGTAGGTCACCCAGAACAGCAGAGCGCTGACGGCCACGCCCACGGCGGGCGGGACACGACGAAACAGCGGGTCCAGCGCGGCGGTGAAGAGCATGGACGAGCCCAGCAGGGTCAGCACCCCGAACCACACCACGTCCTCGGGCAGGAAGAGCAGGGTGACAGCTGTGACCAGCGCCCCTGCCCCGAAGACGACGGCTCCCCGCCGGAACGGATGATGCCCCAGCGGCAGGCAGAAGCCCGAAAGCAGGATGAAGACCCAGCAGATGCTCTGCTGCCACACAAAGCCCGGGCGTCCGGTGTACCACTTCTGGGCCACGCCGAAGAGGAACACCACGTCCCACATCCCGTGGTAGAGCATCATGCTGATGAGGTCGAGTCCCCGCAGCTCGTCCAGAAGACGATAGCGGGCGGCAGTTTGCGGTTCCATAGAGTCCTCCTTCCCTCTTCCTGATAAGACTGGGGAAATTATAGCACAAAAAGACCTCCCTGCAAAGACAGGGAGGCCGCAGTGCTTCAAAGCTTACTTCTCGTCGCGGGGCAGTAGGCAGTTGAGCAGGATGGCCACGAAGGCAGCAGGCACGATGCCGCTCTCACCGCAGATGAGCTGGACGAACTGGGGGGTGTTGGCGAGGATCTTGGCGTTTGCACCCATGCCGTAGCCCACGCCCAGCGCCACAGAGACGATGGTCAGGGTGCGGGGAGTCATCTTCTCCTTGGTGATGAGCTGGATGCCCGACACCACGATGGAGGAGAACATCATGACGGCAGCGCCGCCCAGAACGGCCTGCGGCATGATGGAGATGAGTGCGCCCAGCTTGGGGATGAGGCCGCAGAGCATCAGGAAGATGGCACCAGTGGCCAGTGCGCCCCGGTTGACCACCTTGGTCATGGCCACGAGGCCCACGTTCTGGCTGAAGGAGGTGTTGGGCAGGACGCCGAAGCAGGCGGCGACGGTGGAGCCGAGGCCGTCGCAGATGATGCCGCCGCTCAGCTCCTTATCGGTGGCCTCGCGGCCCATGCCGCCCTCCATGACGCCGGAGATGTCGCCCACCGTCTCCACGGCGGTGACGATGAACATGATCATGACGGGCAGGATGGCGCGGAGGTCGAAGACGATCTTGACCGGCACCAGCTTCGGGATGGCGAACCAGCTGGCCTCAGCGACCTTGTTCCAGTTCAGCACCCATGCTTTGGTGAACTCCACACCGTCAGCGGTGACGCCGGTGGTGGGCAGGACGAAGCCCATGACGATGGCTGCCAGATAGCCCGCGATGATGCCCACGAGGATGGAGGAAGAGCTGAGGAAGCCCCCAGTCCAGTGCTTGAAGAGGAGGATGACCACCAGCACGAAGACGGCCAGCAGCAGGTTCTCCACCGAGCCGAAGTCCTTGGCTGCGTTGCCGCCGCCGAAGGAGTTGACGCCCACGGAGATGAGGGACAGGCCGATGGACAGCACGACCGTGCCGGTGACCACCGGCGGAAACAGCTTGCGCAGGGGCTTCAGAAAGACGCCCAGCACGCTCTCGAACAGGCCGCCCAGAATGGATGCGCCCATCATGGCGCCGTAGGCCGTGACGCCGCCGCCCATGGTGGCAGCCACGCTGTTGAACACGCCCAGAAAGCCCGAGCTGGTACCCATGATGATCGGCACTTTGCCGCCCACAGGGCCGAGGCCATACAGCTGCACCAGCGTGACGATGCCCGCCACGAACATGGCGTTCTGCAGCAGGCTCACCTGCAGGTCTGCGAACTCACCGCCCGCGAGGCCGCAGGCGCTGGTGATGATGAGCAGCGGGGTGAGGTTGCCCACGAACATGGCGAACACGTGCTGCAAGCCCAGCGGGACAGCGTGGCGCAGCGGCATTTTCGCCTCAAACTCATATGCCGAATTTTCCAGTTCAGCGCTTTTTATCATATTCCTGGCTCCTTTACTTCACTTCAGGTTTTTGTAACAAGCATAGAAAATTATAGCAGACCGGAACCGGGAACGGTAGGGCTTTTTCGAGTTTTTATTCATATTTTCGTCATAAGTCGTACTTCTACACCCCCGGCACAAGCACAGAGGGCAGGTGTTCCTTCGTACAACCTCTCAGGCGCTGCGCGCCAGCTCCCCTAGTAGGGGAGCCTCTGGCGAAAAGGCGAGGCTTTGCGGAATGCCAAAGCCTCCCCTCGATAGGGGAGGTGGCAATGCGAAGCATTGACGGAGAGGTTGGGCTAAGACAGAGCCTTTCCTTTGTAGGAAAGTCCGGCTCGCTGCATCGCTTCCTGTATCTTTTTGTTGAAGTTTATGGTATACTTATTTTGCACCCGGTGCCTGCGCATTGACACCTGATCAACAATAAGCTGAAATCCAGAGGAAAGAGGCAAATCAAATGAAAATTACAGAAAAATGCAAAGTTATTGTGGCAGGCAGCCTTGTGGCCGCTCTGATGGCAGGTACTGCATTGCCCGCGCTGGCCGCCAGCCCCGCCGGGGACGTTCCTTTTGCGGTGCTTGCGCAGCAGAATAGTGCTGTGACCCCGGAGCAGGTAGAAGCGCTGATCAGCCAGATCGGTACTGTCACGCGCAGCAGACGCGCGGCAATCGTGGCCGCTCTGGATGCCTATAACCAGTTGGATGATGCAGGAAAAGCTGCTGTCACCAATTTTGGTGTGCTGGCAGAAGCACAGCAGATTCTTGGTATTCAGGATGCACTTGCAAAGTGCAATGTCAACTACGATGCAGTAGAAGACTGCTGGGCGATTACAACCCCGCATGATGACAGCATCGATAAGCGCAAGACGTGTGGCATTGGCCCCAACCTTTATATCTGGGACAAGGGGAACACTATTGTTTTCTGGGAAGATTTTACTTACATGGGCTCTTCCGAGCTGGATATCGATGACATCATTCTGCGCGGTGGAGATTATAAGTACACTTACATTTGCGATTATGATAACTCCGGTTATGGATACGACAAAGAGCTTGGTAAATGGTTTGCATGGGCCACCTTTGAAATGGAAGACAGTGAAGTCGAATGGTTGCGAAACCTTTTGAGTGCCGATACCGTTATCATGCGTTTCGAGGGAACGGATTATAGCAAGTTTGATTACACATGGACGGTGCAGGACCGGCAGGCAATCACCGATATTATTGACCTCTATAATCTTCTGAAAGCAGTTACACCGGAAGTGCGTGAAAAAGCACTGCGTAACTAAAAGGAGCCCGGGTTGCGGCTCCCAGCGTCTGCTTCGCTGCCGCTCGCATCCTGCTGGCCGCGGCCCCAACAGCTCCTCCCTGTTTCCGCCACTGGCGGCGGTCGTCGCCGTTGCAAGTAGCTTGACCGGTACGACGATGACCGTAAGCCCAACTAAATGAAAAGCCCCCTTGGAGGTAGCGACTCCGAGGGGGTTTTTCCTTTTTGGGGTGACGATCTTGACCCTTGACATTCCTGACTTTAGGATACCCGATCCCCCGCAAAAGTCAAGCGCTGTGCAGAAAGTTTACAACTTCGCTCACACCCCCGGCACAAGCAGTCTCCGCGCCTCGTCGAGGCGGGCGGTGCCGTCGGGGAGGTCGTTGGCGGCCAGCATCTGGCCGGGCGAGACGTGGTAGCGCCGGGCGATGGCGAACAGCTCCTCCCCCGGCTGGGCGTAGCAGATGCGGAGCGACACCTCCGGGTCGGCGGGGGCGAGGGGGTCGCCCAACTCCACCGCCCCCACGAGAGAGGCCGTCTGCCGCGCCAGCACCGCGCCCTCGGCCCGGACGGTGAGGGACACATCCAGCGCGCCGCCTGCGCTGGCGCATTGCAGGTCCTGAACGCTCAGCCAGCACTCGGGGTAGGCGTCGGTGTCGGGCGGGAGGTCGGCGGGGAGAGGCAGGGCGTAGTCCAGCGCCTTTTCGTAGCACTCCATCTCCCCGAGGGTGTTTTCTGCAAAGGCCGACACCACGGCCCGGGCCGTCAGGACGGCTCTCCCCTCCTGCCGCGTCAGGCTCACCGGCCCGAAGGACGCGAAGCAGGCTAAAATATGCGCTCCGGCGTCGGGCAGAGGGCCGGAGCCCCGCAGCACCGTCGTCTCGTCCAGCGCGCAGAGCAGCGATTCGGTGGCGAGAGTCTGAGGCGTGAGGGTCGTCTCGAAGCGGGTGGAGAAGGCATCGGCCACGCATTGGAGCTGGTAGGGACGCCAGCCGCTCAGCCGCAGCATCGCCGTGGCCGTGAGGGTGGTGGAGGCAGAGCCGTCCTCGGTGGTCTCCCCTTCCGCCGCCGCAAAGCCCACCGGCTCCAGCACGCAGAGGCAGCGGCAGTCCTCGCTGAGGCCGTCTGCATCCAGGATCTGGTTGAAGGGCAGGTCGGCGGTCTGGCTGCGGAGGGCGGCGTCCCCTTCGGCCCGCCATCCGCAGAGGACGTGCAAGACCCCCTTCGCCACGGCCTTGCCCTGCATCAGTTTCAGCTCCCTCACCTCGGCGGTGCCGGTGATGTCGAGGATGGCGGCAGGGGGCTTCGGGAAGGTCAGCGCCCCCTCGATGGTCACGAGCTTTTCGAGGGTGGCGGCCCGCCGCACCCCTGCCAGCGTGACCGGCTTCTGCTCGATGCCGCCCTCGCTGAGGGCCGTGATGACCTCGGTGGACAGCTGGGCGTGGACGCTCACCACCAGCCCGTAGGCCCCCCGCACCTCGATGCGGCGGGGGTTGACGGCCCGGCAGTTGAGGTATTCGGTCTGGCCCTCGACGCAGGCTGTCCACGCCGTGGCCGCGAAAGAGGGCAGCTCGAGGGCCTTGGTGAAGGGCAGCTTCTGCTCGGTCTGGCACAGCCCCGCCCCCTCTTCGCCCTGATAATACACGGTACAGCGCAAATATCCTTCCAGCGTCAGCCGCCCGGGGGCCAGCTGCTTTTGCAGCACCACCGGCTTTGCGAAGCACTTGACGATGCGCTGCACCGGCGGCAGATAGTCCGAGATCAGTAGTTCGGTCTCGAGGGGCAGCTCCGCCTTGGCGGTGCAGTCCGCACCCGCCGCCGGCAGAACGTCCCGGAACACTTTCAGCTCCATGGTGATGCTCCTTTCCTGTCCTTGCTCTGATGAGAGTGTATGCGGAGCAAAGCCGGGCTATGCCCTGCGCCAGCCCACAGGCGCAAAAAGGCCCCCTCGGGGCGGTGGGCCGGAGGGGGGAATTTTAATTATGGCAGATGGAAAGCAGGGCTTGCATCAGCTGTTCCAACGAATTATAACCATTGCGGCGTAGGTTTTGCCGTTTTTCTGGAATACACTGGCATATAGATCAAACGAGTCTGTGCTTTGTATCCAGCTTTTCAACCTGCCGTAAGTCTCCCAACTCGGGGCATGAGTCGGAGTATTTGAGCTAACTCCGCCCAGAGTAAGCCAATCATAATAAAGCCATCTGTTCTCAGAAAAATCAAAGTCTGTCTGACTGGGCTGCATCTCCCATACATCCACCGCTGTACGCTTATGCGAGTGAGTCATCGTCAGCTTGTCCTTTGCGATTTTGTTAAGGGCCTCTTTGGCAGTATTGTTCAGCTCGCCGCTGTTGTTGTACCAGCTCTCCGGGTCAAAGCTCTTTGCCACTTCCTGAAGCATCGGCTCTGCCTCGTCCTTTTGCCTGGTGGCGTTGGAAAGTCCAAACCAGTCGATGATGCTCTTTTCGAGCGTCTCCGACTCCACAAGGCCCGTGCCGTTCCCGCGGGAAGCATTGCTGCTCCCGCCCCCAAAGAACCAGTCGTAGAGGTCCTCCAGCGGTGCGCAGGCGGTGAGGGTCGCTGCGGTCAGCACCCCCGCAAGGGCGAGGGCAAGGAATTTTTTCCGTTTCATGGTCGTATCCTCCTTTTTCTTGGGTGTTTTTGATACTTCCATTATACCACCCCCTCCCCCCCATGCAAGTGCCATTCGCGCAGATTTTGGGGCGATTCACGCAGAAAAAAGCCCCCGGGGAGGTCGCAACTCCTTGGGGGCTTTGCATTTTGGGGGGATATTCCTGGCGGAAGACAAGCGCGGTGCGGAAGGTTTGCAAGGCTGCTGCCTAGGGCAGGCCCGTCTTTGTACAACCTCTCCGTCAGCGCTGACGCGCTGCCACCTCCCCTAGTAGGGGAGGCTTTGGCAGTCCCCGCAAAGTGAACGGTTTCGCCAGAGGCTCCCCTACTAGGGGAGCTGTCGAACGGAGTGAGACTGAGAGGTTGTACTAAGACAGAGCCTTTCCTCTGTAGGAAAGTCCGGCTCGCGGCCTCGTTTCCTGTATCTTTTTGCCGAAGTTTATGGTATACTTGTTTTGCGGCCTTGCCCGCCCATTTTATTGGGAAGGGGGTGAGCACCATGAGTCCATTTTTATCTCTTATCCAGTCCGTCGCAGTAAACATAATTTCACATTATGTTTGCAAGTGGCTTGACGGATTGTCTACGGGCCGTAAGCACTAAATAAGGAAACCCCCTTTCGGAGCGGCAACTCCGTGAGGGGGTTTTCTTTTGCTTTGGCGAGCACCATGAGTACTCTTATCTCTTATGCTTTTATTATATGCCATTCCCCGCAAAAGTCAAGCGTTGCGCAGAAAGTTTACAAGCGCACCATCAGGCCAGAACAACGACCACCAGACAGTATTCCCGGCCCGCGACGGTCTTATGGCAGACGCCGACACGCAGCCGGGTGTTAGCCGAGGTCGACCAACCTTTACCATAGACCCTGATCGCCGGCGCACCGCTGGAGAACCGCTCTACCTGCTGAAGGGCGCTCATCCCGGTGGAGTCGAAAGCAACAAAGCTCACGAAATTGCTCTGCGCGTAGGCTTTCAGGCTGTCTCTCAGGAAGCCGTCCAGCCGCAGATCGGCGGCGATGGGGAAGTTCTCGTCCAGCCCGTCGATGATTCCCTCTGGGGTCATCAGAAACCAGTCCGGGGTGAACGCGGGCCGGATGGTGCGGGTCAGCGCGGGGACGCTGTAAGAGACTTCGACGTTTTGGGAGTTTCCCTTGAAGAGGTCGGCGACGCCCACCGCGACGAGCCTGTCCTCTTCTGTCCCGCCGCCGGAACAGCCGGTGAGCAGGGCCAGCATCAGCACGCCCGCAAGGGCGAGGGCAAGGAGCTTTTTCAGTTTCATGGTCGTATCCTCCGTTCACTGTGGTGTTTTTGATACGTCCATTATAACCCGTCTCCCGCCGCAGCTGCAACTGCCATTCGCGCAGGTTTTGGGGCGATTCACGCAGGTTTGAGGGCTGAGTCCAGCAGTGGCTCACGGTCAGGCTCTGTCTTAGTACAACCTCTCAGTCTGCTTCGCAGACAGCTCCCCTAGTAGGGGAGCCTCTGGC
>ERZ772901.2416-NODE-2416-length-11844-cov-12.855883_pt1 | contig 11844 bp, 10 predicted proteins | sample MGYA00512123_ERZ772901 | MGnify/ENA primary metagenome ERZ772901 (study PRJEB29015, sample SAMEA2737711) | human gut metagenome | biome: human gut; feature: human-associated habitat; material: faeces | place: China | collected 2012 ...
GGGGTTCCAAAGGGGCCATTCTCTTTTGCGAAAGAGAATGGCCCCTTTGACTCGCTCCCCTGCGCGGCGCAGGGAATCCCCCGACGGCCTCAGGCCGTCATAATTTTCAAGCGCTTTGCGCATCAAAGCCTTTCAAAGATTTCTTCTCCTCGCGGAGAAACACGATCACGCTCAGAAGGAACGGGAAGAAATACGTCGCCACGCGATAAAGTACCAGCGCCGACGAGGCGATTGCCGTGTCCGCCCACGGGGCGAAGAGCAGCAAAAACGCAAACTCCATCGGGCCCACGCCCGCGACGTTCGGCAGCGCGCTTGTGATGAGCAGCATCAGCGAGGCGAGCAGCTGTGCCTGCGCAAAGTTAAGCGCCGTGCAGCCCACGAGCCGCAGCGCGGCATAGGGGATGGAATAGAGAACGAAGAGCTTCACAAGGCTCACAGCGATACCTTTGACGCGGATTGACGGAACGAGCAGCACCTTTTTCGCCTCGCAGTTGAGCTCGGTGAGACTATTCGCCCACTTTTCGCGGCGTTCGTCCCACTTCGGCGTGTGCGGGAGCTTGCCGAGCAGCATCAGCACTAACTTCAGCACCCTATCCCAGGTGTAGAGCAGCGTGAGCGCGATCACGATGAGCGCGCCGATGACATAGCCGATCAGAAGATAGCGTGCAAGACCGCTGGCGCTCTGCTCCAGCCAGTCGCCGCCGAGCAGCAGCGCGACCGTCGCGTAGATCAGCACGGATATCTTGTGCAGCACGTACTCGCTCGCCATGATGCCGAGCCCGCTGCCTGCGTCCAGGCCTCGCCTGTAAAGGTAAAAGCTTTGCATCGGCAGCGTGCCCGCACCCAGCGTCGTGATATTGCCGAACACGCCGAGGAATGTCACGCGCAGCGCGTCAATAAACGTGCAGTCCGGCTTTTTGTGGTGGATGATGACGAGGCACAGCACGGATTCCATCACCTCGTAGGCAAAACCGAGTGCGAGCAGGAGCAGCACACCCCAGAACGGCACAGTACTCAGGTCCTTGACGATATCGGGCAGCACGTCGCGGAAAACAAGGATGATGGCAACAAAGATCAGCGCCAGCGTGAGACCGCTGACGAGATAGGTTCTGCTCCGTTTGCTTTTCAATGCTGTTCCTCCCCGCCTTCGCAGATAATGTTATGATAAAATTTCCTTTTGCAGCGCCTCGGCGATGTCGGTCCACTCCCACGGAAGACCCACGGCATTTTCGCCGAAGTGTCCGCCGCAGGAGACGCGGCGGTAGATCGGGCGGCGCAGTTCAAAGCGCGACGTGATGCTGCCTGGGCGCATGTCGATATGCTCCATAAGCCAGCTCGCGATCTTTTCGTCGCTCACGCGCCCCGTGCCAAACGTGTCGACCATCACGCTCACAGGGTCGGCGAGGCCGATGGCATAGGCAAGCTCGATCTCGCAGCGGTCGGCCAGCTCCGCGGCCACAATGTTCTTGGCGAGATAGCGCGCCATGTAAGCGCCCGTGCGGTCGACCTTGCTCGGGTCCTTGCCCGAGAACGCCCCGCCGCCGTGGCGGGCATAGCCGCCGTAGGTGTCCACGATGATCTTGCGGCCCGTCAGGCCGGAGTCGCCCTGCGGGCCGCCCACAACAAAGCGGCCCGTGGGGTTGATGTAGTATTTCGTGTTCTCGTCCAGCAGCTCGGCGGGAATGACCTTCTCAATGACCTCGCGGCGGATGTCCTCATGCAACTGCTCCTGGCTGATGTCGGGGCTGTGCTGGCTGGAAATGACCACCGCGTCGATGCGCACGGGCTTGCCGTCGTCGTACTCCACGGTGACCTGGCTCTTGCCGTCCGGGCGCAGGTAATCCAGCGTGCCGTTCTTGCGCACCTCGGTCAGGCGCTTGGCCAGCTTGTGGGCCAGGCTGATGGGCAGCGGCATCAGCTCGGGCGTCTCGTTGCAGGCGTAGCCGAACATCATGCCCTGGTCGCCCGCACCGGCCACGTCGTCGTTGGTGCCCAGCGCAATGTCGGGGCTCTGGCCGTCGATGTTGGTGATGACGCCGCAGGTGTCGCAGTCAAAGCCGTACTTGGCGCGGTCATAGCCGATGGAGCGGATGACCTCACGCGCCGTGCCGGGGATGTCCACGTAGCAGCTGGTCGTGATCTCGCCCATGATGTGGACGAGGCCGGTGGAGCAGGTCGTCTCGCAGGCAACGCGGGCACCGGGGTCCTGCGCCAGGATGGCGTCGAGGATGGCGTCGGAGATCTGGTCGCAGATTTTGTCGGGATGCCCCTCGGTGACGGATTCGGACGTGAAAAGAACTTTGGACATTGGGGAAAGCCTCCTATAAAATATTCGGCAGAAACGCAACCGTGGAAACAAAAAGCGCGCAGCCGGAAAGACTGCGCGCGGTAACGCTTATCTTTCGGTTTCCCGCAGGACTTGGCACCTTGCGCATACACGCAGGTTGTCGGGCTTCATCGGGCCTGTTCCCTCAGCCGCTCTTGATAAGTTGCTATTCTGTTGTTGTGAAGTTAGTGTACCACAGGTTTTTGGCAAAGTCAACGATATTTCGTTGTGCAGTTCAGACGGTTTGCACAAAAGTGGGGCAAATGCGGCAGCGTGTGTGGTTTTGGAGGAGAGCCTTCCCCATCGGGGGAAGATGGCCGAGGCCGGATGAGGGCAAAGCTCTCCTTGCCGCCCATAGACGAGTGGTTGCGTCAACCCGGCCCTCATCAGTCACCTTCGGTGACAGCTTCCCCCTGCGCGGGGGAAGCCTTTCTTACTTTCTCCCGTGCAGCACACCGGACAGCGGCTTGTAAATCAGGAAGCAGAGCGCCGCGTCCAGCAGACCTTTAAACAAAGTAAACGGGAAGTTGAAGGTGATCAGGCAGGTCAGCAGGCCGTCCACGCTGGGGTTGATGGCCTGGTACATACCGATGATGGCCTCGAGCGGCAGATGATACAAAACCACATAGGCCGGGTAGACGATGAAGTAGTTGTACGGCACGGACACAACGGCCATGGCCAGTGCGCCCAGCCCTGCGCCGATGAGTGCGCTGCGGCGGGTCTTGCTGCGCTTGTACACAAAGCCGGCGACGCCCACAAACAACGCACCCATGACGAAATTGAACAGTTCACCCACCGCAGCAGTGCTGGTGCTGGGCAGCTTGATGAGGTTTTTGATCAGGCACACGGCGATGCCGGACACCGGCCCGTAGGCGTAGGCGGCCAGCAGCGCGGGCAGCTCGGACACGTCCAGCTTGATGAAGGACGGCATGATGGGGATCGGAAACTCCATGTACATAAGTACGGCGGCGACAGCGCCGAGCATGGCGGTGCCGGTGAGTTTGCGGATGTTGGTAGTCTTGTTTTGCATGAGAAGATGCCTCCCGTAAAAATTTGTGAAAGTCAGCTCACGAACCCGGGAGGCTCTGCCCTGCCCTTGCGAAAGCAAAACGCCCTGCCGCAAAATATACGACAGGGCGCAAAAAAAGCAAAGCAAACAGCTTTCCGTTTCTTTCATCCGGACTTTAACCGTCGGCCCCGGAATCACACCGGGTCAGCAGCCGCATTTGCAGCTGGTCGCGGGCTTGCGGGCTATGCCGCTCACCGCCGGTGGGGAATCACACCCCGCCCTGAAACAGACTTTCTGGGAAGTATTATAGCATAGATTTTACAAAATGCAAGGGGGTGTGGTATAATTAAGGAAATTCTTGCCCAACAACGACAGCCCACTGCGGAGCGGTCAAGACCGCTCCCTACAAAGCAACGTAAACGGGTGGTTCGTAGGGAGGGGTCTTGCCCCCTCCGGTCCACTGATGAGCAGCGTAGGGTCCGGACGCTTGACGGCGCACAACGAGCGCCGTCAGCCAGCAAAGCTGGCACGCTCGTGCGGTTGTTTGCCCCGCGGGGGCAAACATTGCTCGCTCCCCAGTTTCGCTGCGCTCAACTGTGGCCCCGTGCTCGCAACCCCGCAATGTCCGGCCCTGCACCTACCCGTAAACGCCCGCTAACGGGACCACCCTTATTTCATCCCAACCGAGGTACCCACCATGGAAGAATTCACCCACGATTTTCTCTCGTTTCTGCCTGCGGCGCTGCTGGCGCTGGCGGCTGCCGGTGCACCCGAGGTGTACAAGCTCGCCGCCCGGCGTTTTCTGGGCCGCGCAAAAAGTCACATGGCATCGTGGCTTTACATCTTGTTGGACAGTTTTCTTACGCCGGTGGCGAGCCTTTTTCGGGTACTGCTGGGCGCAGCTGCTGTCAAGTCGCTGCCGTTTGAGCTGGTGCGCGACGCCGCTTTTTTGCAATACCTGAATCTGGCTGCCGACCTGCTGGTCATCTTCTATATCTCGCTCGGCTGCTGGCGTGCGGCCCCGGTCACCCGGCTTTTGCTGCGCAGTGCCCAGAACCATCTGGATTTAGAAACAAATCAGACGATGGGACACTTTTTTGAGAACATCTTTCATGCGCTGGTCGGCCTGTTTGCGGGTATCGCCATGCTGGACCGCCTCGGCGTGCCGGTCTCCGGCCTGCTGACCGGTGCGGGTGTCGCCGGACTGGCGGTCTCGCTGGCCGCGCAGTCCACACTGAACAACCTGATTGCGGGCATCACACTAGTGTTGGAGCGGCCCTTCGGCATCGGGGATTACATCGTGCTGGGCGACTGTGAGGGCACTGTTGAGGACATTTCCTTCCGCTCCACCCGCATCCGCAGCCCAGACAATGTCGCTATCACGATAGAAAATTCCAAAATCACGGCGGAGTACATCCAAAACTATGACCGCCGCCAGAGCCGCCTGTGGAAGTTCACGATTGGTCTGACCTACGACACCCCGCGCGAAAAAATCGAGCATCTGACCGCCGATCTGACCGCCATGCTGCAAGCTCAGCCCGACGTGCAGCCCGACGGCGTGACGATTGCGCTGGATAAATTCAACGACTACAGCATTGATCTGGCGTGCCGGGTGTACATCACCAAAGTCAATCTGCGGGATTTCATGCAGGTAAAAAACACGCTGAATCTGCAAATTTTGGATTTGATGCAGGAGGAAGGCTGCGAGTTTGCCTTCCCGACGACGACGGTGGATTTTCCGGAGAGGATGTGAGGCTGTGGGCGGCAACGACAGCAAAGGCTTCCCCATCGGGGGAAGCTGTCGCCGCAGGCGACTGATGAGGGCAGAGTTCCCGTGACTGCCCGTATGTGGGAAATCGCGCGGACCTTCCCCTCATCCGACCTCGGGCGGGGCCTCGGCCACCTCCCCCAAAGGGGAAGGCATTTAGCGCACAAAAAATCCCCGCTCGGCCAACCCGGGCGGGGCATTTTCATTTCACGTCGCTTCTCTCGCTGACGACCAGAATCTTATCCTCGCCGATCTGCGTCGTCACCGTGAACTCAAAATTGTACGCGGTGTCCAACTTGTAGGAAACGTACCCGTCCCCTTCTGTCAGGATGTAATCCAGCTTGATCTGCGGCTTGACGCGGTCATAATCGACGTACACGTCGCCGATGTCCTCCAGATACACAAGGTCAATATCCTGCGCTGCAGCGCCGTAAAACGTTACAACGGGCTGACCGTCGGCCTTGACGGCGGGCAAAACCGACACATTGTGCACGTACAGTTCCTCCCGCGTTGCGGCGTAGTAGACGTCCGCGTCGGAGAGCAGCGCCGCGTTGGCAAGCTCTATATGTACGCCGCTGGCGGGCAGGTCGCGCTGCCAGACCGGCGTCAGGTCGGGCGCGGCGGCGCAGCCGGGCAGCAACATTGCCAGCGCAAGCGCCGCAAAACAGCGATACTTCATTGAAAAGTTCCTCTCATTGATAAGGGTCGTAGGGCGCGGCGGGCGGGTCCTCCCCCACCTCCAGCGTGCGCGGGCAGAGGCCGGTCTCGGCCTCAATAAAACCCATCACCATGCCCATGTGGCGGTATAAATGCCGATACTGCGATAAAATCAGCGTAAACCGCGTCCACTCGCAGTTGTCGGGCCGCTGCAGCAGATCCTCGTCGTGGAGCGAGGTCAGATAGATGGACAGCTTGGCCTTGATTGTATAAAAATAGTCATCTATCGCCGGTCTGTCAAGACGCACTGCCGGGTAAATGTGCAGTTCCTGCAAGTGCGGCGTGTGGATGGGCGGCTCGACAAAGTCGGTGTCCCGCGGGTTGATGAACCACTGGTCCAGCTCGTGCAGGGTGTGGTAGACATGCTGCCACAGCGGTGCGCCGCCGTAGCAGCGGTCCCACAGCGCGTCGGGGATGCAGTCCAGCAGGTTTTGCAGCTCCCACAGTGCGCGGACGGTCATCTCGGCAATGACCGCGTGGTAGGATGTTTCCCGCATGGCACATGCCCCCTTTCAGGGTCAGTATGCCCGCAGAAAGCACGTTTATTCGTTGTAATTTTCCGTCTCGCGGATGGTTTTGCGGGTCGTCAGCAGCTGCATGAACGGGTCGAGCAGTGCGCGTTCCTCCTGCGAGGGCGTGCGGCTGCGGGCCTGCATCAGCAGCCAGGCCAGTTCGCCGCTGACGGGGCGGCCATAGACCAGCGCGTTGTAGCCGTCCTTGCAGACGGCCAGCTTAGCCGACGTGATGTCCAGCGTCGTCGCGCCCGCGTAGTGGCGCAGCACATTTTGCAGCGCTGCCGGGCTGCCGAACACCGACTTGACCAGCTGCACATACGCGGCGATGTACCGCGGCGGCATGCTGTCCGCGGCGCGCAGCTCAATGCGGGATTTGAGACGTACATCGTAAAAGAAATTGGACAAAATCTGCGCGGTTTCCTGACGACTGACGTGCCCGGCGTAAAGCTCCGGCGCAATCTTTCCGCCCGCAGCCCTGACGCGGCCCAGCCGCAGCGCAGTGATTTGAGGCTTGGTCAGCACATTCTCCGCATAGCGGGCGTAACCGAAATCCGCGTCCATCAGATGCGGCGTGACGCCGCAGCGGTCACGGTCCACATCCTGCCAGAGCCGCGTGCGGATGCAATAGCTGCTGTTGCGGCTGGCCTGATAGACCGGGGCGTTGTCGCTGAGCAGCGCAAAGAACGGCGTCAGCAGGCTGGCCGCGCGCATTTTGCGGACAAAATCGGTCTCATCCTGATAGTCAATGGACACCTGCGTCGCCGCCGTGGCGCGCATCATCTGCACGCTGCAGGCCCCCTTTTCCCGCAGGTAGGCGTCCATGGCCTCGTCCCGGGTGCGGGGCACCAGAGGCAGGTCCTCGGCATGGCAGGTCGGGTGGCAGCCCGCCGTCCAGGCGCGCAGCCCGTGGGCAGCCAGCGCCAGCCCCAACTGCAAATAGAATCGGTTGTACAGATCCATGATGTCCTGCACGTCGCGCAGCGGGGCCAGGCTGATGCGCAGCTGGCACGCGGGCCCCAGCGTGGCCGTCAGCACCGGGCCGCTGTAGCCGAAATATTCGCCGTCGGTGATGATCGGCGCGTCTGTCTGCTGCTGCAAATCGCGCAGCGCGGCCTGCACATCGGCAAAGGCCGGGGGCTGGCCGTCGGACCGGGTGAGGAAGTGTTCGACCTCCAATTGCAGCGTCAGCTTGCCGTCCGGCTCACAGTCCGCCGCAAAGTAGCCCGCCAGCGTTTTGATTTGTTCGTCCAATTTTGGCATAGCGTGTGGTGGTTCTCCCCTGTTGTGATTCTGGCACTATTATACCGCGATTTTGGGGCGGGCGCAATGCTGTTTTGACGCCGACCTGCGGCAACGGCACGGTGCCCGGGCGGATATGGAATCCGCCCCTACGGTGTCGGGGCAGGGGTGACTTTACATATCCCGCGCCGCCGGGAAGCCGTACGCGCTGTCTGCGGCCTCCACGGCCCGTACGATAGCCTTAGCCATGACCCGCGCGCCGATCACGCCGACGGCATCGAGGTCAGCGGGCACGTCGCCCAGCGAGACCGCGTAGATGCTGTCGCCGTCCATCGAGGTGTGCACCGGGCGGATGGCGCGGGCGTAACCGTCGTGCGCCATGCCCGCGGCCTTGCACAGCCGCGCCTTGTCGAGCTTTGCATTGGTGAAAAGGATGCCAAGTGTCGTGTTGCCGACAAATTTTTCCTGTGGCGCGTCGAGCTGCTGCATCAGCACCCGCTCGGAATCCAAAAACGTTTTGCCGTCGTCAGCCCGCAGCCCGGCGACCTTGCGGCCCGTCTCAAAATCGTAGACGTCGCCCACCGCGTTGACCGCAACGAGCGCGCCTACCTTCAGGTCGCCCACCTGCACGGCGTAGCTGCCGATGCCGGATTTCATGCAATGGTCCATGCCCAGCAGCTTGCCGACAGTCGCACCGGTACCCGCGCCGTGGTTGCCGTCGCGGTAGTTGCCGGTCTCGGCGTTGACGCAGGCCGCGTAGGCCATGGCTGCATCGGGCCGGGTGCGGGCGTCGGCCACGGTCAAATCGAACAGGTCGGACTGGCAGACGAGGGGCACTTTCGTCACACCTACGTCAAAACCAATGCCGCGTTCCTCGAGATACCGCATGACGCCGCCTGCGGCATCCAGTCCGAAGGCGCTGCCGCCCGCCAGCACAATGGCGTGGATGACCTGCGCCGCCGCCAGCGGCTTGAGCAGCTCGCTCTCTCGCGAGGCCGGCCCGCCGCCGCGCACATCCAGCCCCGCCGGGGCACCGTCCTTGCCCAGCAGCACCACCGTGCAGCCCGTGCCCGCCGCCGCGTTTTCCGCCTGGCCGATTTGGAGGTTGTCAAAGGATGTAATGGGGATTTCTTTCATGGGAGTGTCCTTTCCGCGAATGCCGCTTCACCGTATTATAGACCATTGTACACCACCCGCGCCCCCCGCGCAACAAAAAATCCCGCCAGGCGTCAGGCCAAGGCGGGATGGCAGGGTTAGGGGTTGCTCAAGCTCGAGGGCGTAGGATTTTGCCTTGGTTCTTTCTGATGTTGAATCGTGCATTTTCGAAAATATCTTTTGCTCATAGTTTCCAAAGTTGCTTTGTTTTCCATGCGAAGGGAGTCAATCGGGAGTCACCTTGCTAGCGTTTTTACTGGCAACTCCATACCTCAATTGCCTTGTTTGCCAATTCGTCTGCACGTTCCTTTATACAGCTTTCATTCCATTCCGTGTAGTCAAGATATTTGGATATGGTTTCTATACCGTTTGCGTACTTTTTCAGGCCTTCTTTTGTTCCTTTTCCGGCCAGTTTAACACTCCATTCGGAATCCCTGATAGACGCATTCAGGGATTGCGTAATAATTGCAAGGTTTCCCAACGTCAATAGTACCCTATCTCTTTCTGTTGCCTGCTCGTCAGTACCGTTAAATTTCCAATGGTTGCGCCACTTTTTAGGCATCATATGCTCAAGGCTGTATTTTCGTATACCTAATAGCTGTGTCGAACTCATTTGTTCATTCCGAATCTTCGATTCAAGCAAATAAATAGTGCCCGCCGCATACTTGTTTGTCAAAACCGATGTATGGAATGCAGCTGTCACTTCACTATTCGTCGGCATATAATTGATTTTATCCGTCTGCTTTGCCAGATAAACAATGAAGTCGGACTTTGTCATGATACGGTTAGCAATAAGTCTTTCTGTAAAAAGCTGGTTGTAATTCTTCGTCGTTTGCCGCGTAACCAATCGACGCATTATATACGACTCCAAATATCCATACAAGTCATTCTTTTGCTGCTCATCTTGCACATTCTGCTCTATGAACAAAATATAAGGTATCAGCGTTGTTGTGTCCAGTGCAAAAATCAGAACGTTGATTCGTTCAATACCAGCTTTCTTAGGTAATTCCTTATCAACAACACTCCCGTCAATTTTATTACGAAAAACGTCTGCATACTTTACCATTTCTTTCAAAAGCGAATTCTTATCACCGTTCAGATAACTCCCAACAAACTTTTTGTAAGACGGAAATAACGATTCAACTCTGGAAAAAGTACTTTTATCCTCGGCCCTTACCGCATACTTGCTGTCTTGGACGAGAATTTGCAGCAGTGAATAGAAGAACAAATCTATAAAAGTTCTCTTGATGCGGCCTGTTACTATTTCCTGACCCCAATAGCTGCGGGTATCCTCATCCCTTTCAAAAACATCTTGCCAATGCGTTTTGTACAAATCCAAATCATCACGGCTAAAGAAATAGTTTTTTAGAAGTTCCGCCGTCGTTAGTCGTACTCCAAGCGAGTTTATAGTATCAAATATCTGCTGCTCATTCTCATCATAATTCAAATCAATACCAACGAACATAATTTTGCTGCAAATCACATCAAAATCCACTTTGAACGGATCCAAATTCTCAGCAAAATATGTATAGGCACTTGTAATCGTATCTTTGTAAGGAAGTTCCTCAATTTTCTGCAAATCCATAATACGGTTATACGATGCGACATCATTGAAACTGTGCTGTAACACAGGTCTGTCATCGTCCAGACGGAAGCGTTTGTCGAATTTTCGCAGCGCATTCGTTTTGAGGCACAGCACTTTAAGAAGTATGCTAAGTGTTGTCAGACGCTGCTGTCCATCAATAACAGTGCGCACATCACCTACCGTACTGTTGCTTTGCGTAAGCTGTTGTTTCAAAATTACAGAACCCATAAAATAAGGTTCTTTCGTCACACATACATTTTCAATGTCTTCGAGCATTCTCTCCCATTCGCTCTCTTTCCAGACATAAGAACGTTGAAAGAATGGAATTTCAAGCATTTTGCTGCCCGTAAAAATATCATTTATGGTTCTCTTTCCGGCATCCATATATTTTTTTCTCCTAACTACATAAAAGTGCTTACTGATATGAGACTTCCGTTGTTTTATTTTTCAAACGGCACATTCAAACGCTTAAGTGCTTCTATCGCATGTTCTTCTTTCCTAATTGCACCTTTCTTATACCACTTTATTGCCGTCTGTAAATCAGGTTTGCCCAATTCACCGCTTTCGTATAGCCACGCGACATTGCAATAGCACAACGCATCTCCCATTTCTGCCGCCTGCATATAATAGTCCAATGCCGCATGTGCGTCCTTTTTCACACCATATCCGAGCGCATACATAACACCCAATTGACAGTAGCAATACGCATCACTTTCGAGAGCACCCAGTCTGTAATATTTCCGTGCCAAATCATAATCACGCTTCATTCCAAGACCATGCTGTGCATACAAGCCAACATAGTTCTTGTTTCATAGCATCCTCCACATAAGAATGTCTGATTTTATAATACCTTATTCAAATCCAAACTGCAACAAAATTATTCGTAGACTAATTCATTCGTTACGATTTCTTCAGCGCGGCTGCGGATATTGTTCATACGGCATACCCATTCAAGTTAATCTTGCCGTTTCATCTCCTCGGCGATGCCCTCAGCTTGGCGCATCTCTTCCGCGGTCAAAATCAGGGTATCGCGCACCTAACGATCAAATTCTGCCAAGTAGCTGTGCAGCTTATTTTCTTTCAGTAGACCTTGGTACAGCTGCGAGCGGTGCTGTTTGATAAATGCAAGGCGGATATTTGCCCAGCGGCCCAAATCGTTATGTGTTATGTTGTACTCCTTATCTTTCATCGCGTTCTTGTTCACGAGATTGTTCTTTTGCAGGGTCGATACTGTGCCGCCGCAAAAGGTTCGTCAAGCCTTTTTGCTCACGCTTTAGCATAAGATTCCAAAAGGACAGCTGCCAACAAATCAACAGGAAAAACATCTGAAGATTCCCTTATTGCACAGCTCCTAAAAGGCGTTTTCTCTACTAACCACTAACTGACGGGAGTCAAAACGGAGTCGGCAAAAAGAAAGAGCCCGCATATTAAACGATAGAACGTTTAATATGCGGGCTCCATTTAGGTTTCGCGATTATTCAAACTCTACAAAGACTAACGCTTTTTGTTTAGGAATTATTCTCTGTAATG
>ERZ772901.2417-NODE-2417-length-11842-cov-14.528633_pt1 | contig 11842 bp, 8 predicted proteins | sample MGYA00512123_ERZ772901 | MGnify/ENA primary metagenome ERZ772901 (study PRJEB29015, sample SAMEA2737711) | human gut metagenome | biome: human gut; feature: human-associated habitat; material: faeces | place: China | collected 2012 ...
GCTCCTGGTATCCGAGGAATGCCCATTCTGTCATATCTGTCCATTTATGAATCGTTCTGTCGTAAACCTGAACATATCCGATCCTTGTCGGATGCATACGCACACTGTTGGACTGATATTCTTTTCCGGTATATGGATTCACATCTCCAAGCTCACGGTCTTCCTCTTCATCAGCATGCGGGATCACCGGCTGGAACTCAGCCTCTCCCTGCTGATATTCGGCATCGCCCTGTTCATATTCCGGCTCATATCCGGCATCATTCTGCTCATATCCGGTATTTTCATATGCTGCCTCCTGATATCCTTCAGATGCATATTCCGGCTGTCCGTATTCTTCCTGCTCTTCATAGGAACTGTATCCTTCATCTGCAGCATTATTTTCCTCTGCACGATACGGTTCTTTTTCCTCTTCTGCATAAGTCTGAGTTGCTTCTACCGGTGCAGGCTCTTCTTCCACTGCCTTTTTCTTTCTTGAAAAGAAATTCAATCCTCTGAATTTTTCTTTCTTAGGCTTCTCCAGTTCTTTCTTGATTTCTTCGACCGGCTCTCCTGCCCTTACATTTTCTTCCAGATCTGAAAGTTCCTTATGGATATCATACAACTCGCCGATTGTCATATCACGCTCATCCTCACCCATTGTTTCAGGATGCAGCGGCTCCACCTGGATTGCAGGTGTTCTGTCTGCATAAATCTGTTCTGTTTCATAGTCTGAATCAGACTCCGCATCTGTTGAATAAGCTGAAACCTGCTCTGCGTCTGTTGAATAAGCTGACTCTTCTGCCGCTGAATATACCGGAGCTTCTTCCTCTGGAGAATATGCCGTCTCTTCCTCATAAACCGGGGCTTCCTCTGTATCTGCTGTCTCTTCCTCTACAGGTTCTGCTGCAATCTCCTGAGCCATAACTGCCTCTTCTGATTCTTCCGGCTCTGACGCAACTTCCTGTGCCACAGTTGTCTCTTCTGCCTCTGTTGGTTCTGTCGGCTCTGCTTCATCCGGATCTTTATCAAAGAACAGATCCAGTTCTAACTGTTCCGGCACTCCCTCATCGGAAATGTGCTTCTTATGAGCCTTTGGTTTCTGCTCATATCTTACAACAGTTTCGCCCTGCGTCTCTTCGCTCTCTCCTTCAGCTACCATAATACTTAAATGAAACTGACATCCCAGAATCTGTGCGATCATTCTCATATCCTGCTCCTGGAAATTATCTCTTCCGAGACGTTGTGTCAGGTTCTGGCGCGACATCTTTTTTCCTGTCTGTTTTTCTATCTTTTCTGCAAGTTCTTTGATGGTCATTCCTTTACGGCTCAGAATGATCTTGACCTGTTCTCCAAATGTTAATTCCAACATCGTCTTCCTCCTTAATTATTCTTACGCTCCCATACTCTCCTCATGTGTTTTTTTATGGTTTTGTAAACAATTTTCTATCTTGATAAATCTTTATTTTTCCCTTTTATATTCTAACAAATCACCGAAATCACGTCAACTACGCAACTCATCAATTTTCCCTGAATTTCCGGTTAAAAATGAAGTTTTTCGTTCCATTCCCTCACCACATTTTCATCGATTTTTACTATTTTTCTGTCATAAGAAAGAATTCCATTTACCTCTTCTTCTATATCCGATAATTGCGTATAGACCGTCGCACTTAACCCCCTGCTGATATTCGGGATAACGAGTTTTTTTATCAATTTTTCATACGCTCTGCTGAGATCTTTTTTTCTTTTAAATATCTTATATCCGTAAATATCTTTTTCATACATACTGTGCTTCGGAATCTGAAGCGAGTATCCCCCGAATTCGGTAAGCGCTGTCACCCGCTTTTCCGGTGTGATATTCAACGGGAAGAAATAATCATGAATACTTTTGATATCCCCACATCCCTGATCAAACCATCCGCTTGCAGAATCAATCAATCTGGTATGATCTTCTGCCAGAGCAATGTCTGTCATCTTCCTCGTCTTGAATTGTCCCCAGCCCTCATTAAATATCACCCATGTCACAACGGACGGATGATTATATAACCGCCGGATCGTTTCTTTCATTTCACTTTCAAACTGTTTCTGTCCGGTCTGATCCTGACGTCCCATCAGATGCAGCCTTGTATCCTTTGCACGGATATGCGTTCCTTCCATAGCTGTTGCCAGCCAGGTAACATACCAGCTCTTATATTCACGTCCTCCATTCACCATATCCTGCCATACCAGCATGCCAATCCGGTCACAATGATAATACCATCTCTGCGGCTCTATTTTCAAATGTTTCCGTACCATATTAAATCCGCATTTCTTCATCTGCTCCAGATCAAAGATCATAGCTTCATCTGAAGGTGCGGTATACAGTCCATCCGGCCAGTAGCCCTGATCCAGTACTCCATTCTGATACTGTACCTGATAGTTCAGGCAGATCCGCACGAATCCCTGTCCATCTTTTTCCAGTGTGAATTTTCTCATGGCAAAATAACCTGCTACCCTGTCTTTCTCCATCTCAACAGTAAAATCATAAAGATACGGTGTATCACATGTCCACATTTGCACATCCTGAACCGGAATCTCCAGCCATTCATTCGTCTTTCCATAAAATGTTCCTATTGTGGTTTCTGTTGTACTTTCCACCGGATCTGCTATTCTGCTCCCGGTCATGTCCTCCACTGGATCATCCGGTACATTTTTCTTCAGCTCTTTGTGGATCTTTGGCTTTTGCAGCACAATCTTTACAGCATATTCTGCACCAGACCGGACTATGATACGGACTTTTTCCTCATCCGGTTCAGGGAGCGTCTCCACTTCTTTTATATACTTTTCCGGGACTCTTTCCAGCCAGACAGTCTGCCAGATGCCGCTCTGGGCCGGGTAGAACATCCCGCCGGGCCGGAGGGTCTGCTTGCCACGGGCCTGCACGCCGGTGCCGGTGGGGTCCTGCACCGCCACCCAGAGCCGGTCATGGCCGGCAGGATTCAGCGCATCGGTGATATCCAGCGCAAAGGGCCAATAGCCGCCCCGGTGGCCCCCCACCAGATGGCCGTTGACCTGCACGGCGCAGGCGTAGTCCACGGCCCCGAAGTGGAGCAGCACCCGCCCGCCGGTGCCCGCCGGGGGCACAAAGCTCCGGTGGTAGTGGAGCCACGTCCCGGGCTGCAGGGTGCGCCCCACGCCGGAGGCTTTCGTCTCCGGGGAGTAGGGCACCAGAATGTCGCCGTCCCACTTTGTGGGCAGCCCGGCAGAGCCGGTGATGGCGTACTGCCACAGGCCGTTCAGGTTCTCGTAGCTGTCCCGCCGCAGGGCCGGGCGGGGATATTCGGGCAGAGGATGATGCTGCATACTGTCACCGCCTTTTCTGCTCCCATTGTAGCACAGGCCAACCGCCTTGTATAGGCGCAAAAAGCCCCGCCGCCGGGGTTCCGGGGCAGGGGCCGTGATGCAGCGCTTATGCCAGTTTTGCTTCCAGCCGGGTGCGGATGGCCTGGATGAATTCCTCGCTGTTCACCTGGGTGGGGGTAATGCCCTCCGCCAGGCCGCAGAGGTCTTTGGTCATAATGCCGTCGTTGAGGGTCTGCAGGCTGGCGGCCTCCAGCGCCTCGCCAAACCGGACCAGCGCGGGCAGGCTGTCCAGCTCGCCGCGCTTTTTCAGGGCACCGCTCCAGGCAAAGATGGTGGCCATGGGGTTGGTGGAGGTGGCCTCGCCCTTGAGGTACTTGTAGTAGTGGCGGGTCACGGTGCCGTGGGCGGCCTCGTACTCATAGTTGCCGTCCGGGCTGACCAGAACGCTGGTCATCATGGCCAGCGAGCCAAAGGCGGTGGAGACCATATCGCTCATCACATCGCCGTCGTAGTTCTTGCAGGCCCAGACAAAGCCGCCCTCGCTGCGGATGACACGGGCCACGATGTCATCGATCAGGCTGTAGAAATAGGTGATGCCTGCGGCCTCGAACTTTTCCCGGTACTCGGCATCGTACACCTCCTGGAAAATGTCCTTGAAGGTGTGGTCATACTTCTTGGAGATGGTGTCCTTGGCACCGAACCAGAGATCCTGTTTGCTTTCCAGCGCGTAGTTGAAGCAGCTGCGGGCAAAGCTGTAGATGGAGGTATCCTTGTTGTACTGGCCCTGCAGGACACCGGCACACTCAAAGTTGTAGACCGTAGCGGCCTGCCGGGAGCCGTCGTCGCCGGTGTAGATCAGCTCCGCCCTGCCGGGGCCGGGGATGCGGAACTCGGTGCACTTGTACACGTCGCCGTAGGCGTGGCGGGCAATGGTGATGGGCTTTGTCCAGTTCCTGACCACCGGCTTGATGCTGTCGATCATGATCGGCGCGCGGAACACGGTGCCGTCCAGCACGGCGCGGATGGTGCCATTGGGGCTCTTCCACATCTGGTGCAGATGGTATTCCTCCACGCGCTGGGCGTTGGGGGTGATGGTGGCGCACTTGACTGCCACGCCATACTTTTTGTTGGCAAGGGCGGCATCCATGGTCACCTGATCCTGAGTGGCATCCCGGTTGGGCAGGCCCAGATCGTAGTACTCGGTCTTCAGATCCACAAAGGGCAGGATGAGCTCCTCCTTGATGATCTTCCAGAGCACACGGGTCATCTCATCGCCATCCATCTCCACCAGCGGCGTGGTCATCTTGATCTTTTCCATAACAGTTTCCCTTTCCTCTGTTTCAAAAAATACTGTGACCCCCGGCGGCACTGCCAGATGCTCTGCCGGGAGGTTCGGCTTTATCGATACGCGGCCGCCAGCTTTTCCAGCGCGGGCAGGCTGCGCTTTACCTTTTCGGTGTCGATGCAGTAGGCAAGGCGGACATAGCCCGTTACGCCAAAGGTATCGCTGGGCACCAGCAGCAGGTCAAATTCCCGGGCCCTGCGGCAGAAGGCGTTGGCATCCTCCTCCAGCGCCTTGGGGAAGAGATAGAAGGTGCCGCCGGGCCGCTCCACCTCAAAGCCCAGCGCTTTCAGCTTGTTGTAAAGCAGATTCATATTGGTCTCGTAGACGCCCAGGTCGCTGGTCACATCCAGGCAGCGGCTCACGGCGCGCTGGATGATGCTGGGCGGGCAGTTGTGGCCGGTAAAGCGGGAGATCTGGGCCATCATATCCACCAGCACCTCCTCCCCCTCACAGCCGGGGCGCACGGCCACATAGCCCAGGCGCTCGCCGGGCAGGCTCAGGCTCTTGGAGAAGGAGAAGCAGGTCAGGGTGTGGGGGTAGAACGCCGCCGGGTAGGGCACAGCCCTGCCGTCAAAGGCGATATCCCGGTAAGGCTCGTCGCTGACAAGGAAGATGTTGTGGCCGTAGGCCCTGCTCTTCTCGGTCAGGATCTCCGCCAGCCGGGTCAGGGTGTCGGCAGAGTAGACCACACCGGTGGGGTTATTGGGGGTGTTGATGAGGACGCAGGTGACCTTCTCGGTCAGCATCTGCTCAAAGGCCTCCAGATTGGGCTGGAAAGCCGGGGCCTGGGGCGGCACCACCCTGAGATGGGCACCGGTGCCCTCCACATAGGGGCCGTACTCCGGGAAGTAGGGGGCAAAGGTCAGCACCTCGTCCCCGGGCCGGGTCACGGCGCGCAGGGCGTGGGCAATGGCACCCGCCGCGCCCGTGGTGGGAAAGATATCCTTCTGCGCATAGGGCAGGCCGAAGGTCCTGTTCAGGTGGGCCGCCACGGCGGTGCGGAACTCCGGGTCGCCCTGGCTGGGGCAGTAGCCATGCAGAGCCACCGGGTCCTCCTGTGCCAGCAGCTCCTGCATGGCGGCGGTGAACTGCTCCGGGCAGGGCACGCTGGGGTTGCCCAGCGAGTAATCAAACACGTTCTCGTAACCGATCTGGGCCGCGCGCTGCTTGCCGTACATAAAGGTCTCGCGGATGACGCTCTTGTGGGCCAGCATCCCGCGGTAAGTCTCGTTCAGCATAAGTTCCTTCCCCTCTAAAACACAAATTTATTTTTCGTGGGCAGCAGACGCATAGCTCTGCTCTACTTTCACCACACAGCTGTATTTCGGGTCCTGCTCATGGACGAACTGGCACATGGCGGCCAGCATCTCGTCCTTGTTCCCGGTATAGCCCGCCGGGAACTCCAGATCGAACAGGACATTCGTATGGGTATCACCCGGCACGATGCGCAGGTCGTGGATCGAAAGGCAGGGGTCGAGCTGGCGGGCCTTTTCCATCAGGCGGGTGCGCAGCACACCCACCGCCGCATCGGTGGTGACGATGGGGTCATAGTGGATGGTCACCTGCAGGCCGTCCCGCTTTATAAAATCGTTCTCGATGTTGTCGATGACATCGTGGGCCTTGAGCGGGTCGGTCTCTGCCGGGAACTCGATGTGGAGGGATGCGAACTGATGCCCCGGGCCGTAATCGTGCACCATGAGGTCGTGCATCCCCAGCACACCGGGGTAGCCCATGACCGTCTGCTCAATGTGCTCCACCAGCTCCGGGCTGGGGCTCTCGCCCAGCAGGGGGCTCAGGGTGTCCATGACCAGCCCCCAGCCCGACCAGAGGATGAAGGCTGCCACGGCCACGCCCATGATGCCGTCCAGCCGCGCCCAGCCCGTCAGGCTGCAGACCACGGTGGAGACCAGCACCGCGCCGGTGGTCAGCACATCGTTGCGGCTGTCGGCGGCGGTGGCCATCAGGGTCTCGGAGCCGATGGTGCGGCCGATGGTGCGGTTGAAGCCGCTCATCCAGAGCTTGACGAGGATGGATGCGGCCAACACGCCCACGCTCAGCCAGCTGAACACCACGGGGGTGGGGTGGAGCGCCTTGACCACCGATTCCTTGAGCAGGGAAAAGCCGATGCCCAGGATGGTCACACTGACCACCAGACCGGCCAGATATTCATAGCGGGCGTGGCCGTAGGGATGCTCGGCATCCGGGGCCTTGGCGGCCAGCCGGAAGCCGATGAGGCTGACCACGTTGGACGAAGCGTCCGAGAGGTTGTTCAAAGCATCCGCCATAATGGCGATGGAGCCGAACAGGGTACCTGCCAGCAGCTTGCCCAGGCAGAGCAGCAGGTTGCAGGCCATGCCCACACCGCTGGCAAGGTTGCCGTAGGCCGTGCGGGTGGCGGGGTTCTGGGTATCATTGGGATGCCGGATGAACCGGCGGATCAGGAATTGCGTCATATCTATCTTTCATCTCCAGAGGTGCGTTCAAAAAATACGACTTAGGTATAGTATAGCACCCAGCTTTACCGTTGTGAAGCGTTCACCCATGAAACTGCGGCTTGTCAAGCGGCAGTTTTGTGAATTTGCTTCTTGTTGCAATCAAAAAAGAGCTGCCGCGCGCCCCTTTGCCAACACTTTGGTTGGCACAGAGCGCCGCAGCAGCCCCTTTTACGGTTCCGTCAGGGGAACTCAGACATTCTTGGCAGAGGGCTTGCTCAGATCCACACCGCGGATGATCTTGCGCACGGGCAGGATGCTCTTGGCGTTCATGGACAGCTCGTCCACGCCCATCCGCAGGAAGGTCTCGGTGAGGGCGGTATCCGCGCCCAGCTCACCGCAGATGCCCACCCAGATGCCGTGGCGGTGGCCCGCCTCAATGGTCATCCGGATGGCCTTCAGCACAGCGGGGTGGTGGGGATCAAAGAAGGGCTCCAGCTTGGCGTTCTGGCGGTCCAGCGCGCAGGTGTACTGGGTCAGGTCGTTGGTGCCGATGGAGAAGAAATCGCACTCCTGGGCCAGATCGTCCGCCACCAGAACTGCGGCGGGGGTCTCGATCATGGTGCCCACCTCGATCTTGTCGCTGAACTTCTTGCCCTCGGCGGTCAGCTCTGCCTTGCACTCCTCCAGCACGGCCTTGGCATCCTGCAACTCCCGCAGACTGGTGATCATGGGGAACATGATGCTCATGTTGCCGTAGGCAGAAGCGCGCAGCAGGGCCCGCAGCTGGGTCTTGAAGAAATCCCTGCGGGTCAGGCAGATGCGGATGGCGCGGTAGCCCAGCGCGGGGTTATCCTCGTGGTCGAGCTTCATGTAGTCCACGGTCTTGTCCGCGCCGATATCACAGGTGCGCACGACCACCTTTTTGGGGGCCAGGCTTTCCAGCACCTGCTTGTAGGCCTCGAACTGGTATTCCTCGGTGGGGTAATCCGTGCAGTTCAGGTAGACGAATTCGGTGCGGAACAGGCCCACGCCGCCCGCGTCGTTCTGCTGGACCGCGCCCACATCGCTCATGCCGCCGATGTTGGCAAAGACCTGCACGGTCTTGCCGTCCAGCGTGGTGTTGGGTTTGCCCTTGAGCTCGGCCAGCAGGGCCAGCTTCTTCTGGTCCTCCTGCTGGCGCTTTTTCAGGCTCTCCAGCAGATCGGGGGTGGGGTCCACATACACGCAGGCGTTGTAGCCGTCCACCACAGCCATCTTGCCGTCCCAATCTTCCTGGATCTCCTTGCACTGGATCAGGGCGGGGATGTTCATGCTGCGGGCCAGAATGGCGGTGTGGCTGTTGGAGCTGCCCTCCCGGGTGATGAAGCCCAGCAGCAGGCTCTTGTCCATCCGCACCGTCTCCGAGGGTGCCAGGTCCTCTGCCACCAGAATGCTGGGCTCAGTGCCCTGCAGGGTGGCATTGTCCACGCCCTGCAGGATGTCCAGCATGGCCTGGGCAATGTCGATGACATCGGCGCTGCGGGCCTGTAAATAGGGGTCGTCCATGGCGGCAAACACGGCGGCCTGGTTGTCGCCCGCTTTCTTGACGGCATACTCCGCACACATGTGCTGGCCGTTGATGATCTCCTTGATGGCATCCACAAAGTCATCGTCATCCAGCATCATGGCATGGATGTTGAACACCTCGGCAATGTCCTCGCCTGCCTCGGCCAGTGCCTTTTCATACAGGGCAGTCTGCTGGTCAATGGCCTTGGCCCGGGCCTCTTCAAAGCGGGCTTCCTCTGCCGCCGTGTCCGCGACCTGGGCGGTGGAGATCACGGTATCTTTTTTCTTGTAGATCTTCAGTTTGCCGATGGCAATGCCGTTCAGAATGCTTTTACCGGTTCCTACCTGCATCGTTCTCTCTCCTTTGTTGAGAATTTAGTGCGAAAAAGCCCCCGCAGGGTCTCCCGCAAGGGCTTTTGTCCGCAGATTCAAAGATCAGACGTTCTCGGTCAGGAACTTCTGAATGGCCTCGGCAGCGGCGGCCTCATCGTCGCCCTCCACCTTCACGGTCACGGTGTCGCCCTGCTTGACACCCATGCCCATCAGAGCCATCAGTTTGCGCAGGTCGCAGCTCTTGCCGTCCTTTTCCAGGGTAGCGGTGCTGGCAAAGCCCTTGGCCACCTTCACGAGCAGACCGGCCGGACGAGCGTGGATGCCGCATGCATCCTTAACAGTATACTGGAATTCCTTCATAATCATTTTCTCCTTACTTCATCCCGTTTCAGATCCGGACGGTCCTGCCACTCCGGACGCAGCCGATTTTGCTGCGGGATACTACTATTATTATAAACCCGCTTCGTTATTTTTTCATCATCCCATATTGCTGATTTTTAGCCAGAAATTTTGGTGCTATTGAACAGAAGTTTTGCCCCCATTTTTCCACCGGATTCATTCGACAGGATACCCCTCGGCATCCAGGGGCAGGTCGGTGTACTGCGCCTCCTCGGGCACCACGGAGTCCGGCTCCCCGCTGGTCTGCTGGCTCTGCCCGGCCGCGCCCAGCTCCTCATCATGGCGCTCTCCCCAGTCGCCGCTGTAATCCTCACCGGACACCTGCTGGGCATCCTGCTGCTCGGCCTGCGCCATTGCGGTCTGGGCATCCTTCAGGCCGATCACCGTGCCCGACGGCTTTTCCAGCAGGTAGGCCCCCACAGCCTTTTTGCGGTAGACCAGCAGCACGCCATAGCGGCTGGTCTCTCCGCTGCTGGCCGCCGGGATCAGGGCGGTCCACTTTTCCACGGTTTTCCCTTTGTAGCGGGTAAGATCCATTCCGCTTTGCTGCACCACCCCGTTGAAGGCCGAAAAGCTGTCGTCCCACTTGCGGGGGATCTTGACCTTATCCGCCGTGATGGACGTGCCGTCCACATCCAGCCCGTAGCCCGTGAACCATGTCTGGATGTCCTGCGCACTCTCGATCCGGTTCACCCCGGCCGCTGCCGCCACCGTGCGGGTGCTGATGTACCGCCCCAGAAAGGCGCTGAAGATCACCAGCGCGCAGCAGAGCGCACCGGCCCCCACCTTTTTCAAGCTCGTCTTGTTCAGCGTTACCACAAACATGCCGTTCCCTCCCACCCGTTTTGTTCTGAAAAGAATATATGGGGCGGGCAGAGGAATTATAACCGCGCTGCGGCAGATCCACTTTCCCGCGCAGGAGTCATTTGAAAAAGTTGTTTCTTCTGCTAAAAAGTCGCTTGAAAAAGTTGCAATCCTCACAAAGAAGTCCCTTGAAAAAGTTATCTTTATCTTTTATAATAGATGCAGCATCATTTATTTTCGGGAGAGTGAAACGGTATGTTAAGGCGAAGGATCACAGACCAGCTGCTTGCATGGAAAAACACGCCCGGCCGGAAGCCGCTTATCATCAAGGGCTGCCGTCAATGCGGCAAGACCTTTTCTGTATTGGAATTTGCCAGAAAGAATTACAAACACACAGTGTACCTCAACTTCTTCGAGAATCCGGATTATGCTTCTGTCTTTTCCGGTTCTCTGGAGATCGACAACATCGTGATGATGCTCTCTGCCCTTCTTGGTAAGGATGCCGTTTTTGAGCCGGGCCAGACGATCCTGATCCTGGACGAGATCCAGGATTGCCCGGAAGCCCGAACGGCCCTGAAATTTTTCCGCATCGACGGCCGCTATGACGTGATCGGCACCGGCTCCCTGTTGGGCGTAAAGGGCTACGGCAAAGAACCAAGATCTGTTCCAGTCGGATCGGAGACGGTTCTTGAAATGTACCCACTGGATTTTGAAGAATTCTTATGGGCCAATGACATCACCGAACCTGTCATTGCGCTGCTGCAAAGGTCTCTGGACTCCGGTTCCCCTGTGCCGGAAGCGCTGCACAACCGGATGCGGCAGCTTTTGCTCCAATATACCGTTGTGGGAGGAATGCCGGATGCTGTCCAGACCTTTGTGACCAGCAGGCAGATGGATGAGGTCCTGCGTATCCAGCGGGATATCGTTCGTTCCTATGAGGATGACATGGTAAAGTACGCGGAGAAAAAGGATAAATCCCGCATCAAGGAGTGTTTCCAGTCCATTCCCCGCCAGCTTGCCAAGGAAAACAAAAAATTCCAGTATTCCGTTGTAAAAAAAGGCTCCACCTCCGCAAAATATGCCGGAAGCCTGCAATGGATCGAGGACGCTGGCATCATCACACGGTGCCACAATCTGTCCATTACCGAGCTGCCTCTGGATGGGAATGCGGAAGAGGATACCTTTAAGGTCTATATGTGCGACACCGGCCTGTTCGTCAGCATGCTGGAGGACGGAACGCAGTTTGACATCCTGCAAGGCGACCTCTATGGCTACAAAGGCGCTATCTTTGAAAACCTGATCGCCGATATCTTCACCAAGATGGGGCGCAAGCTCTACTATTTCCACAAGGATTCCGGCCTCGAGGTGGATTTTGTGATCCGTTATCAGGGGGAATGCACCCTTGTAGAGGTAAAGGCCCGCTCCGGAAATGTCAAAAGCACAAAGACGATCCTCAACCACCCTGAAAAATATCATGTATCCCATGCGATCAAGCTCGGGGACTATAATATCGGGAAAACCGGGCCGCTCCTGACCCTTCCCCTCTATATGGCCTTTCTGCTGCGCAGCTGCTGACCTGTACACCACCAAAAGAGCCCCCGCCGGAAATTGAACTGCACCCCATTTGTTAGACAGTATGGTATACTGTTTAGGAAATGGGGTG
>ERZ772901.2452-NODE-2452-length-11736-cov-4.182091_pt1 | contig 11736 bp, 7 predicted proteins | sample MGYA00512123_ERZ772901 | MGnify/ENA primary metagenome ERZ772901 (study PRJEB29015, sample SAMEA2737711) | human gut metagenome | biome: human gut; feature: human-associated habitat; material: faeces | place: China | collected 2012 ...
CACCGTACCGTTTGCCGATTACATCAAAAATGTTGCCTCGTCCGAGATTTATCCGACCTGGCCCGAGCAGGCCATCCGCGCCAACGTGTACGCACAAATGTCCTATGTGCTCAACCGTGTGTTCACCGAATGGTACCGCGCGCAAGGCTACGATTTTGATATCACCAATTCCACGCGGTATGACCAGTCCTTTGTGCCCGGACGGGATATTTTCGAGAATATTTCCACCATTGTAGATGATATGATCGGCACTTACCTCACCCGCGGCGATTCCATCGAGCCGCTGTTCACGCAATACTGCAACGGCACGACCGTCACCTGTCCGGGCGGGCTTAGCCAGTGGGGAACCGTGCCGCTGGCCGAGCAGGGACTTTCCGCCGAGCAGATCTTGCAGTCGTTTTACGGCAACGACATCAATTTCGTCACCGGTGCACCGCTCTCGCCCAACCTCGGCGGGTCGTTCCCCGGCGTGACACTGCGGCTTGGCGATTTTTCCGAGGATGTCCGCACGATTCAAACGCGCCTTAACCGCATTTCGACCAATTTCCCGAATATTCCGAAAATCTATCCCACGGACGGCGTGTTCAACGCAGATACCGAACGCGCCGTGCGGGCGTTCCAGCGGCAATTCAACCTCACCGAGGACGGTCTTGTCGGCCCGGCAACATGGTACCGCATCGCGTTCATTTATAATAATGTCAAGCGCCTGAGCGAGCTCAACAGCGAGGGACTGACCCTCAGTGAGATCTCCCGCCAGTATCCCGAACGGCTGACCGAGGGCATGAGCGGCCCGGGCGTACAGCTTTTGCAGTATTTGCTTGCCATCGTCGGCGAGTTTTATGACGCTCTGCCGCGCTGGCAGGCGGGACAGATCGACGGTATTTTCGGTCCGCAGACCCGCGAAGCCGTGGCTGCGTATCAGCGGCTTGTCGGCCTGCCCATCACCGGTGTGGTGGATCGAGAGACGTGGTATTCCCTGCTTTCCACCTACCAGTCCGTGCTGCTCGCCCAGCCTGAGCAGGAGTGGCTCGAAGAATTTATCGGCCTGCCGGAAACCTTTCTTGTCAAGGGCATGCGCGGCGAAGCCGTGCGGCAGGCGCAGCAGCTCATCAACATCATCGCGCGCGGCTATGCCGAGGTGCCCGCTGTCACGGTAGACGGCATTTTCGGAGACGCGACCGAGTCCTCGGTGTCAGTCATCCAGTCGCTGCTTGGTCTGCCCACCACGGGCGCTATCGGTCCGCTGACCTGGGAAGGCATGGCCGATCTCGCCGAAACCGTGCTGGTCGGCAGCCAGAGTGCCAGAGGACAGTATCCCGGCTATCCCGTTGGAGAGGAGGCAACGTGATTGTACACCGATGCACAAAAATGCAGCCATATTTTCGATTTGCAGACCTTTCTGCGGCGTATTCAGCAGGCTGAGGGCAGCGCTGCACCGCTCGTGCCGGACGGCATCTGGGATGCAAAGACTGCCGCTGCCGTGCGCGAATACCAGCAGCAGAACTGCCTTCCGGTGACGGGCATCGCCGACCAGCGCACATGGAATGCCATCTACGCTACATATGCCGCGCTTGTCGCCGCCGATGCACTTCCCATGCAGACGGCGTTCTTCCCGCCGGAGAGCGATGCCGTGCTGAAGCCGGGCGCGAAAAGTCCCACGGTGTATGTGCTCCAGCTCATGCTGGGCGAAACTGCGCCGCATTATAACCGGATTGCCGCCGTGCCGCTCACCGGCGAGTACGATGCGGATACACAGTCCGCTGTCAGACATGCACAGAAAATTTTTCAGCTGCCCGAGACCGGCATTACCGATCGAGCCACATGGCAGGCGCTGACAGGGCTGCACAATGCTTTGTTCCAGCGGACACCGCTCGGTTGGCAAATCAATGGAGAATTGCGATTGGAGAATGAACACAAAAAGCCCCCGAAACCATGTTTCGGGGTCTTTCTATTCGCCTTATTCGCTGAGCAGCATACGGTCGCTCTCGATATTGAACTTCTCGAGCAGATCGCGGACGGTGAGGTTCTTCTTTTCCTCACCGCGGATATCAACGACAACGCGACCGGCATCCATCATAATCAGACGGTTGCCGATCTGAATCGCATCTTTCATGTTATGGGTAACCATAAGCGCGGTCAGATTTTGTTCGTCTACGATCTTTTCGGTAAGATCGAGGACTTTGCGGGCTGTTTTAGGATCGAGGGCGGCGGTGTGTTCGTCTAAGAGAAGGAGCTTTGGCTTCTGGAGAGTTGCCATCAGAAGGGTGAGCGCCTGGCGCTGTCCGCCGGAGAGTAAACCCACTTTGCTGGTCATACGGGTCTGAAGCCCCAGATCGAGCTGTGCCAATGCCTCACGGTAGAAGTCCTTTTCATTCTTTTTGATGCCCCAGCCGAGTCCTCTGGATTTGCCGCGGCGCAGTGCCATGGCAAGGTTTTCCTGTATCTCCATATTGGCGGCGGTGCCGCGCATCGGATCCTGGAAGACTCTGCCGATATATTTAGCGCGTTTGTATTCTGGCTCCCTAGATATGTTTACACCGTCGATCTCGATTTTACCAGAATCGATCGGATATACGCCTGCGATCATATTTAACATGGTGGATTTTCCAGCACCGTTTCCGCCGATGATCGTCACGAAATCGCCCGGTGCCAGGTGTAAGTTGATACCGTTTAAGGCTTTTTTCTCATTAACAGTTCCTTTATTAAAAGTTTTCTTTACATTTGTTATCGTCAGCATTACTCCTCGCCCCCTTCTGAATAATCTTTTCTCAGCCGATATTTAGCGAGTGCTACCGGAATACAGAGTGCCAGTGCTACAATGACAGCAGAGAGCAGCTTCATGTCGTTTGCATCCATACCCATGCGGAGTACAACCGCACGGATCACAAAGTAAATGACCGAACCGACAACCACGGAGGTCAGTTTCCAATAAAAAGAGGTCAATCGTCCCATCAGGACTTCGCCGATGACGATCGCCGCCAGACCAATGACGATCGCACCCGTACCACTTCCAACATCACCATATTTCTGGCTCTGGCAGACGAGTGCGCCGGAGAGAGCGACCAGGCCGTTGCTAACCATCAGGGATAAAAGCTTCGCCATACGAGTGTCCACGCCCAGCGCACGCACCATATCCTCGTTGTTACCGGTTGCACGCATCGCACTTCCGATCTCGGTTCCGAAGAACCAATAAAGAAACAGAATAGCCGCCACCGCCAGCACAATTCCAACGATCATCGATGCCTGTGCCTGAGTCATCCCGAAGGAAGTAGCCAGACCACTGATAAGTGTCTTGACTTTCAGAAGCGGCAGATTGCTCTTTCCTCCCATGATCCGGAGGTTGATCGACCAGAGGGAAATCTGGGTCAGAATTCCTGCCAGAATCGCTGGTATCTCAAATACAGTATGAAGAATACCCGTTACCGCACCAGCCACGACACCGGCTGCCGCCGCAACTAAAAGTGCCAGCACCGGATTTACTCCTTTGTTGACTACCAGGACTGCACAAACGCAGGCGCCCAACGCGAAGCTTCCGTCTACCGTCATATCCGCGATATTCATCAGGCGGAATGTAATGTAAACTCCCAATACCATGATTCCCCAAAGAACGCCCTGTGCGACCGCGCCCTGCAGGGATACTAATAAACCGCTCAAACTTTTACCTCCCCGTGTTTCGTATTTTCTTCATCTGATTAACTGTAAAGACTGCCAGATCGGCATATTTATTTTATGCTTCTGATCTGACAGTCCATCTCATTTGAAGTTTAGGTCTTTCTGGTACTCTTTATTTCTCAAGTCCAGATACATCGATTCCCAGCGTCTGCGCTGTCTCTTCATTGACACTCAGCTCGCACTTGGAAGCGTCCAGATAACCGATCGGCATCTTAGAAATATCGGCGCCCTCAGTCAGGATTTTAACGGCCTGCTCACCGGTCATGTAGCCTAACTGGTAGTAATCAATACCGTAAGTAGCAAGACCGCCTGCATCTACCATGCCTTTCTCGCCGCAGATAACCGGAAGTTTATTCTCATTTGTTACCATCGTTACGGTTGCCATACCAGCTGCGATCATGTTGTCGGTTGGTGTGTATACACAGTCTACATTGCCAACCATAGATTCTACAACGGTAGGAATCTCATTGGAATTGGAAACGGTGTAATCTTCATACTCAATACCAGCTGTATCAAGTGCTTCTTTCGCCATGTCAATCTGAAGAACGGAGTTTGCCTCCGCGCTGCAATACAGAAGCCCGACCTTTTTTACATCTGGAATAATCTGCTGCATCAGATCAATCTGCTCTTTAACCGGAGTCAGATCAGAAGTACCCGATACGTTGCCGCCCGGAACCTCGTTGCTCTCTACCAGACCGGAAGCCGCCGGATCGGTAACGGCGCTTACAAGAATCGGAATCGAATCCGTCACACCTGCAACTGCCTGTGCTGCCGGGGTTGCGATTGCAAAAATCAAATCATCTTTATCGTTGACCAGTTTCTCTGCGATCGTCTGGCATGCAGACTGCTCGCCAGCTGCATTCTGCTGGTCGATCTCATATTTGATGCCTGCATCGTCCAGCGCTGCCACGAAGCCCTCATTGGTCTTATCCAGTGCCACATGCTGGGTCAGCTGTAATACGCCAATCTTATAGGTCTCGCCGTCTGCTGTCTGCTCTGCCTCTTTGCTTTCTTCTCCGTCTGCGGACTCCGCTGCTGTCGTGTCCGTACTTGCTGTCTGTCCTCCGCAGGCTGCCAGGGATGCCGCCATTGCGCCAGCCAGCATCAGGGCTGCTAATTTCTTTGTCTTTCTCATAATATCATCCTCCTGAACCTTTTCAACGTATGTAACAGATTTTCCTCTTATGCTTCAAACCATGATTTATTTTTCGCTTTAAAGAGCTGAACTGTTACGCTTTAAAGCAATCATACTACAAACTCCAAAAAGAGTCAACCTAAAATTCCGCTATTTTATAGGGAATTTAGGTTGACTCTTTTTTATTTTGCTTCCGCGATCTGCAGTTTCACCGTAAACGTTGAACCTTTTCCGACTTCCGACTCTACCTTCACGCTTCCATGATAAAAATTCACGATATGCTTGACGATCGAAAGACCAAGCCCGGTGCCGCCCTGTTTGCGGCTGCGCCCTTTATCCACCCGGTAAAACCGCTCAAAAATACGGCTCTGGCTCTCCGCCGGGATGCCGACGCCGGTGTCGCGGACCGTCAGTATCATATCCGCGCCCCAGTGCTTGACCTGCACCCAGATTTCGCCGCCCTCGTTGTTATACTTGACCGCGTTTGTCAACAGATTGTTAAACAGCTCCTGCATCTGGCGCAGATCGGCACGAATCGTGAAATTCTCGCACTCTTTATGGACTGTGATGCCGCGCGACGCCGCCTGCGCGGCAATCGAAGACAGGCTGTCCTCCAGCAGTTCCACCGTGCGGATCGTCACAATATCTGCTTTCGCACCGCGCGATTCCAGACGGGAGATCATCAAAATATCATCCACCAGGTTCGTCATCCGCATTGCCTCTTTTTTTATGCGTCCCAGAAAATCACGTGCCGTGCCCGGATCCTGTGCCATGCCGCTTTCCAAAAGCTCGACGTAACCGCGGATCGAAGTGATCGGTGTTTTCAGCTCATGCGATGCATTGCTGAAAAACTCCTGCCGGATCTGTTTTTCTTTCTCAATGCGCTCCAGATATTTCTTCATATTTCGGGACATCCGCGTCGTCGTGTCCGCGATGACATTGATCTCCTCATACGGGCATTTTTCAAACTGAAAACGCGTGTAGTCGTCATCCATCCGCACCATTTCACTGGAAATTTCCTGCAAAGGACGCGTGATGGACTGGGAAAACCGTTCCGCCTCCATTGCCGATGCAAAAAAAGCTATTCCAAAGCTCAAAAAAGCGGCCGGAATCAACATCAGGATATATTCACCCAAACCGGTTGAACAGGCAGAAAGGCGCAGTATGTATTTGCCGTCCGATGAACGGATCGCCGCGTACGCCATCTGCATTCCTAACGTTCCGGAGCGCCGCACCGAATATCCATAGCCCGTCGCCAGCGCATCCTTCACTTCCTTGCGCTCCAGATGATTTTCCATCTGATTCACCTGCGCTACTTCCGTATCAGCCACCACCGTGCCATCCATCCGGATCAGCGTATAACGGCTATTATTGTCGTCCGTAAGGTCGCTCAAATCCATCAGCTGTTCTTCCACATTTCCCGTATAATCCAACATACGGTCAACGGATTCCAATGCAAAATGCATGTCCTCCCTTGACCGTTTGAGCAATACACTGCTGGTAACCACCAGAGCGATAAATGTATTCAGAACCAGCGCCAGGAATAACAGATGAATAAATTTCGTCAAAATCGCTTTTCGCATCGTTTCATCACTTTCCCGCTTCTTTTTCCTTTAAAAACCGATAGCCCACGCCGCGCACTGTCTTGATCTGAGCTCCGGCATCATGCAGCTTCTGCCGGAGTGTCTTGATGTGCATGTCCAGCGTTCTCGTCTCCCCATCATAGTCATAGCCCCAGATATGATCGAGAAGCTCGTCGCGCGTCACCACCCGGTTGATATGTTCCATGAGATATGTTAAAAGTTCAAATTCCTTGAGTGTAAGCTCCGTCCGGTCGCCGCAGGCAATCACCTCACGCGTCTCCCGGTTGATGCTGACTTCACCGATCGTCAGGCTGGAAACCTCCTCTTTTGCAGGTTCCACCCGCTTTAAAAGGTTTCTGACGCGCGCCGAAAGCTCCAGAATACCGAACGGTTTCGTCATGTAGTCGTCAGCACCGTTGTCAAGTCCCTGTACAATATCCATCTCACGATCCTTTGCCGTCAGCATCAGGACCGGGGCTGCGGAAAAGTCCGGCATCTCCCGGATTTTGCGGATCGCCGCCATGCCGTCCATCCCCGGCAGCATCCAGTCGAATACAAACATCGCCGGATACTCCCGCTGCGCCTCCCTGCCTCTCCGGAGCAGCTCCGAGAGGCTGTCAAGCGCTTCCTCTGCCGTCTCAAATCCGCTGGCGCAGTAACCGAAGTTTTCCAGTGCCACGCAGATCAGATTCCGGATATTTTCATCATCCTCAATCACATATATCCGATATTTCATTACTGCATCTCTTCCTTTACGTAGCCAGCTACATTCTTGGCATGATCCGCGATTCTCTCATAATTTGCCAGTGCATCCAGGAAGATAACACCGCCCTCAATCTTGCAGTCTCCATTGGAAAGACGGTTCATATGGTTCTCGCGCATCTCCTCTTCCATACTGTCAACCTCTTCCTCCCAGCGGGCAGTCTGACGCACCTTCTGCATGTCATGCGCCTGACGCGCCTCCACGGACGCCTCGACCGATTTAAGCGTTGCATCTGCAATCGTCCGCAGCTCTTCCAGCGCCAGATCCGAGAAATCAATATTCACATTCTCAATCCGTTTCTTGGCAAGCTCTGCTAAGTTTTCACAGTGGTCACCGACACGTTCAAGATCACCGATTGTATAATACATATTCTTAACGAGAAGATGCTGTTCATCATTCAAGGAGAGGTTGTTGATCTTTAAGAGATATTCGGTCAGCATTTTCTCCATGCGGTCGATCGTCTCTTCATTTTCAAATACCTGTTCACAAAAATTATCATCTGCATCTACTAAGGCTGCTGTCGCTATTTTTAAGTTGGCAACCGCTACCTTGCCCATGTTGACAACCTCGTTGCACGCCGTCTCAATCGCAAAGGACGGAGTTTCGAGGATACGGTCGTCTAAGTGACGGATCATCTCGGTCTCGACACTGTTTGCCGACCACTCTTTCTCCGTCTCCTTTGGCTTCGGAACAATCACATCCGATGCCTTTACCAGGAAACCAGCAAACGGGAACATAATGCAGGTGTTGACAACGTTAAATATCGTATGGAAAATCGAAATTCCCACACTGTCCGCACGCGTCATCGCAAGCTCCGGATTCATCATAAACACGATGTATAAAGCGACGCCAAATACAACTGCACCCGTCACATTGAACAGAAGGTGAATGACCGCCGCACGCTTTGCCGTACGGGTCGTACCGATACAAGATAACAGCGCGGTCGCACAGGTACCGATGTTCTGTCCCAATGTAATAAAGACTGCTGACTGCCAGTTTACCATGCCGTTGATCGCCAGCATCTGTAAAATACCGACGGACGCGGAACTACTCTGGATGATTGCGGTAACTGCCAGACCGACTAAAATACCTAAAAGTGGATTCTGTCCCAGTACCCGGAAGGACTCGGAGAAGATCGGCGCATCCCGGTACGGCTCAATCGAACCGGACATGAAAGAAAGACCGATAAACAGGAGTGCAAAACCGATCAGGACTTCGGCACCCTCTTTTTTCTTGTGGCTCTTCGCAAACATCGTGATGAATGCGCCGATACCGAAGAGAACCGGTGCAAAGAACTCTGGCTTTAACACCTCGCCCCACTCACTCATCGACACAATCCAGCTCGTCACAGTCGTACCAATGTTGGCACCCATGATGATGCCGGTCGCCTGCAGAAGATTGATAATTCCGGCATTTACGAAACCAACGACCATAACCGTCGTCGCGGAACTACTCTGGATGATCGCGGTAACGCCCGCGCCCACCAGCACGCCCAGCAAGCGGTTCGAAGTCAGGATCTCAAGCACACGTTGTAAACGGTTGCCCGCAAACTTCTGCAGACCATCCGCCATCGACTCCATTCCATACAGGAACATTCCCAGTCCTCCAATGAACTGAAAGAGTGTTCCCAAAGTACTAATAGACATACATATTCTCCCATCATCTTTTGATCTTTACACATAGTATGTCTTCACTATATCAAATAAATGTAAAAATAACCAGCAGGAAATGTAAAATCTGTGTAAAATTTGATATTCGCAACACTGTACTGCCTGAATGAGAGGATGGTTACAGGACAGCCCGGTATCACTCCTATGGTGCCGGGTTGCGAAAGCCGCCTTCCACAAACCGCCCGCTCGCAAACATCGCCTGAACAGCAGCCCGGTAGTCAGATAGCTTCTGTGCCTTCTTAATCTTCTTCAATTCTTTTTCACATTCTGGAAAATGGCACTGGAAATAATACCAGAGTTCCTTCATTTTAAACAAAGTATTCCGATCGCCAGACATGATTTCTGCATAACCGGTCAGGAGGCGATCGTGGAATTGCTGGAAGGATTGGAGATGAGTCGAGGATGGCAGATTCCGCACCTCTCCAAAAATCCACGGGCTCGCAACCGCACCGCGCCCAAACATCAGTGCGGCTAATTTCATTTTTTTCTGCGTTTTACCGCTATCAGATGCTTCATCTTGTCCTACAATTTCTTTCATAAGTGCAGACGCATCCGCCGCCGAAAAAAGATTTCCATTATAGCTGACCGGGCAGCGGCTCTGCTCCAGCGCATACGCAAATGACTCCATCCGTATTTTCCCCTTATAATAGTCCTCGCGCACTCTCGGGTGTACAATCAGTTCTTCCAGCGGATAGTGATTATAGATAGCAAGCAGGCGTGGAAATTCAGACGCTTCTTTCATGCCGATCCGGGTTTTGATCGACAAACGCACCGGCTTTCCATCCGACGCGTGGATTTTTTCCAATCCGTTGCAAACTTCCTCCAGAAACAAGCTCAAATCTTCCGGCTCGGCTAAAAATCCCGCGCCCTTTTTCTTCGTAACCACCGTTCCCGACGGACAGCCCAGGTTCAGATTAACCGTCCTATATCCATACTCCGCCAGTTCCTCGCAAACCCACAGAAAATCTTCCGCCGAATGTGTCAGAATCTGCGGGATCAGGCATAATCCCTGATTATGCTCTGGAAGAATATCGTTCCTCTCCCTGGATGTCAGCTTATGGCTGGAACCTGGTGCAATGAACGGACTGTAATACCGGTCAACGCCCCCATAAATGACTGCATGCGCCTGCCGGAATACGTATCCCGTGATTCCCTCCATTGGTGCAAAATCTAATTTTACACTCCTTGCATCGTTCGCGCTTATACGATTCGCGCCCACTTTTAATGCCTCTGGCTGAATCATTTTCTTCACGCTTCATTTCCTCCCAGTGATATGATATAGATCGGATTCTGCCCTTTCATCAAATGACTGGAACCAATCTTCTCCGCTTTTGCAATCTGCATGGACAGAATCTCCGCCTCTATCCCGCGCTCTTTCAGGTAACTCATAAGCACTGTCAGGGACTCCAGCGCAATCAGATTGATCACAATCCGGATATCTGGGTTCAAGCGGAACAATTCATCCAGAATCTCGCGCATCTGTCCGGTTGTTCCCCCGATAAATGCCCGATCCGGTCGGTGAACACTTACCTGTGCAAATGTCTCCGGCGCCTTTCCCGGCACGATCGTGACCGCCTCTGTTCTGGCTTTCTCACAATTTGCCCGGATCAGTTCAACCGCCTCTTCCTTATATTCAAACGCACACACATGAATCCCCGGACAGCTTACCGCCGCTTCCACACTGACAGAACCCGTTCCCGCGCCAATGTCCCAGAACTCACAGTCCTCATACAATTCCAGCTTGGACAATGACACGGTCCGCACCTCACTCTTCGTCATCGGGACCTTGCCCCGGATAAACCATTCATCTCGCATTTGGTACTCCCCATTTTCTAGATTCTCATATAAATTCACTCAATTGATATATTTTTTCTGACTCCCTTTGGCACATACATCCAGCCATTTTCGCAAAAAATCTGGACAGGATGCATAATAGAGATGCGGAAATCCGCCAATCTGTCCTCCCTTTTCATGGATGCAGCGCCAGCTTCGGTTTCCGGTCGGTTTGACTGCTTCCCAGTCGGTGCCCGGATCTTCGCTCTCCCAGTAATGGAACTCATGCCCGTGAATTTCCTGACCGGATGAGGTCAGCAGACGCACATAGCCAAACCGGCGCAGGCGGTTCGTCCGGTAAGCGTCAAATGGATAAACGCCAGCCATTTCCCAGTGTTTTCCATCGCTTCCTTCAAGAGTACGGTGTAAATATAAAAATCCACCGCATTCCGCCAGAAACGGCATTCCCGCCGCAATCGACCGCCGGATACTCTCACGCATCGCCGCGTTCTTTGCCAGCTCCCGTGCATAATTCTCCGGATAACCGCCGCCAAATAAAAGCCCATCCACTCTGTCCGGGATTTTTTTATCCCTCAGTGGACTGAAATAAACCAGCTCCGCCCCCATCTGTTCCAGAAGGCGGAAATTTTCCTGATAGTAGAAGCAGAATGCCTCGTCACGGGCAACACCGATGCGGACGCGCGAGGTGACTTTTTGCTCTTGACATGCTGGGAATTTCGCTATACTTTCCGCCTCCATTGATTCGTTTTCTGCTTTTTCTTTCTCTTTGTTTTCTATCCTCAATGGAAGCATCCCTGCCACTTCCAGCACCCGCTCCACCGCGATCGACTTTTCCATCTGATCTGCCAATCGCCCGATCCGCTCGCGCAGCCGATCGATCTCGCCCGGCAGAAAAAGTCCCAGATGGCGGCTTTCCATGCGGTATTCCTCGGATTCCGGCAGATAACCAAGCACCGGAAGCCCCGACGCCTCTTCCACGGCTGCTGCCAGCCGCTCATAATACATCGAAGAAACCCGGTTCAAAATCACTCCGGCAATATGGCTTTTTTTCCGGAAATGTAAAAATCCAGATGCCATTGCTGCCGCCGACAAGGATGCGCCCTTACAGTCCAGCACCAG
>ERZ772901.2454-NODE-2454-length-11731-cov-3.135492_pt1 | contig 11731 bp, 10 predicted proteins | sample MGYA00512123_ERZ772901 | MGnify/ENA primary metagenome ERZ772901 (study PRJEB29015, sample SAMEA2737711) | human gut metagenome | biome: human gut; feature: human-associated habitat; material: faeces | place: China | collected 2012 ...
AATATGTGGATATGGATAAGATACAGCTGAAAACTGGTGAAGGTGACGAAAAGCCGGATGAGAAAGTGCTTGATATTCCGGAGAATATTATGGATCAAATCCGATTGGTATCCACATATAAGGGCGTTCATGTACCAAGTATGATGTTTGATTCTACAGGAACAAAGAAGATTGCCGCTATTGCCAGCTATGTAATTGAAGCACTTGAACAAGGCAGAATTTTAGTCGTGGATGAGTTGGATAGCAGTATTCATTTTAAGCTTACCAGGGCAATAGTTGCGATGTTTAATAATGAGTTGAATACAAGTGCACAGATGATATTTACAGTTCACGATATAAATCTTATGGATTGCAAGAGGATGTTCCGCAAGGAGCAGATTTGGTTTGTCCACAAAGATGAAGAAGGCGTATATGTATATTCACTTGCAGATTTTACAGCACAGCAGGGAGTGAGAGATACGACGGATGTTATGGAAAAATATAGGAAAGGCGCTCTTGGAGCATTGCCTGATCCAGAACTAATCAATTCCTTGCTTAGTATTAAAGGTGATGTAAAGGGGGATGATGCCGATGCCAAATAAGCTCCCAAAGTTTTTGGATAATCACAAAATCTGCATTATCTGCGAAGGCAATGAGGAATATGAGTATCTTAAACGCCTGAAAGATTTAAAAGTGTGGAACGAGCAATATGATATTTCATTAGTTAATGCCGGTGGCAATGGAAATATCCCTGCGAGGTATCAGGACCGGTACCAAAATGGAGCAGACGAACTTGTGCTTGTATTCTGCGATACGGAAAAGAAACCTCATGAGCAGTATGAGGACATTAAACGCAAGATTAATGAGTTCCATGGTGTGGATAATGCAGCAGATGAAGTGATTATGTTTGGTAATCCCTGTACGATGCAGATAATATCCAAGCATTGGACCGATGACAGTTTGAAATCTCCTGCAAAACCGGTGAATGCTCCCTTGATAAAGAAATATACCGGAGTTGAGAATTACAAAGGAAGAGCAGACCAGATTCAAGAAGTTATGGAACACGTTACTGAGGAGAATTATGTGGATATGTGCCAGCGAGTGCGGAATTTAGAGTCGGATGATTCTGTTACTGGTAGCAGTAATTTCGGAAAGTATTTAAAATTGCTTGAAAGTGATGACAGCGGGTGGATTGAGGAGATAAATGAACTAATAGAGTAAAATGCAGACCTTTTTGAGATTAATTGTCAAATGTTACAGTTTAAGGAAAGTGAGGATGTAATATGAAATTTTCGATTGGTACAGCATCAAGTAGCTTAGAATTTGAGGAAGATATGCGACTTATTAAAAGTTCATTACTGTATGCAGATGAAATTGAACTTATTGGAATGGCAGAGTATGCTGTTTTTACTTATTTGCCTAGATGTATTACTGAAAAAAGAGATATTCAAAAATTAATTAATAATTTTGTGATTCTTCTACAAGCATTTGAAAATGAAGAGTCTGCGCAGTTGGTAATGGAATTAGAAAAAATACAAAATGAATTGGTCCTTATACTACCAATGATTAATAAGAAAAAGGGGCGAAATAAAGATGAAATACTTGCTCAAATGCAAATGAAACAATTACTTAAACAGTGTAGAGAACAACTGAATGATGGTGTAAATGATTTACTGAACACTACTGGAGCTACAGCGATACAGAAACTTGTGGATAAAAGAATTGTAAGTATTTATGATTATTCTTATAATGGTTTTAGTTTAGATGAATTGACAGGAGGGTTTTTTGCGAATTTATTGGGCACGATTAAGCAAGGTAAATCATATCCGTTGTTTGACAAAATTAGTGCGGATGTTGTTCGTAGTGTTATTGATAATGATATTCTTGATTTTAGTAATATTGATAAAGAGATAATTAGACATGCAGGAATTGCTAATAGTATATTAATGACATTGCCAACATTAGATAACGCATCGGTGGATGAAATTCTTGATTTTAAGAAAGATTTACAGATACCACTGATCAATTTTAGAAGGGCTATATATAATTTTTCTGAAACTATTTCTTCAATGCCTTGGGATAAAGATTTTGATTATGAATGTATAAAATTATACGAAACAGAAGTGGTTCCAAGAGTGAATGAAATAAATGAATTGTCAAGTGAAACAAGTATATTGAAAAATTTTGGAACAAGGGTTTTGGCAGATCAAGAAGAGAGAAGAAAACTGGGATTTGCAGGTGCGGGACTGATTGCTACTGTAACTACACAATCTAATATGTTTGATGCATTGGGATATTTGGAACAAATAATTCGATCTGGTGCCAAAGTAGGATTAACAGCTGCAGGGATTGAAGCTTTTTTGAAAACAATGGACGTTTTGAAGAAATCACATGATGATGTGAAAGAAAAAAAGAAAATTCAAAATAATAATACAATGTACTATTATTATAAGGCATATAAAAAAATATAGCTTCGATTTTTCGGTGTACATATACAATATCCAGGCTACTTCAAGTATTACAAAAAACTTCGCTGTTCAAAAGCAAGCAGAAAAGTTTGCAAATGCCATTGAGAAATCTTATCAAGAATTCAGAAAACAGAAATACCTGATTTAAAAATATCACATTTGCATGGTTCAGAAGAGGTTAAGGAGTTTATGACAAGACGTAAGCAATGATTACAAAATGCTTGCAAAAAGTGCCAAAACGATAAAGAACGCATAGAATATTAAGAATAATAATACAAAATATAGCAATGTATAATTTGGTTAGACACAATATATAGTTGCTGAAATCGAGTTTGGATGACATTTTGTGAAAATCAAGCCATTATTTACAACTATTTCAAACAAAAAAGGTTAAGTTTTGGCAACGATTTGGCAACACAATCTAACGCAAAAGTGTTAAGCAAAAAATAATGTAAATTACAATATGAAAGAAGACCTTACTGATTTTCTTTTCCAAACTGGAGAGGAATTTCGGTGAGGTCTTCTTTTTATCTATCCGTCACTTGTATGGTCTGTTATCATTGGAAAAGGAATTAAAGCAGACCACGTTCTTTCATTTCTTCTGATAATACATCTTGGAGTCCCGCATCCAGATCATCAGAAATGACATTTCTTACAAAGCCGGTGGTCGGTTCAATATTAGGGTAGTAATATCTCCAATTGTCATATTCATCCCTGGAGAGTTCGCCCTGTTTAAATTTGAAATATTGGGTAAGCCAAGCGAAGAGCATAGGTGCTATCTGGTCATAAGCCTTGTGCTCCTCGTCGAGGGTGATACAGGGTAATCCATTTTTGTCGGTACTGATTTTAAATCCATACTCGTCCTCAAGGGCGAAGAAGGTATGCATCAATCCAAGATATGAATCAATATTAGGTACTGTGATTGCTCTGGGTGTAACACCAAAGATATCTGCGAGCTGTTTGATAAGATCATCTTTCGGAGTACGGGCTTCTGTTTCGTATTGTGCGATACGAACGTCAGATGTTTTGCCCATGAATCCAACCATATCTAAAAGGCAAAGTGGAGCATTTAGATTCTACAATGGAAATGTGGAATATTAGAGAACAAGCAGAATGATGGCGGAAGAGATAATTTTTGCTGAAATTGTAAATCAGTTTCATTAAAAGCTTGAATATTAATTCAAGGAAAGAGAGGTAATTATGACAGAATGAAACTGCATTCATTGGTGTTAAAAGAGCTTAATGTGAAAATGTATAGCTCGGAATTGTATGATGATTATATGAGCGTTGTGGATGCGATGGATAAGAAGACGGTTGAGGAGCAGAATGTGAATTATTACAACAATGAAAAGTGTTGGAATAGGAGCAGGTAAGAAGAATTATTGACAAGATGGACAGGTATTTTATTGACTAATAATATCTGTCCTTTATATATAATTGAGAGATTGAAAAAATCAATTTTAGATTGAAACAAACTAGGCTTGATGATATAATGAAAAGAAATGATAAATAGTTGTAATGATACGAAAGGGATAATAATGGCAATCAGATACAACAAATTATGGAAGAAATTAATAGATGAAAATATGATGAAAGTTGACCTTAGAGATCAGGCAGGAATTACAACAAATGCACTGGCTAAACTAGGAAAGAATGAACATGTAAGTACACAAGTTTTGGAAAAAGTATGTAAAGTATTGCATTGTGAGATACAGGATATCATGGAATTTGTTCCAGACGAGGAAAGGGAAGAAAAGTAATATGGCTAAGAAGAAAACAACTGAAAAGGCATTGAACATAGATAATATTTTATTTAATTGTAGAGATTATTTGCGTGCGGCACGTAATTCCGGCTCATTCTTTGAAAAAAGAGATATGATGCTTACGCTAGTGTTCTTGAGGTTTATCGGCGAAAAGTATGAGGATGGAATTGAAAATCTAAAACAGACACTTAAAGAGCAGGGATTAGATCCGGAAGATGAGAACATTAGAGCAGCATTCTTTGATGATGCTACTTTTGCAGATGGTACATATAACTTACCACCAGAAGCAAGATGGTCGACTATTATCAGTACACCGGCACCACAGCTTAATGTTGCACTTGATACAGCTTTGCAAAGGCTTGAGGAAGAAGATCCACAGTTGAAAGGCTGTTTTGTTAAAGGAACATTTACAGCACGCAATTTAGCAGCTAATGATATAAAGAAAATTGTTGATGAAGTGAATAAAATCAGTCATAAGACATTTGGAGAGGAAAAAGACCTTATTGGTCGTGTGTACGAATACTTTCTTAAGGAGTTCGCAGTAAATGCTACAAAGGAGGAAGGAGAATTTTATACACCTCATGACGTAGTTCAACTTATTGCAACGATGATTGAGCCTTATGATGGCACCTTATATGATCCTTGCTGTGGTTCAGGAGGAATGTTTATTCAGAGTGCTGAACTTGTAAAGTCAAAGCAGGGAAACTTAAATGGTATCAATGTATATGGTCAGGAAAAAGAACCGGCTACATATCGCCTTGCGAAAATGAATTTGGCTTTGCGTGGAATAAGCCATAATCTAGGAGAAGAAGCAGATTCATCATTTACACATGATTTACACAAGGGATTGCACTTTAACTATATTATGGCAAATCCACCTTTTAATCTGAAAGGCTGGTATAATGACAATTTGAAAAATGACGGTCGTTGGTCTGACTATCAAACGCCACCTGAAAGCAACGCAAATTATGCATGGATTTTGCATATACTTTCACATTTGAAGAAAACTGATGGAGTAGCGGGATTCCTTCTTGCGAATGGTGCATTGAATGATAGCGACACATTGGAAATACGTAAGGAACTGATTCAGAATGATAAAATTGAGGTTATCGTTGTTCTACCAAGAGAATTGTTTATTACAACAGATATCAGTGTTACTCTTTGGATACTGAATCAGAATAAAAAAGGTGGAAAATATCATGGAAGAAATCTCCGAAACCGCGAGCATGAGATGCTCTTTATGGATTTACGCCAATGGACAGAAAATGCTGTTAAGGGTGAGAGCAAAAAGAAAGTTCGGTTGGATACAGAACAAATTGAGAAGGCAGCAGATATTTATCACACATGGCAATGTGAGGGAACTGATGGAGCAGACTATGAGATGCCAGAACTTTACCGTAGTGTGTGCATTAATGAAATTGAAAATAAAGGCTGGGCTCTCACACCAAGCAAATACATTGAGTTTATTGACCATGATTTACAAATTGATTATGAAAAAGAAATGGCTCGTATTCAATCTGAAATGAAAGAGGTTATGAAACAAGAAAAGAAATCCCAGCAGATGCTGGAGGAAGCATTTAGGGGGATTGGATATGGGATTGACTAAATATAAATTTGGTGAATTGATTGAATTAACAAATGAAAAAAATGCCAATGGATTATATGGTGAAGAAGATGCAATAGGTGTAAACATCGATAAAATTATTATGCCAATGAGAGGAAATTTGGAGAAGAAAGATTTTTCAAATTTCCATTTAGTTCCACCAAGGCACTTTGCATACAATCCAAGAGGAAGTAGAAAACTCGGTATTGGTTTTAATGATACTGAAAAAACGTTTATTATCACTTTTAATGACAATGTTTTTAGAATTAAGGAAACAGCAAAGAAAAAAATATTGGACACATATTTATTCATGTATTTATGTAGAAAAGAATGGGACAGATACGCAGAGTTTATTTCATGGGGAAGTTCCACTGAGGTTTTTGATTGGAATATATTTTGTGAAGAAGAAATTTTTCTTCCACCAATTCAAATCCAACAAAAATATGTAGATATTTATAATGCTATGCTTGAAAATCAGAAAAGTTATGAGTATGGATTGGAGGACTTAAAGCTTGCTTGTGATGCGTATATTGAGGATTTAAAACATGGTATACATTGCAAGGCAATTGGTCCATATGTTGAAAGACATGACGTAAGAAATAGAACAAACGAAATTAAAAATGTTATGGGTGTAAGTACGTCTAAGGAGTTTAGAGAACCTACTTCAAAAGTAAATAGAAATGAATTATCAAATTATAAGATAGTAAGACCTCGTCAGATTAGTTTTGTGCAAACAACACACAATGAAAAAGTATTTGCATATGCTTTCAATAACACCGAGGATGATATTGTTGTCACATCAGTAAATGAAGTGTTTTCGGTTGATGAGGATAAGCTTTTGCCAGAATACCTTTGTGTGTTTTTTAACAGAACGGAGTTCGATAGATATGCAAGGTTTCATTCATGGGGATCGGCAAGAGAAACATTTACATGGGATGATTTAGTTAAAGTAGAAATTCCTATAGCAGATATGAAAACTCAAAAATCAATAGCAGATATTTACAAAGCATATAAAGAACGAAAAGCAATCAATGAAAAACTCAAAGCACAGATAAAAGACATCTGTCCTATTCTTATCAAAGGGTCTATAGAAGAGGCAAGAAAAGCAAAGGAGGCATAGTCTATGGCAAGATTAAAAGAATACAATGGTCATTATTGTGAATCAGAATATGAATATGCCTTCATTGGATTTTTAGAAGCGGAAGGTTGGAAGTATTCTTCTGGCAATAATATCCATCGTGTCACAAAAAGAGATGTACTGATTGCTGATGATTTCAAGAAGTTTATAGCAGACACCAACCCGGATTTGACAGAAGACGAGGTGATACAGATATATGATAATGTTCGTCTTGTAGGTGCGGAAAGTGATTTTGCTACTTTGCATAAAGTATATGGCTGGATGGTGTTCAGTTTACGACGCAGGATTGATTGCCAAGAATGATACCACTTATTGATTTTGATAATTGGGATAAGAATATCTTCCGTGTAGTGAACCAGTTTACAGTAGAATATACAAACAATGGTCAAAAAGAAAATCGTAGACCGGATGTACTTTTGTTTGTAAATGGTATGCCACTATGTGTTATTGAGTTGAAAAATCCCGCTGATGCCAATGCGACTATTTATGATGCTTGGGAACAAATTAATATTCGCTATTGGAGAGATATTCCGCATCTTTTACATTATTGCCCTTTGGCTTGCATTTCAGATGGTGTGAAAACAAGATTAGGTACAGTGCGTACACCTTACGAGCATTTTTATGCTTGGCGCAGGGTAAATGAAGGAGATGCGGTATCCACTCTTCCTTTTGCAGAAACAGAGACTATGATAAAGGGTGTTTACGCACCTGAACGTTTCATGGAGATTTTTAGGGACTATATCTATTTCCAAGATAGTATTTACGACAGTGATGAAGTAGAAATCATATGCCGATATCCTCAGTTCTTTGCAGCAAAACTTTTAAAACAAAGCATTGTAAATTCTGTTGTTACGAGGAGTGGTAAAGGTGGTACATACTTTGGAGCAACTGGATGTGGAAAAACATATACGATGGCTTTTCTTGCACGTCAGCTTGCACTTCGTTGTACTGATATTCCGGAAATCGGTTCACCAACAATTATATTAATTGTTGACAGAGATGAACTGCAAAAACAAGGTTCAAAGCTTTTTACAAAGAGTAAAGAGTTTCTTAATCTGGGAGAAGTATCTGTTGTAAAAAACAGAACACAATTAAGGCAGGAACTTGGTGCAAGACAAAGTGGTGGTTTTTATATTTGCACCATTCAGAAATTCTGCGATAGGAAAGATGACAAAATCGGACTTATCAATGATAGGCAGAATATTATATGTTTTTCAGACGAGGCTCACAGAACTCAGCTTGAACATTCTAAGAAAATTCAGTTTAGTAAGGATGCCGATGAAAATATGAAAGCTATGGTTTCAAAACCATATGCAAAAGTATTGAAGGAAGCATTTCCACATGCTACTTTCGTTGGTTTTACCGGAACGCCTATTGCGGAAACTTATCAGACCTTTGGTGATGAAATTGACCGATATACAATGGATCAGGCAGTTGCAGATGGACTTACTGTTTCCATTAAGTATCATCCGCGTATTGCAAAGGTATTGCTTGATAATAAAAAAGTAAAAGAAATTGAGAATTATTATAAAAAATGTGCTGATGATGGTGCAACATATGAGGAGATTGAAGTAAGTAAGAAAGCAATGAGCTCTATGGAAATAATTCTTGGTGAGCCTTCCAGACTTGAGCGTCTTGCTACAGATATCCACAACCATTATGTTGCGTCTTGTGCAGGTAATCCGGATAGAATACAAAAAGCAATGGTTGTATGTTCTAATAGAAAGATTGCTTATGCATTATTACAGAAGTTTAAGGATAAATACCCGGAATGGTTTGAGGAAAAGAAATCACCGGATGGGGTTTCTGTAACAGAAGAGGAACTGAAAGAATTGAAACCGATGCCATTTATGGCAATGGTATCTAGTGTCGGCAGTAATGATGAAAAAGATATGTATGATTATCTTGGCGGAGTTAAAAATGATAAGCGTTCAGAAGAATTGGATGCTGCTTTTAAACAGGAAAAATCAAATTTCAGTATTGTCATTGTTGTAGATATGTGGATTACGGGCTTTGATGTTCCTTGCCTTACATATTTATATAATGATAAACCTCTCAAAAAGCATTTGCTGATACAGACAATAAGCCGTGTAAACAGAAAATATCCGAGGAAAGAATATGGTATGGTTATCGACTATATTGGTATTCGCGACAATATGCGTGAAGCCATGAAGGTATATGGAGGAGATACATCTGTTGCACCGACATCCGATGATGTTGAGCAGGCTACATCAGTGTTTAGAGAAGAACTAGAAGTGTTGAAAAACATGTTCACAGGTTATGATTTATCACCATTTTTAAATCCGGAATGTGATCCTATAGAACGATATAGACTTCTTGCAAAAGCAGCGGAATATGTATTTGTATCAACAGAAGAATTACAGTTGGAAGGAAATAAAGGTGTTCAGAAAGTTTCTTTCAAAACCTACTTTTTAAAGACAGTAAAACGAATGAGGGCAGCTTTTGATATTTGTCAGCCTTCCGGTTATCTTGGGGAAGAAGAATCTGCACTTGCACAATGCTTTATGGCTATAGCAGGTTTTGTTCGTAAGATGAGCGGAACAAGTGAAGTAGACACTGATACGATGAATCGTGCAGTTTCAAAGATGGTTGAAGAAGCATTAAAATATAATCAGGTGGAAAGTGTTCTTGAAAGCGGAGAGGAAGAAGATATTTTTTCTCCGGAATATTTTGAAAAATTATCTGATGTCAAAATGCCGGCAACTAAATTGGAACTTCTTGTGAAAATGCTCCGTAAACAAATTAAGGAATATGGAAAAGTTAATCAGTTAGCTGCAAAATCATTTCAGGAAATGTTGGAAAAGACGATTGCAGAATATCATGAAAGACGTAAACATCTTACTGCTGAAGAAGTTGGTGAAGCACAGGAACAGGCATCAGAGGATATCATTAAGATTGCAACGGAACAGGCTTTAGCTATTCTTCGTCAGATGAACGAAAATAGGGAGAGTTTTCGAAAAATTGGCTTAACATTTGAGGAAAAAGCATTCTATGATATTTTGATTTCTCTGCGTGACCAATATAACTTTGAGTATGGAACAGATAAAGAAGTGGATGGTGTTATAGTCAATGATAAATGTAAAGCTTTAGCAAAGAAAATAAAAGATATTATTGATACAAAATCTTCATTTGCTGATTGGCTCAATAACCAAAATGTAAGAAATGGATTGAAATTGGAAATCAAAATATGTTTGGTGAAGAATGGTTATCCGCCACAGTATAGTCCGGAAGTATTTAACAAAGTTATGGAACAGGTGGAGAATTTTGAGGAGCATTCTGGTGAAACAGTAGAAAAAGGTAATAATGCTTCTGCGAAGGTATATCAATATGAGATGCCAGAAGGTAATGTGATGATGGTTGCAGAGAAGACAACACCTTATGGTAAATTGTGAAATATTTAATTTCTAAACAATATAATTAAATATTCGTTTAAAATTGCTAAGTAAAGTAAGGAGAAAGATAAGTGGACAAAATATTGTATCATTATTGCAACACACAAAAAATGTATGGGATTATGTCAGGAAGACAACTTAGAATGAGTGATATAACTAAGAGTAATGATTATAACGAAGTATATATGTTTTTTCCAGGTATAATAGATGCTATGAGAGATGCATATTATAAAAATCCATTTCCTTTTGAATTTGATGGCAAAACAAACGAGATAGGGATGTCGATGTTATTTCAACTGGCATATGATTATTTTAGAATTGAATTTAACAAGGGTGGAGTTACTAATTTTGTTATTTGTTTTTGTGAGGAAGGTGACAAGTTAAGCCAATGGAGAGGTTATGCAGATAATGGAAGAGGTGTTTCTATTGGATTTTCTGAACAAGAATTAAGGCAGTATAGCGAAAAATACAAAGATATCATAGCAATAGAAAAAGTAAAGTATAAAACGGCAGAAGAAATAAATGATATTATCGTAGCAAAAGCAGATAGTTTGTTAAATGAGTTGAAGAACTTGCGTAAATGGATTATAGATAATTTTCATTGCAATGACAGTAAGCAGGAAAAATATATGCTGCTTTTCTTTATACAAATGCTAAAAATAGTATTTATGAAATCATTACAGTACAAAAATATATCATTTCAAGAGGAAAATGAATGGAGAATGTTTTTTAAATATCCTATAACAAAAGAAACAGAATTTATATATGGAGAAGACGGTGACAATAGAGTAATATTTGATGAAATGGTAGAAATGTTGAAAGATAAGATTGATTTTAATATTTTGGATAATGACATAGTATCATATTTTCCATTAGACTTATCAGACATATCTGCAAAACTGATAAAAGAGGTTATCAGCGGACCAAATAATCGTATATTACTTAAGGATTTTCAATTATTGTGTGGTAAGTATAAATATGATGATGTTGCATTTAGGTATAGTAAAATATCGTATAGAGAGTAACAAAGTATATTAAAAAAACATATTTATCTCTGCTGACTGGAAATGCTTAAGCGGCAATGGAAAGGAGTAGTATTTAATGATAGAAATATATACAGAAAAAGCTAATTCAAAAGACTGGATACTTCAGAATGACCTATACTTTAATTTGAATACAGGTAATGAAGAAATGACTCAAAAAGAAATAGATTTAATCTGGCAGGTAGATGAGGCAAAGCTGACACCAGACAAGCACATAGAAACAAAATATGGTTTAGGTACAATCCGTAATTTATCGTCAGGCTGTAAGACATTACTTAATATTGTGAAACATCCCGATAAGGTGGTAAATGTTGAGGAATGTGG
>ERZ772901.2456-NODE-2456-length-11724-cov-2.624818_pt1 | contig 11724 bp, 7 predicted proteins | sample MGYA00512123_ERZ772901 | MGnify/ENA primary metagenome ERZ772901 (study PRJEB29015, sample SAMEA2737711) | human gut metagenome | biome: human gut; feature: human-associated habitat; material: faeces | place: China | collected 2012 ...
TCGCAGTTTTTTTCCTAACTCTTAGGTGTCATCTACGCACCATACTGCGACAATCAGTAGAAGCCTTTATCAAATCCACTTCTGTGCCCTACCCAAAGAACGCACAACGGCAGCAAACTCTTCCCGAGGAATGATAGCCTTATTACGTGTTTTCAAACGATTATTATAAACGGTCTGAGGTGAATAATGCAAGAATTCGGCAATCTTCACACTATCAGTGATACCTAAACGCACCAAAGCATAAATGCGCAATTCCGTATTCAGTAACTCACCATCTTTTAGCACAATCTGCTCGTCAGGATGGAGCAAGGCATTGAAGTCACTTACAAAATCCGGATAAATGTGCAAGAAGATAGCATCAAAGTTATGATAGAACTCTTTCAACTCATTCTGTGCCATAGAATGAGTATCGGTTAATGCTTTCACATCCTCCAACTGGTTTGCCTTAAGCTTACGATTGATATTTTTCCGATACTCATCCAGCTTACTGATATAATTGGAACAAATGGAAAAGACATAACCTATGTATTCCTCCTTCACATAGTTGGATTCACGAAGCTGATTATTGGTATCCCTCAACTGTTCATTCAAAGAAGTAAGCTGTACATTCGTTTCTGCCACTTGTCCGTGCATTTTCGAAAGCTCTTCCACATGCTTATTCAAGCGGTTGTTTGCCTCATTCAGCTGTTGGCGCGACTGCTTCAACCGCTTCATCTGCTTGTATATATATAGGAAGGCAAACAAGGATATCAAAGACAAGACACTGACCAGTACCAAATACATACGTAACCGCGCTTCTTGCCTCTGATTACGTTCCTGATAGATCTGATGAATGGTGTCCTGCACCGCAGAGATGCCCACTACCCTCACCCGGTTCCGATATGCCAAGGCATTCTGCAAGCAGTAACTCATGTAGACATAAGCATGGTCAATATCACCCAAACTAAAAAGTACCCCCGCCAGCTCTTCCAACGAAGCAATATCTTTATTGGAGATACGTACATCGGCCATAGCAGAATATATCAGGTAAGTCAGATAATTTTCCTGCTCATCGGACTCGCGATAAAAGCAGGCCAGCACGTAAGCATTCATGGCATCGCGCCGAGTGTCGAATGCAGAATTAAGAATTCCCTTCTGCAAACGTTCTTTAAAAACATACATACTGTCCGTACCTTGTACTACCTGCCCTTTATACCACAAGAACAAGGGGTCTTCAGGGGTAAGAACCATATTCAAAGAGTCCTTGTAAACACGCTCCAACTGTGCATAATGTTCATGCAAAGTACCCATTTCACTACCGGTATACTGATTGAAATGCGAATACAGATACAACATTTGTCCGTAATAGTCCACTAACAATTCTTTGGGGAGCGAACCGCCCGAGACTCCGTCCAACTCATCCTGGGCTTCTTTCAACAGACCGGTGGCAGCCAACAGAAAAGACTTTTTTATCTTCCACTCCATCTGCCGGTATTTATCATTCTGCTTATAAACTATGTCCAAATTGCCTGCCACATAATTCATTGCAGAATCGGCATTATAGACACAATACTCATCATAAAGATTTTTATTCAGCCAATATCTCTCCTCCAAAGTACGCACATCCTTTCGCAACTTGTGCAACTGGGCAATCTTCGCCTCTTTAAGCATAGCAAACGTGTTTTTTTGCGCAATCAGAGAATCAAGACGCACCAGCAGTTCTTTTATCTTTTCACTGTAAGGTGCCGCATTCAGAAAGGTACACCCCATCAGCAAAAATAGTAAAGCTATGATTTTTCTTTTCATTTCTATTATCTATATAAGGCTGAGAGCACAAAGATAAATTAATCTATCTAAACATAAACTACCTCCACCCTAAAAAGTACATGAAATTTAAGAGATATTTCGACCGCTCAAAGCGACAAAACAGTATATACAGACCTCCTTCCATAGTGGCCGACCTTTACTTTACACAGTAATCAGCAAGAATACAACTTATTATATATCTGATATTTACATTTCACACAGACTTACTTCTCCATATTACCTGCCTATCGGACGAATAGGGTTGTCCGCTATCTTTGCAGCACAGAAAGAAAAGTGTACTATGGAAAACCACCAATCTCTATTAGGACATACTTTTCTAATAATAAATTAAATCTTTCAATTAAAGTACTATGAGAATGATTACAAGAAATCTTCTTACGCGGAGTTACAAGCTCCTTTTGACATTACTCGTACTGCTAATGTCAACAAATGCATTTGCCCAACGATTGACAGCTACGGGTAAAGTAGTAGATGCCGCAGGCCTGGAGGTCATTGGTGCATCTGTATTGGAAAAGGGAACAACCAACGGTGTTGTTACCAATCTGGACGGGGAGTTTTCCCTGAGTGTAGGACAGAATGCCACACTGGTAATATCCTTCATCGGCTACAAAACGATAGAGGTAAAAGCAGCCACCAACATGAATATCACATTGCAGGAAGACAACGAACTGCTGGACGAAGTGGTAGTTATCGGTTATGGAAGTGTGAAGCGTAAAGACGTAACCACAGCCGTATCCACGGTTTCTACAAAGGATTTGGACCAACGCCCCATTGTATCGGCAGCCCAAGCCCTGCAAGGCAAAGCAGCCGGCGTGTCGGTTATGCAACCCAGCGGTGAACCGGGCGGAGGCATGAGCATCCGCGTACGTGGTACCACCTCATTCAACGGCAGCAACGACCCGCTCTACGTAGTGGACGGTGTGCCCGTGGACAACATCAACTTTCTCTCTCCCAACGACATTGAAAGTCTCTCTATCCTAAAGGATGCCTCATCGGCAGCCATCTATGGTTCGCGTGCAGCCAACGGTGTGGTACTGATTACGACCAAAGCCGGAGCAGAAGGCAATGCCAAAGTGGCACTGAACGTACAATATGGTATGACGAAAGTAGCCAAGAGCATGGATGCCCTGAATACAGAACAATACCGTGAGTTACAGGAAGAAATCGGGGCTGTCAACCCCGCTGCCCTTGAAGGTCTAACAGACCAGACAGACTGGTTTGATGAAGTTTACAAAACCGGACAGACCCAAAACTACCAGGTGTCCGTATCTAACGGAAACGAAAAGATGAAATACTTCCTCTCTGCCGGTTATCTGGATGAAAAAGGTATTTTGGAAGGAACATACTTCAAGCGGTATAGCTTCCGCGCCAATATCGACAACCAAATACGCAGCTGGCTGAATGTAAGTGCCAATATCTCCTACTCCGACAATATCGGAAACACCGGCATCATTTCCGGTACGGGTGCCAACCGTGGCGGTGTAGTCCTCTCGGTTATCAACACACCGACCTATGCTCCTATTTGGGACCCTGAAAAGCCGAATCAATACAATAAGAACTTCTACGGGGTAAATATCATGAACCCGATGGAAAACCTGGCCCGCCAGAAAAACAACAAGAACAAGGAAAACCGCCTCATCGCATCCGGAGCCGCTACCATCAGCTTTCTGCCCAACCTGAAGTTGAAATCATCCGTAGCCCTGGACCGCCGTAACGGTGTAAGCACCACATTCCTCGATCCAATATCGACCACCGACGGACGCAACAGCTTCGGTACAGCCTCTGACAACCGGAATATGAATACCGTGTTGGTTTTCGATAATATATTGACTTACAATACCAATATCAAGAAGCACGGCATCGACGTAATGGCAGGTTCTTCCTATACCAAATCGGACTATACCAACAGCTGGATAAACGGCTCACATTTCCGGGACGATAAAATACAGACCCTGAACGCTGCCAATAAAATTTCATGGGACGGTACCGGAACAGGAGCTTCACAGTGGGCCATCTCTTCCTATTTCGCCCGTGTGTCCTACAACTATGACAGCAAGTACATGCTTACCATGAACATGCGTGCCGACGGTTCATCCAAGCTGCATCCCGACCATCGCTGGGGTATTTTCCCCTCCTTCTCGGCTGCATGGCGCATTTCGTCGGAAAAGTTCATGAAAGACATCGCTTGGATTGATGACTTGAAGCTCCGCGGTGGCTGGGGACAGACCGGTAACCAAAGCGGTATAGGCGATTACTCGTATCTGCAACGTTACAACATCAACCGCATACCCTGGTTTGAAGAAGGTAACGACCATGCAGTTCCCGGTATCAGCCAGGCCAACCTGAGAACAAGTGACCTGAAATGGGAAACTACCAACCAGACGAACATCGGTCTTGACCTGACTGTACTGAACAACAGACTAACCTTCAGCATGGACTACTATTACAAGAAAACTACAGACATGTTGATGAATGTAAGTCTGCCTGCTGGTGCGGCAGCAACCACCAGCATCACCCGTAACGAAGGCGAGATGACCAACAAGGGATTCGAGTTCGCCATCAACTCCCATAACCTGACCGGCGAGTTTTCTTGGGATACAGACTTCAACATTTCTTTCAATAAGAACAAGCTGACCAAGCTGTCATTGCAGAAAATCTATACCGCAGCAAGCAGTGCCGAGGTGGTGAAAGAGAATATCGTACGCAATGAGCCCGGACGTCCTTTGGGTGGTTTCTACGGTTACATCAGCGACGGCGTAGGCCCTGAAACCGGTAACCTGATCTATCGCGACCTTAACGAAGACGGCAAGATTTCCACTTCCGACCGTACCTATATCGGCGACCCGAACCCCGACTTCATCTACGGATTGACAAACACCTTTACATGGAAAGACCTCAGCCTGAGCATCTTCATCCAGGGAAGCTACGGAAACGACATCTTCAATGTGTCCCGTATGGAAACCGAAGGCATGTACGACGGCAAAAACCAGTCAACGGAAGTAGTGAAACGCTGGAGAATCCCCGGACAGATTACGAATGTCCCGAAAGCCAACTTCAACATCAAGAACTCCACTTATTTTGTAGAAGACGGCAGCTACCTGCGTGTCAAAGACATTTCACTCTCTTACAACATCCGTTGCCGCCAGTTCAAGAAATGGGGTATCAGCCGCGTACAGCCTTACTTTACCGCCAGCAACTTGCTGACCTGGACCAGCTATTCAGGTATGGACCCCGAAGTGAACCAATATGGCAACAGCGGTTCTGTACAGGGCATCGACTATGGAACTTACCCGCAGAGCAAATCATTCGTTTTCGGTATCAATGTTGAATTCTAAAAAAGGAAGAAATAACTTATGAAACTAAACCATATATATAAAAGTATAGCTTGCGGTGTATTGTTGGCAATGACCGCAACCTCATGTGACTTGGACTATAATCCGGTAGACACCTACTCGGATGTAACGGAAGGAGTGAACAAAACTGATGAAAAGCCTATTTTCAACAGTGTGCAAGACGTGGAAACTTCAATGGTAACCCTTCACAAAAAATTTCGTGACCAGCAGGAGCACTGGTATGTCGACAAACTGCTTATCGGTGACGCTCATTCCGATAATGCCTACGCCGGAACAACGGGGGCCGAAGTGGTGCCTTACGAAACCAACTCCATTGAAGGCTCTAATTCTGTACTAAAACGTGACTGGGACCGTTTCTTAGGCGACATTGCCGTTGCCAACCGCATCATCGTGGGCTGTGACCAGCTCAAGGCACTCAGTGAAAGTGAACGCGGCAAGTATCAGTCACAAGCCAAGATATTCCGTGCCATGGTCATGTTCGATATGGTACGCTTATGGGGTAACTTCCCGGTCATCACTACCGTGGGCGGTGACATTACCGAAGACAACGTAGAAGAAATGTACCCGACCTATTTTCCTCCACAGAATACGGCTGAAGAGGCTTACGCCCAAATAGAGAAAGACCTGACTGAAGCAGTGGAAAACCCCAACACACCGACAAACGACACATCAGACAAGAGCATACTTACCAAATCGGTGGCACGTGCCATGCTTGCCAAGGTCTATGCAGAAAAACCTCTGCGCGATTATGCAAAGGTTATCAAATATGCCGATGAACTTGCTGCCGACGGCTTCGACCTCGTGGAAGACTTCAGCGACCTTTGGGCGTATGATACGGAAAAAAAAGACTGCCGGGTACGCAATACCAAGGAGGCAATTCTCGAAGCCCACTTTCCTCCCGGCTCCGGCAACTGGTGTACTTGGATGTTCGGCCGTAACTTGAGCAACTGGGATGAAAGTTTCACCTGGGCCAAATGGATTACCCCTTCCCGTGACCTTATCCGCCTCTATGAAGAGCAAGGAGACACGAAACGTTACAATGAATCTGTTGTATGGTATGACTGCGGATGGAGCAACTATTATCCGGCAGACCATTATGCCTTCATGTACAAATGCCGCTCTGCGTTCAACAGCATTATCTATCTGCGATATGCCGATATCCTGCTCCTCAAAGCCGAAGCAAAAATTATGGGAGAGGCTCCCGACCTGAACGGTGCAGCCGACATCATCGACCGCATCCGCAACCGCGCCGGACTGGGCAAACTTCCACAAAGCACCCGCAGCAGTAAAGAAGCATTGCTCCAAGCTTATATGGACGAACGCCGCATGGAGCTTGCCTTTGAAGGACAGCGCTGGTACGACCTTTGCCGCCTCAATAAGGTAGAAGAAGTGATGAACTCCGTTTACGCCAAAGACAGCGGCCGCCATGCACAAGAAAATCTGTTCAATGAGAACTCCTATCTGCTGGCTATTCCCCAAGGAGCCATCGACCAGAACGAAAATCTGATACAGAACCCGGGCTATTAATACTAATGAGTAATATAAAAATCAATTGAATATGAATTTAAGAAATATATTCACTACCGCATTAGGCTGCTTCACCATACTGGCAGCCTGCGGCAATGACAATGACAGTAACATCACCCCTACACCGGAACCCAAGCCAGACCAACCCACGGAAGAGGCAAAGGATGTTACCCTCTATGTAACGAACACCAGTCGTACTTATGATTTGACAAAGTCCGGGCTGGCCTTCGGCACCGGAAGCAACATGTCACCTTCTACCGTGACACTTGACCCTGCCACCCGCTATCAGGAAATGGACGGTTTCGGTGCAGCCATCACCGGCTCTACCGGTTACAACCTGATGCAGATGACACAAGAGAACCGCACGAAGTTTCTGACTGAAACATTCTCGGACAAAGAAGGCTACGGCTTCAGCTATGTACGTATTGCCATCGGTTGTTCCGACTTCTCATTCAGTGAATTCACTTGCTGTGACGAAAAGGGGCTTGAGCACTTTGCCCTTCCGATGGAAGACACCAAATATGTGATTCCTATATTGAAGGAAATTCTGGCAATCAATCCTGCCGTCAAAATAATTGCCGCTCCCTGGACATGTCCGAAGTGGATGAAAGTGAAAAGCCTGGAGGAACGTGTACCCTTTGACTCATGGACCAGCGGACACTTGAACCCCGAATATTACAGAACGTATGGCGACTATTTCGTAAAATGGATACAAGCTTTCGAAAAGGAAGGCATCAAAATCCACGCTGTGACTCCGCAGAACGAACCGCTGAACCACGGTAACTCAGCATCCTTGTTCATGGGATGGGAAGAAGCCCGTGACTTCATCAAGACCGGCCTGGGCCCTGCCTTCAAAGAAGCCGGAGTTACTACAAAGATTTATGTTTTCGACCATAACTACAACTACGACAATCTGGCCGACCAAAAAAGTTACCCTACCAAGATTTATGATGATGCGGAAGCCTCACAATACATTGCGGGCGCTGCCTACCATAATTATGGCGGTAACCGTTCTGAGTTGCTGAATATCCACAAACTCTATCCCAACAAGGAACTGCTTTTTACGGAAACCTCCATCGGTACTTGGAACTCCGGTCGCGATTTGGAAGCACGCCTGCTTAACGATATGGAAGAAATAGCATTGGGAACAGCCAACAACTGGTGCCGCGGCACCATTGTGTGGAATCTGATGTTAGACAGTGACCTGGGACCGGTAAGCCCCTCAGATGGTTCTTGCAAGACCTGCTACGGTGCAGTGGATATTGACAATACAAACTATTCTAAAATTGTCCGTAATTCCCATTATTACCTTATCGGGCACATGTCTTCAGTCGTGAAACCGGGAGCTGTACGTATCGGAACGACCGGTTACACAGCCAACGGAATCACCTACTCCGCCTTCGAGAATACGGACAGTACCTATGCATTCGTATTGGCAAACAACAATGCAGATGCCAAGCGAATCACCGTAAGCGACGGCACACACTACTTTTCCTACGAAGTTCCGGCCAAAGCAGTCGTTTCTTACCGTTGGAAAAAATAAAACTAATAATTTAAACAGAAGATTATAATGAAAAGCTTAAAATACTATCTAATGGCATTGGCAGGCATAGCCATGCTGAATGCTTGCAGCGATGACGATCCGGTTCCCGGCAACCCGACAATGGACTTTCAGGCAGAACCTTCTTCAGCCTTGTTCGGAGACAGTCTGCCTTTTACAATCAAGGCATCGGACGCAGATGTACCCCTTTCCACGTTAAAAGCGCGGTTATACTTCAGCGACGAAATGGTGTCAGAGACTATAATCCGTACAAAAGTAAACGGTCAAGACTATACCGGGAAAATATATGTTCCCTATCTGGCAAATATTCCCAACGGAACAGCTACATTGAAGTTCATTCTGCAGAACATCAATTTCACAATTACAGAAAAAAGCTATGACGTGGCGCTGAGTCGTCCGGACTTCCCCTACCTAACTCTGATTTCCGGAGACCAAGAATACCGCATGGAAAAAGTCGCAGCCAATCAGTATAGCGTGACCGGTGAATTTGCACAAAAAGTGAAAGGTTACATCAAAGCTCCTAAAGTAGGCGCCAACGGGAATGAAATCAACTTCGGATGGAGCAACGGTGCCATTACACAAGGTACCTCCAGTGAAATTACCTTCTCCAATCTGTCAGCTGGAGAATATTCCATCTCCTTCAATACGTTGACTTATGCAGCCGCTCCTTTCGTGAAACTACTGCTGAACGGTTCTGAAATGGAGATGGTGGATGATGACCATTACAGCATCGACCTCAATCTGAAGCAAGGGGACAACATCACTGCAGACATTCCCAACTTCGACCAATATTGGATAGACCCCGACTTCTTCGAAAAGAATGAAGACGGTTCGCTGAAGTTCCTGCCCATCGATGGAACTTATCGCGTCATTGCCAACCTGGCCCTGAATTATCTGGAAGTATTGAAAATGAACGGAACAAGCACCGCCACTCTGAACGATGACGGAACCGGCGCCCTTTGGATTATCGGTGACGGTATCGGTAAACCTTCCGTAGCGACCAATGCCGTAGGTTGGACTACAGAAAAAGGTCTCTGCATGTCACAGATTGAAGCGAAGAAGTATCAGGTAACAGTAGTAGCGGGAGAGCAAATCAAATCTGATGACATCAACTTCAAGTTCTTCCACCAGCAAGGTTGGGGAGGTGAATATAAAAACGATGCCTTGTCTACCACCAGTGACTTAGTATTTATAGGTGACGGTACCAACGGACGTGATGCCGGCAACTTGGGCCTCGTAGAAGGCAAAAGCCTGGAAAACGGTGTCGCTTACCGGTTCACAGTTGACGTAACGGCAGGTGTCTCTTCGGCAGTTCTGACAGTAGAAAAGGTAGAAAGATAGACGGATAACGCAGAAGATTAACTAAATGAGAAAGGGGCTGGCTCTATAAAAGAGTTCAGCCCCTCTTGTTTATGCAGAATATATGTTCCGGATTTAGCTTAAACCTTCTTTCGCCTCCTCTTGTGGAATACGTACCGAAGTGTAAAGCTCAAGAATGGCGGCTATCGTCAGAGACACAATCCATTCATTGCCCCTTGTAAAGAGCATGAATGCCCCCGTAAGCACCAGCAAAAGCGCACCGAATATTTGCTGTCGGCGCAGGCGTTTGACAGTGGGACTTTTACATTTGGACGGAGAATTAATTTGGGCCAAAGCAACCATCGTAGCGCCGATAGTATATACATAAGGTGAAAGAGGCCAGCCCGTGATATAAACGGCAGCTCCTGCCAAGAGCATCACGGCCCCTACTGCGAAAAGGGCAGGTATCAGTTGTTTCATTCTTCTATATCTTCTTCAAATACATAAATATCCTCATTGGGCTTTTTCATCAGATACTTCTCACGGGCAATCCGTTCGATGGCACCGGAGTCGACGGCAAGCTCATTGAGCCGTTCGGTATTCTCCTCGTATTCCTTGCGGTACTTTTCTATTTCATCGCGCAGACGGCTTTCTTCCCGGGCGTAACCCAAACGGCGTACAACACTGTTCTCATCCAGGAACCCGATAATTACAGCAAACAACGCAAGCGTAATCAGATATTTATGCTTGCGGACAAAAGACCAAAGAGAAGCAAGTTTATCCATCTCGTTATCTACTATTTAGCAATTTATCATTCATGATGGAGCTTGTCCATCATATAACTTCACGTCACAAAGATAAGAGGAATAACCGAAAGATTTCTTTTTTTTGTGTACATTTGCACAAAAAGCAAAGAATATCCCAAATATGGAAAACTATATCGTATCTGCACGGAAATATCGTCCCTCGACCTTTGAGTCCGTAGTAGGCCAACGTGCACTGACCACTACCTTGAAGAATGCCATTGCCACCGGAAAACTGGCGCATGCCTATCTTTTTTGCGGTCCAAGAGGCGTGGGAAAAACAACTTGTGCCCGTATCTTTGCTAAAACAATCAACTGCATGAGCCCCACAGCAGACGGCGAGGCATGCAACCAATGTGAATCCTGTACTGCCTTCAATGAGCAGCGCTCCTACAATATCCATGAGCTGGATGCCGCCTCAAACAACTCTGTGGATGACATCCGCCAATTGGTGGAGCAGGTACGCATTCCACCTCAGATAGGCAAATACAAAGTATATATCATTGATGAGGTACATATGCTGTCCGCCTCGGCTTTCAATGCTTTCCTGAAAACACTGGAAGAGCCTCCACGCCATGCCATATTCATCCTTGCCACTACCGAGAAGCACAAGATATTGCCCACCATCCTTTCACGCTGCCAAATATATGATTTCAGCCGGATTGGTGTGGAAGATACCGTAGCACACCTCGCATATGTCGCCTCCAAAGAAGGTATCACTGCTGAACCGGAAGCGTTGAATGTCATTGCCCTCAAAGCAGACGGCGGTATGCGCGACGCACTATCCATCTTCGACCAGGTGGTAAGCTTCACCGGAGGACACATCACCTATAAGAGCGTGATTGAAAACCTCAATGTGCTGGACTATGAATACTACTTCAAACTAACCGGATTCTTTCTTGAGAACAAAATCAGTGACGCGTTGCTATTACTGAATGATGTGCTCAACAAAGGCTTCGACGGCAGCCACTTCATCACCGGACTTTCATCCCACCTGCGCGACTTGCTTGTCAGCAAAGACCCGGCGACACTGCCGTTGCTTGAAGTGGGCGCAAGCATCCGCGAACGTTACCAAGCACAAGCACAGCAATGCCCCCTCCCTTTTCTTTACCGTGCCATGAAGCTCTGCAACGATTGTGACCTGAACTACCGTGCCAGTAAAAACAAACGGCTACTGGTAGAGCTCACTCTGATACAAGTGGCACAACTGACCGCCGAGGAGGACGACGGTGCCAATGGGCGCAGCCCTAAACAAGCTATAAAACCCATATTCACGCAGCCTGCCGCCGCTCAGCAGCCACAGGCCACTGCTGCCATGCCCCAACAAACCGTACAGCCGGCAGTACAGACAAACAGCACTCCCCAACCTGCTGCC
>ERZ772901.2462-NODE-2462-length-11691-cov-19.066432_pt1 | contig 11691 bp, 5 predicted proteins | sample MGYA00512123_ERZ772901 | MGnify/ENA primary metagenome ERZ772901 (study PRJEB29015, sample SAMEA2737711) | human gut metagenome | biome: human gut; feature: human-associated habitat; material: faeces | place: China | collected 2012 ...
GGAAGAACTTCGCGCCGTGCAGCTTCATGGAGTCCAACGCCAGGGCCATCGCCGCGGCGAGGAACAGCATGATCGGCACCTGGACCACGGTGAACAGCGCGACCCTGCCGACCGCGCTCCAGAACTGCTGGTCGTGGAACAGGCGTATGTAGTTCGCGAATCCCACGAACTGGGTGCCGCCGATCATCTTCTTCTGGAAGAAGCTGATGTAGACCGCGTACATGATCGGGATGATGAACACGAACACGAACACCAGGGCGAACGGCCACATGAATTTCCATCCGCGCCAGTCCGCGTGGTGCTTGTTGACGCGCACCTGGTCGGCCGGCGTATAGAACGGCGCCGCGACGCTTGCTGCTGCTTGAGTCATGGTTGCTCTTCTTTCTTCACACGATTGTCTTCGCACGATTACGGGCATAGACAAGGCGGGAACCCGCCCGAGGCGTTTCCCCGCCTTGGTATGCCTCTTGGTTCTTGCTGACTGTTCGCCTGCAGGCCGTGTTGGCCATCACCTGCCGGCGTTGGCTTCAGGATGCGATACCCACGATCAGCTCTTGTTGGTGACGGTGTAGCCCTGCTGGGTGCCATGGTCGGCGAGCGCCTTGGCGTAGTTGGCGAAGGCTTCCTTGAGGGTGATGCTCTTGCTGTAGGCCTTGGAGATCTGGTCGCCGAAGCTGGACTGCGCGAACGGGTTGTACGGCAGGTAGGCGAACTTGGAGACCTTGCGCTGGGCCGCTTCGGACAGGACCTGGTTGACGTTCTGGCCGCCGAAGTAGTCGTTGACCTTCTTGTTGGCTTCGGTGTTCGGGTCGGTGAAGCTCTTTGAGGTCAGGATACTCTTGAGACTTGGGAAGGTGCCGGTGTCGGCCATGGTCTGCGCGCCTTCGCCGTGGGTCAGGTATTCGACGAACTTGTAGGCCGCGGCCTGCTGCTTGGACTGGCTGACCACCGCGAGCGCGGAGCCGCCGTCTTCGGCGGAGACCTCATCGCCCTCGTTCCACTGCGGGAGCTGGGCCACACGCCAGTTGCCGGCCTGGTCCGGAGCGCCGTTCATGAGGTTGACCGGCATCCAGCCGCCGATGGTGAGAGAGGCGATGGTGCCGTCGTTGAGCTCGCGGTTCCAGTCGTCGGACCAGTTGGCGGTCTTAGTGTCGATAAGGTCCTCGTCGATGAGTTTCTGCTGGAAGTCGATGTACTTCTTCATGCCGGCATCGTTGGTCATGTCGATGGTAATCTTCTCCCCGTCGACCTTCCACGGCTGGGCGCCGGCCTGCCAAGCCTGCGCGGTGAAGGGCTGGTATTCCATGGAGGAGCCAGAGTTGTTGGTCATGTAGGAGCCAGCGGCCTTGACCTTCTTGGCGGCCTCATAGTAGTCGTCCCAGGTCTTGATCTTGGTGCCATCGACGCCGGCCTTCTTGAAGACCGCGTCGTTGTAGAAGAACATTTCAGGGCCGGAATCAATCGGCAGCGCGTAAGGCTTGTTGTTGTACTGCAGCTTGTTCCACGGGCCTGCGGAGAAGTCGTCGGCAATCTTGTCCGCACCGAACTGGCTCAGGTCGGCGAGGTCACCGGTGACGGCGAACTGGGTGACGGTCGGATCTTCAAGCATCACTACGTCCGGGGCGCCCTTGCCTGCGGCGATGGCGTTGCTCAGTGCGGTCTGGGTGTCGGAGGCGGTACCGGTGTTGTTGAATTTCACGGTGATGCCGGGGTTGGCCTTCTGGAAATCTTTGATCAGGTTGGTCATAGTGTGGCCGGTGTCCCAGCCCCAGAACACGATCTCGGCTTTGTTGGCGTCTCCCGTGCTGCCCTTGCTGGCGTTGTCGGATCCGCCGCCGCAGGCCGCCAGACCGATGAGGGTCGCAGCTGCGGTCAATGCCGCGAGAGCCTTCTGTGTGGTGCGCATGTTTCCTCCTTCAGGTGCCGACCGGCTTCGAAACATTGGCTAGATGGTGTTCATCCGTGCCGGACGTTTCTCTCCTGAGTCTCTGGTGCGGCCGCCTTGTTCTTGACGGCGTTCCCGGCTTCCAGACTTTCCTTGTCTGGGTTCCTCAGACTTCCTCCCTCTTTTGGTACATCGGTGTATCATCAGCTAGACCGACAATCGCCAGCTTCGCGATGCTTCCGGTGTCCATTGAGTTCGGCCGCCTTCGTCGGCCTTTGTTTCTCACTGGTACAGCCGTGTATCAGTAACTCATATGGTACACGGCTGTACCAATAAGTCAAATCGTTATGCGGTGTTGCTAGAGCTGAATCGCTTAATATGTTGCGCGATTCGGCGTTTCCCGATGTCGCTCCGTCAACGGCCGCTTCCGTGCATGGCCGTTCCGCGGCGCCCGTGGCGTCAGCTGGCGTCGCGGTCGCCGGCCGCGGGTCCCGAAAAAAACGTTGTGGACAAGTCGGTGTATTACTGGGGATTGTTTTTCCGATGGATTCCCCGGTATTGGCTGGGATTGGAAAGCAACGGACCACAGACCACGGATTACAGGCCCAGGAACAGCTCGTGGATGCGGGTGTCTTCGGTGAGTTCGGGATGGAACGCGGTGGCAAGGATGTTGCCTTGGCGGAGTCCGACCACGTTGCCGTCCACCGACGTTTCGACGGTGGCGGCGGGGCCGACCTCAGCCACGAACGGCCCGCGGATGAACACGAGCGGGAAGTCCTTGAGCACGACGCCGGATGGGGAGTCCCGCGGCACGCGCTCCCCCGGCCCGACCACGACGGCGGATTCGCCGGAAGCGGAGCCGAAATCGGCGGTGGCGGCGAACGAGCCGAGCTGGCGACCGTACGCGTTGCGCCGCACGACGGCGTCAAGCGCGCCGAAGTAGACGTTGTCATCGTTATCGAGCTTGCGGGCCAGCAGGATCATGCCAGCGCAGGTGCCGAACACCGGCTTGCCGGCGGCGATATGCTCTGCGATCGGCTCGAACAGGCCGGTGGAGCGCAGCAGCTTGCCCTGCGTGGTGCTCTCGCCGCCGGGCAGGATCACCCGGTCGATAGCATCGTCGAAATCCTCGGCCGTGCGCAGCAGCTTCCACGGCGCGCCGAGACGATCCAGCATGGCGGCATGCTCGGCGAACGCGCCCTGCACGGCGAGGATGCCGGTCACGCCATGCTCCGCGGCTTCGACGCCGGTCGATGCTTCCTTCGAAATGTATTCAACTGCTACAACCATTACCGTTCCCGTGCTTTCGGATATGCCGGCCCCGCGGCGCGGAGCCGGTGTCACGCATGCGCCGTGCGGGGCGTCACTCGCCACGCGCCGCCATGATGGTTTCGATCTCGTCCTCGTTGATGCCGACCATGGCCTCTCCGAGGTTCTCGGACAGGCGTGCGAGCAGGTCGGCGTCCTGCCAGTTGGCGGCGGCCTGCACGATGGCGGCGGCGCGCTTGGCCGGGTCTCCGGACTTGAAGATGCCGGAGCCGACGAACACGCCTTCCGCACCAAGCTCCATCATGAGGGCTGCGTCGGCCGGGGTGGCCACACCGCCGGCGGCGAAGTTGACGACCGGCAGACGGCCGTTGTCGTGCACGTACTTGGCGAGATCGTACGGCACGGCCAGCTGCTTGGCGGCCTCGTACACCTCGTCGTCGCGCAGGGAGACGAGCTCGCGGATCTGCTTGTTCATGGTGCGCATGTGACGCACGGCCTGGATGACATCGCCCGTGCCCGGCTCGCCCTTGGTACGAATCATGGACGCGCCCTCCGCGATACGGCGCAGCGCTTCGCCCAGGTTCTTCGCACCGCACACGAACGGCACGTCGAACTGGTTCTTGTCGATGTGGTACACGTCGTCGGCGGGGCTCAGCACTTCGGATTCGTCGATGTAATCGATTTCGATGGCCTGCAGAATGCGGGCTTCGGCAACATGGCCGATACGAACCTTTGCCATGACCGGAATGGACACGGCTTCCTGAATGCCCTTGATCATGGCCGGATCGCTCATGCGGGAAACACCGCCGGCAGCACGAATATCGGCCGGAATGCGTTCGAGCGCCATCACCGCGCATGCGCCCGCGTCCTGTGCGATCCTCGCCTGCTCCGGGGTGGTGACGTCCATGATTACGCCACCCTTGAGCATCTGCGCCAGATTCTTGTTCAGTTCGTTCCTGTTGTTGGCCATCGCCAGCCTTTCGTCGAAAATAATCGTTTGCTATCGATACTAACGATTTCCCATTTCGATTTCACGCGAACCGAATCTTATAACCTACCAAAAAGTCGGTTTTGCTAAATTTGCAACCTTATTTTCATGATTGTTTCATTGGCTTATGATTTCGATTCCGTCGACATTTCGTCGGTTTCGTCCGTTTTTCTTGCTTTACCTGCGACCATGGCTTTCGATTCGTCCGCTTCCGTACGCCGTCGCGCGCGCTATAGGAAACACGAATGACATGCGATTTTCATACGACCACATTGCGGACGTGCGGCGCGTCCGTATGCGGCCGCATGGGCATGGGCACCTCACCAGGCCCCGCATTACGCCGATTCACACGCTAGTTCGCACGCATCGGCTCGCCGCATCAGTTCGCAATCCGCACGCGCCAGCTCACATGCGCACGATGCGGTCCGCGATACGCATGGTGGAATCGCGGTGCGAGACGAGCAGCACCGCGCTCCCCTGCTGCGCCAACGCGTCAATCGATTGCAGAATCACGGATTCGTTGTAGGCGTCGAGGCGACTCGTCGGCTCGTCGAACAACACCAGCGACGCGTTGCGCAGGAAGACGCGAGCCAGGCCGATGCGTTGCCGTTCACCTTCTGAAAGCCGCCCGCCCAACTCGCCGACGGGGGTATCAAGGCCCTGCGGGAGCGAGTCGACCAGTTCAAGCGCGGAAGCCTTGGCGAGCGCGGCGCGCAGCACGTCATCACTGACAGAAAGGGTCGACCGGGTGGAAAGCGCGGAATCAGCGGCATTCCACGAAACGGGAGGAGCGGGCGGGGTAAGAAGCGCTCTGCCGGAAATCGCGGAATCGTCCGGATCGCCAGCATTACCAGCCCTATCCGCATCGCCCCTGTCGCAGGCCATAAGCAGGTTTTCACGGATAGTGCCGTCGAACAGGTAGGTTTCCTGCCCCATCATCGTTTGCACGCGACGGCGATGATGCGCGTCGATCTGCGGCAGTGGCACCTCGGACAGGGCGACTAAGCCGGATTGCGGGTCCCAGTAACGCATGAGCAGCTTCAGCAGGGTCGATTTGCCGCGGCCGGACGGGCCTTGGATGCCGAGGATGCCGTGTTGTGGTATGCCGAACGAGACGTGGCTGAGGATTGGCTCGGCGGACGACTCGGGGGCATCCGCATCGCTTCCGGAAGTTGGAGCCTCGCCCGAATTGCCGTAGCCGAACGTGACGTCGTGCATGGACATGCCGTGGTAGCGCGGCAGGAAATCGCCCCGCTCCTCCACTGCGGGGGTTTCGTCCATCAGCGCGAACAGGCGGCGGGCGGCGGCAAACGTTTGCGTGAGATTGGCCGGCAGCGCGCTCAACGCGAGCGTCGGACCGAACGAGCTGGCCAGCAGCACGAAAGCGGCGGTCAGGCGGGCGGCGGGCGCGGAAATGACGGTTTGAATGGTTGCGGCGGCGGTGGAAGCGATCGGCATCGTCGTACCGGACGTGACCATCGCCAGCAATGCCGCGATGGCAGTGAACAGTACGACCAGCACCGCGCCGAAGCCTGCGAAATCGCCATTCTTGGCACTCAGCCGGGCGCGGCGGCTCCAGAGCGAGCGCGTGCGTGACGCGATGCGGGCAAGCCGCGCATGGCCTTGGTCGAATCGGATGATTTCGTCGAGACCGCGCATATCGTCGAGCATTTCGTCATCAAGTTGGGCGGATTCACGGCGGATATCCCCACCGAGACCGCCTACCGCCGTGGCGAAGAGTTTCGGCAGCACGATGCCGACGGTCAGGTGCGCGATGACCAGCGTGACAGCGATCGCAGGGCTCAACGTAAGCAATGCGACCGTGTAAAGCACGGTGGTCGCGATGGCGATGACAACCGGCGAAATGGTGTGCGCGAAGAAGATTTCCAGCAGTTCGACGTCGGTGGTGACCAGCGCGATCAGGTCGCCTTTGCCTTTGCCGGACAGTTTGGCGGGCGCGAGGCGACGCAGCGCGGCAAACGTTTTCGACCGGAACAGCGCGAGCAGGCGGAAGGCGACATTGTGGTTCATGTACTGTTCGGCGTAGCGCATGCCGCCGCGGATCAGTGCGCAGATAATCATGGCTGCGATTGCCGCGGGAAGGCTGAGATTCCAGACTTTTGCGCCAGCTGCGGCAAACAGCGCGGCGACGCCGAAAACCGGCAGGAACGTGGCGGCGAGGTGGCCGAGGATGCCGCACGCGCAGGCGATGGCCATGGGTTTGCGCAGTGGGCCGACTTCGCGCAGCAAGCGGGCGATGACTTGGGTTGTTGGCATGTCCGATTTGGCGCCACTGGCGTTCGATTCGGCGGAACCAGACATCCGAGACACGGCAAACGCACCAGACGCATGAGTCATACGCGATACGCGCGGCGCGACGCGACCAGACAATCCCACCCGTTCCACGCTTTCCTGCGCCCGGAACAGCTTGGCATACGTGCCGTCCGCGGCCATGAGATCGTCATGCGCGCCCTGCTCGACGACGACACCCCCATCAAACACTACGACATGGTCCGCGTCGGCCGCGTTCGCCATGCGGTGCGTGACCATCAACACGGTTGCGCCGGCGTCGGCGAGCGCGCGAATCGTTTGCAAAATCAACGTTTCGCTGTCCGCGTCGACGCTGCTGGTCGCCTCGTCGAAAATATAGACGGCCGACCTGCGCAACAGTACACGGGCGATCGCAATGCGCTGTTTCTGCCCGCCGGACAGATTCGCGCCATCCTGCGTGATCGGCATATCGAGTCCTCGCGATTGCGCGCGCACGAAATCGTCGATATGCGCGGCTTCCAGCGTCTGCCACAGCTCGTTGTCGGTGGCGTCGGCGCGGACCATGAGCAGGTTGTCGCGCAGGGTGCCGGCGAACAGGTGGCTGTGCGCGGAGACGATGGAGATTTCGCGGGTGAGCGATGCTGCGGTGAGGTCGCGGATTTGGTGCGATTTCAGGGTTTCACTGTCATCCGGCGCCGCACTGCTTAACATAGCGCCCAGCACTTCGTCCTGCATTCCGGATGGCATTTCGGACAGCAGCACATCGCCTTCATATCCGACAAGCGCGCCGGCAAGCAGCTGGACGGCTGTGGATTTCCCGGAACCGGATGGCCCGACGATCGCAGTGACTTCGCCGGGCAGCGCACGGAGGGCCACGTTGCGCAAGGCGTAGCGCGTTTCGCGCGCGTCACCCGCGCCGCCGCCCTCATCAACGCTGTCCACATCCGCGTTCCGCATATCGGAATGCGATGTGGACGATATACGACGGGGACTCGCAACACCGGCACCCGCAGACCCGGCAGCGTCAGGCCCCGCACCAGCAGTACCCCCAGCATCCACATCCGCGTCCGCATACCGGTACGAAACACCACGAAACTCCACGCCGACACCACGCCCGGAAGCCCCGAATTCCGGCAGTTCCTTGCTGCCATGCTCCGGTTCGGGCGCGTCGAGCAGCGCGAAAATACGTTTCGTGGACGTCATGCCGTTCATCGCAACGTGGAAATACGAGCCGAGCTGTCGCAGCGGAATGAAGAAATCGGCGGCTAGCAGAATCGTCAGCAATACCGCGGCGATCGGCGTCAAACCAAGCGGCAGCACGCCGGACAGCGCGAAAACGCCAGACGGCGAGAGCGAGCCGGATACAAATCGCCATATCGCAACGCCGATGCCGGCGGCCGCGCCACCGTACGCCACGGCATCCATCGCCGTGAGCGAACGCAGTTGGATCTGCAGCACGTTCATGGTCATCACGCGGAACTGTTCGGCCTTCTCGTCCATGACTCGTGCGGCGCGCTCGTCCGCGTCGAAGGTTTTCAGCGTCTCAAGTCCCTGCAGATTGTCGAGGAACGCGGCGCCCATATCCGTGTATTTGCCCCAGTATTTCTTGAATACGCGGGCAGCACGCATCGCCACCATGCCGACGATGAGCACGATGAGCGGCGCGCAGGCGAGCAGCGTCGCGGCGGTGGGCAGGTCGATCGGCGCAAGCACGGCGAACAGCGTGATGGGGGCGAGCACGGCGTAGCACAGTTGCGGCAGGAACAGTTCGAAGAAGCTTTGGATTTGTTCGATGCCTTCGCCCGCGGACTGCACCACGCCGGCGGTGCGCACGCGCTGCGCGTAGGACGGGCCGAGCGCGAGCATCTTATTGAACAGTTTCTCACGCAGCGCGAGTTTGACGCGTTCGGCGGCCTCGCTACCGAAACGTGCGGCGGCGCGAATGGTGACGAATCGCACGACCGCGGCAATAAGAATAATGGCGATGCAGGGCGCGGTGGCGGACGGTACGGGCGCGAACAGCGGTTGCAGCATACGCACCACAGCCACGACGAAGGCGATGTTGGCCACGAGGCCCAGCCATTGGCAGGCGACTTTCGCCGCGATCAATCGACCGACGCCATCAGCCAAGGAAAACAGCCGCTTGTCGAACATCATGCCCCTTTTCCAATCGTTTGCAATCCCGCCATCCGCTCCAAGCGTATCGGGCATACCGACGAAAGGCAATGACGGAACGGCAATCGCAGAAAATCGTCGGAAAAATCTAGAAAACCATCAGAACTCGCAAGCAAATGCACAACAGCAAAACCACAGAAAACCAAGGGAACGGCGAAAAGTGAGGCGGCTGAATGTTCGCCGTTGAGCAAACAGCCTAGGCGCAAGGGGTAGTTGCGCCAAACTTGAGTGTACACGGAACATGTTGTGGTTCGCAACGTCACTCCGCCCAGTTTTGCCGCATTTTCCACCGTTTTCGCCCGTAAGGGCCACCCCTCTCGAACCCGTCGCGCAACCCGTTGGACACCCTGCGATCGAACGCGTCAAACCTTTTTTTCGAGATGATGCATCCGTGTACCAATCCCCCGTTCCGTTGACGTTTCGTGCCACTTTGTCAGTTTAAACAAACCCGTCGCCATATTTCTTGTTGTTTCTTACAATGCGGACTTACGTCACCGTAACTTACGATATGCGAGGCGCGACACAGGACGCGAAAAGCACGTCACCGATCACCGCAATCGCAGCGATCGCATATATCGCAAAACCCACGAAAACCGCGGAAACGCAAGAAAAGAGAACACTTCATGCTCACCGAGTACACGACCCCGGGCGCATCCGTCGAAGTACGCGACGACGAATCCATCTATTCCCTGCTTACCGAACGCATCAAGCGCACCGGCGAAGACACCGTGATCGCGGAACGCAAAACCGCTCCGGGCCAGTGGACCAAGGTGACGACCGGCGAATTCCACAAGAACGTGCTCTCCGCGGCCAAAGGCCTGATCGCGTTCGGCATCGGCAAGGGGGATGCCGTCACCCTCTTCTCCACCACCCGTTACGAGTGGGGCGTGCTTGATTTCGCACTGGCCGCAATCGGCGCGGTCAATGTGCCGATCTATGACACCGATTCCGCGGCTCAGGCCGAACGCATTCTCAACGATTCCAACGTGAAGCTCGCCATCGCCGACGATCGCGAACGCTTCGACCGTCTTGATTCCGTGATTGGCCGCTGCCCGTCTCTGAAGCATATTCTGATGCTCGACGCCAATGCCATGGGCGCGCTGGAGGGATTGGGCATCACCGTGTCCGACGAAGAGCTGGACGAGCGTATCGCGTCGGTGCGTGCCGACGATCTGGCCACCATCGTGTACACGTCCGGTTCCACGGGGGCACCGAAGGGTGCCGAGCTGTCGCATCGCAATTTCGTGTCGATCACGCGTGCCGGCAGCCTTGCGCTGCACGAGATGATTCTTGAAGACCATCCGCGTCTGCTGCTGTTCCTGCCGCTCGCCCACTGCTTCGCGCGCTTCATCCAGTACGCGTCGATCGCTTCCGATGACGGCGTGGTCGGCTATCTGCCGGACACCAAGACGCTGCTGCCGGATGTGCGTTCGTTCGAGCCGACGTACCTGCTGGGCGTGCCGCGCGTATTCGAGAAGGTGTACAACGCGGCTTCCCGCAAGGCCGGCATGGGTTGGAAGGGCCGCCTGTTCCTCAAGGCCGCCGAATCCGCGCGCGACTGGTCGCGCATGCAGCAGGCTGGCGAGAAACCGACCATGAAGCAGACCGCCGAACACCTGTCGTATGAGGCGTCCGTATACCACACCGTGCGTGGCGCGTTGGGCCCGCGTATCCGTTATGTGGCGTGCGGTGGCGCTCCGCTGGACGTGTCGCTGGCGCATTTCTTCAATGGCATCGGCCTGCCGATGATCCAGGGCTACGGTATGACGGAAACCGCGGCGCCGTTTGCCGCGACCCGCGTCACGGACAATGTGATCGGTACCGTCGGCCAGCCTGCGCCGGGATCGTCCGTGCGTATTTCCGACGATGGCGAGCTGCAGGTCAAGGGACCGAACGTGTTCATGGGTTACCACAATCTGCCGGAGAAAACGGCCGAGGTGTTCACCGAGGACGGTTGGCTGCGCACCGGCGATCTTGCGTCGATCGACGATGAGGGTCGTATTACGATTACGGGCCGCAAGAAGGACATCATCATCACCGCCGGCGGCAAGAACGTGTCGCCGATTCCGATGGAGCAGGAGATTGCGAAGTGTCCGATTGTGGAGCATGCCGTGGTGGTGGGCGATAATCGTCCGTTCATCGGCGCGCTGGTCACGCTCGATCCGGAAGGATTGGCGGCCTGGCTGCCGTCCGTGGGCCTGTCCGCGGATACGCCGCTTGACCGAGTGGCGGCTACCGCCGCCGTTCATGACGAGATTCAGAAGTATGTGGACAAGGCGAACGCGACGGTTTCGCGCGCCGAATCCGTGCGTAAGTTCGTGGTGCTGGATGCGCAGTTCACGCAGGAGAACAAGTGCCTGACGCCGTCGTTGAAGGTGGTGCGTCCGGCAGTGAACCGCGTGTTCGCCGACGTGATCGACCAGCAGCTGTACGCCGGCAAGCGCTGAGCCGCACATAGGTAAACAAAAACAGCACGGCGGGGAACGCTGCGTACAAAAGTACGTCAACTTCCCCGCCGTGCTGTTTTTTAAGCGCACCCCGTATCGCTGAGATAACGCGTGCGGTAACAGTGCGGCAGGAAACGCCGGCGTACGAAGGTACGTCAAGTTTCCTGCCGTGCTGTTAACGCTCCGTTATTTCAGTGACGGTTGTTGAGGCGGTGGTACATTTCGCTCAGCTCCAGCTCCTTCTCGAACTGGCGGGCGTTGGTGTTCTCGTCGATGACGGCGAGTTCGACGCCGGCGATGCGGGCGAAGTCCTCCCAAGCCTCACGACCGACGGACGTGGTCATGCAGGTGTGGTGGGAGCCACCGGCGGTGATCCAGCACTGCACGGCGGTCTTCAGGTCCGGCTTCGGCTTCCACACGGCGCGGGCGCACGGCAGGTTCTTCAGGGAGCCCTGCGGTTCGACGATGGTGACCTCGTCCATGAGCAGGCGGAAGCGTTCGCGCTCGTCGGCCATGGAGACCACGACGGCGTCGGCCGGCTTGCCGGAGAACACCAGACGGACCGGGTCGGACTTGCCGCCGATGCCCAGCGGGTAGATCGCCAGCTTCGGCTTGGCGATGGTGCCGATGGACGGGGAGACTTCCAGCATGTGGGA
>ERZ772901.2465-NODE-2465-length-11681-cov-8.814038_pt1 | contig 11681 bp, 11 predicted proteins | sample MGYA00512123_ERZ772901 | MGnify/ENA primary metagenome ERZ772901 (study PRJEB29015, sample SAMEA2737711) | human gut metagenome | biome: human gut; feature: human-associated habitat; material: faeces | place: China | collected 2012 ...
GGATTATTGCCAAAATAAAAAAGCTTACTAAAAGCTTTGGGGTTCTACATTTCATATTTCTCATCTTCCTTTTCATTCTGTCTTTTCTTTCCTTTTCTCATTACTGTCCTTATTGTATTCTTTTTAAGAGAAATGTTCAACGCTTAGACTTTCTTGATTTTTTCCCTCTTACATACTCCACTCTTTCTATTAAAAAAGCGAAAGAGAAAAACTCCCTTTCGCTTTTTCTTAATTTGTTAAAGTAAACTCATATTTCATCTCTAATGTTACAAAAAGCTGCTGCATTACCTTATTTGCAATTTCACGAATATTTAAGTTCTCTATATAAGATAAAATAGCTTCTTGTTCTTCTTGTGGCACTTTAAACACAGATAGACTCATTGAAAGAAAACGTGCCAGCTTACGTTCTAATGTAAAATACATATCACAAGGTCTTGCCATATAACCTCTCATAAACGCAGCGGTACCAATCTCCATTTCATAAAAATCACTGGCACTATAACCTGGTAAATACGAAGCAAAAATCTTTTGCAGTTGTACTGCTGTTTTTTTATGAATAAGTTCTATATTTTCAGGTACAGTATACGCTTCTACATAAATTTCTCTTAAATTTTCATTTAATTCTGCAAGTGTGAGCTGAAGGCAAGTTTCTACTGCATATAATAATACTGGATTTGTACTCTCTCCCACTATCTTACCTGAAATATTAAATTGGTTGCCAAACATAAATTCTGTAAGTTCGGTTAAAATACTCCCTCGTATTATATAGTAGTAGTTTTTAGAGACCCTCTCCAAGGTCTTTATAACCATTAAAGTCATAGTCCATTCTTTACCTCTTCTGTAGGTTCGACTATGATATATAAGATGCTGTGGATTGGTTAATTTCTCCTACCACTAGATGGTTTACGAAAGGCTCCAACCACAGTCTCTTTGTTCATTTGTTAATCAGTTAGATACCGCATGACGGTTTATTTAGAACGAGGTTACAATCGCAAGGAGCACCCTGTGGTTCTAAAACAGTATCAAATTCATTTCAAAGGAGTTTTATTATGATTTACGTAGGAATTGATGTTGCTAAGGATAAGCATGATTGCTTTATCACCAAATCTGATGGAGAAGTGTTATTTAAAGCATTTACCATCACCAACAACTTAGATGGTTTTAATGAACTTCATCAAAAGATTGCTTCCGTTATGGATGATGTGACAAAAGTAAAAGTAGGACTGGAAGCCACCGGACACTACAGTTACAATCTCCTCGGATATCTCATTGATAAAGGTTTGCCCACCTATGTTATCAATCCGTTACATACAAATCTGTACAGAAAAAGTCTAAGCCTTAGACAGACGAAAACGGATAAAGTAGATGCCCGCACGATTGCTTCCATGCTCATGTCTGATGTGAACTTAAAGTCCTACTCAGACATATCTTACCACAACGAGGAGCTAAAGTCATTAACTCGTTATCGTTTTGACAAAGTGAAAGAACGTGCCAAGCTGAAAACCTCCGTTTCAAGACTTGTCTGTATCTTATTCCCCGAATTAGAAAAACTTGTGCCAACTCTCCATATAACATCTGTTTATGCATTGCTTTCTGAATTTCCCGGCGCTAAACATATAGCCACCGCACACCTTACCAGACTTACAAATCTTCTTTCCGAAGCTTCCAAAGGTCGATATGGTAAAGATACTGCTATTACTTTCAGAGATGCTGCAAGAGCTTCTATCGGCTCAAATATGCCAGCCAAATCTCTTGAATTAAAGCACACCATCAAACTCATTCAGGAACTTGATTCAGAGATTGATGAAATCGAAAATGAGATCAAAATCATCATGGATGAAATCAACTCTCCAATTCTTAGCATTCCCGGAATTAACTATCGCATGGGCGCTATGATTATTGCCGAGATTGGTGATTTCAATCGTTTTGATTCTCCTGATAAAATCTTAGCTTATGCCGGCTTTTCGCCATCAACATATCAATCCGGACAACTGGATGGTGCCTACGCACATATGGAAAAACGTGGCTCCAGATACCTGCGATACGCTCTGTACAATGCCACCAAGTATGTCTGCCACTGGGATCCAACATTTGCAGCCTATCTTGCTAAAAAACGAGCGGAAGGTAAGCATTACAATGTTGCCATATCACACGCTGTAAAAAAACTGGTTCGAGTGATTTATCATCTTGAAAAAACAAAGCAGCAATACATAAAAGCAGCTTAAATCTTTCTAATTCAATACTCTTTTTTGAGCACCTGTCACGATGCTCTTTTTGTCATGCAGTTTTCAAGGTTCAATGAACTCTAACTGAGTTCCAAATATATCTAAAAATACATTTCTGTACTTTATTCAAAAAATATCATTTTAAGGCTTGACTTTTAATAGTTAGTCTTTCTTTTGTTTTTATATTTTGACCACTCTGGTGCATTTGTGGATCTTTCTTTCTTACTCTTTTTTGATTTACCTTTATTTTTAGTATTACTTTTACTATACATTATCCTATTAAATGTTCTCCATGTAAGCCATACAGATATTTTAGTTTTAAAAGTAACTCTTTTTCCTGCATATCGTGTCTTGATTCTTCGTCTTTTCCAAGTTGAATATGATACATAAAATACCACTCCTCCGGCAACTATCTTTACTAACGTATACAATGCCACTGCATAATGCCCACTAGGATCCACATAATTCACTGGATTGTTTGCACAATACACGTATAAATGTTGCGTATCAGGTTTATCATTTTCTCCATGATAAGTATCTTCTGTTAGGAATCTTCCATCTTCTGGATTATAATATCTGGCATTCAGATAATATAGACCTGTACTCTGATCATAGATCCCACCCGCATAACATATTTCATTTTTCGCCTGATCATAACCCTGGATCATTGTTTCTCCAAAATCCGTATACTGGTATATTGCATCAGCACTTCCATCTTCTTTTACCAGAATGCTTGTACTTCCCTGGATATCTTTGTTGTAAAGATAATATTGTGTTGCATTCTGTTGAAATCTTTCTGTTGCGAGGACATTTCCATCGGTTCCGATCAGATTCTGTGAATTCTGGTTTCCATCTGTATCAGTTGTGTAAGCTACAACTCCATCCTGATAATAATAGTTGATCGTCTCATCTCCATCAATCTTCTGGATCCGCTGTCCTTCTCCATTATAGATGTTCTGCTGGATCACCGCTGTCTTTCCGTCTTTTGTCACGGACACCTGACTTAATCTGTTTTCCGCATCATAGACATAAGTCTGATCTTCTCCAGTCTTTGTGTTCTTGATGTCCGTCTGATTTCTATTAGTATCATAGCTGTACTGACAGAGTTCTTCGACTGCAATCCCTTTTTCTCTGATCGCAGTCTTTAACTGGTCCAATCATTATAAGTATAGAAAGAATGTATTAAGTTCCCAGATTCTTAAGAACCTAGTTCAAGAATCCGTACGCATCTCAAACCGCACATTATAACTCCCAATTCCAAAAGTTATCACTTACTTCTTCCAATAAGATTAATGAAAAATTGTTCGGCTTTATGATTTTCTTTAAAATATCCATTTTAAGAAAAGTATCATAACTATATAATTTGTTTAATGACATCTCTTCAATTTCCTGTAAAGATATATAGACCACATGTTTTTTTAAATCTTTTTTTATTTTTTCATACTCCGATGTGTCTGGACTTGTCAATCTACCTATTATATGATAGACTGCTGGAATATCCTTATCACATTCAAGAGATTCTCTTGCATATTTAAGTGCAGTTTCATTGAATAAATCATATTCATCTTTTGCAACTTCCCAAACCGCTCTTAAATATAAGATCAATGCCTTATTTTTCTCCGATCCGTTATTTTCCAACCATTGCTGATATCTATTGATTTCACTATTTCCATAAATACTTTCCACATAGCTTCCAAATATAAAAAATTGTTCTTCCATCATATTGGTCCTATTTTTTTCTAATAATTCCAATATCATTTCATATCTATCATTATTTACAGGATAGTATAGTTCGAATACACATCTCTGTAATATAAATTTCCCACCTAATAATAATCTTTGATATAATTTTTTTTCTTTCTGGCAAATAATCGTTTTTTTCTTTCCCATTCTTTCTCGAATCCTATTGATGAGTCGTTCTCTGTAAATTCGGTTATATCTTTTATCTTTTTCTATATTATCAATCAATTTTTTATTTATTTTTTTTAACCACTTGTTATCATCTTCATTTATTATTACATCCTCAACAGTATAAAGTGCCTGATATCTTATATCATCATCCCAAGATTGTAATCCATTCAAAATAGCATCTAAATATTTCTCATTCTTTGTTATATAAAATAAATAATCATAAATTCTGTATTTTGCATAACCTTTTTTTTCTAAGTTTTGTAAAATTTCTTTCATCCTTTTTTCAATGATATCATCATCTAATTGTCGCATTATCCCAATATATCCTATCGCTTCAATCAACTCATAATTAATAAATTCATCTTTTTGATATTGTTCAAATAAATTCAAAAAATCTTCTAACCTTTTAAATTCTTGAATTACTGATATAGACTTTTCTGCAATTAATCGATTCTTATCTTTTATCATATATTTTGAAATATCATAACTCCAGTCAGATAATTCACATTGAAGAACATCTAATACTTTTGTTTTATAGTAACTATTATTACATTGACTAATTTCTCGTATAATCTCTTTATCTTTTTGCGAAAATAATATGGCTTGTTTCTGTTTATTTATTATCGACATTAGTTTTTCCAATAAATTCATAGTCATTTTCTCCCATAATAATGTCAAAACCTAAATCATTCATTTCCAAAGGTTTTATTTCGAATATCTTTCTTATAGATTTACCTATTCTTTAGTACTTGATTCACTTAAGAAATAGATAATTTCCTATATTAACTTCTATATTAGATACATTATTTCAATATTAGAAATATTTGTTATCTTAAGCGAATCAAGTATCACTATTTTCTGAAATCTTAATGTCCCTGGGACCTTAATTAATCACATAGGATTCTGTCTGTCCAGTCTTTGTGTTTTTGACATCTGTCTGATTCCCATTGGCATCATAGCTGTACTGGCGGACTTCATCAACTGCAGTTCTTTTTTCTTTTGTGGATGTCTTTAACTGATCCAGTCCGTTATAAGTATACGATGTTGTCGTTGTTCCGTCATCTTCTTTGAGCCAGTTTCCAACATTATCATAGGTATATGTGACCGTCTTTGTCTTATCATCCTTGTTATGATCTGTTGTCACAGTCTTTGTCAGTCGTCCGAGTGCATCATAAGTATAGGCTTTTGTCTCATTGACTTTATCCGTATCTTCTTTTGGATAGTTATTGACTTCTGTTTTCTCTGTGATATTGGAATTCTTGTCATAACTGTAGCGGTAAGATTCCATCACTTTGCCTGTCTCAAGGTCTGTGTAAGTCATCTCTTTGACACGGTCAAGGCTGTCATAAGTGTAGGCTTTCTTCACTGCCTGATCACTGCTGTTTAACAGATCTCTGTAGTCTTTGATCTCTTTGACTTTACCATAGCTGTCATAAGTATAGCTTCGTACCGTCTTTTCTGTACTGGTGTCTGCTGACTGAACTTCTCCTTTGATCTTTGTCAGCCATCCGTTCTGGTCATATTCATATGCTAAAGCCTGAACTCCATTCTTGGTCGTTGGATAGGTAACCTTTGTAAGCTTTCCATCACTGTCATAATGGTATCTGATCTGGTGTTCTTTGATCTCATCCGCTGTCGGTGCGTTTTCCTGACTTAATTCTGCATATCCTGTTGTCTGTCCTCTGCGGTCATACTGATATTCTGTGTAACGTACAGTTGTTTCTTCTGCTCCGTCGATCTGATAGTCAATACTTTCCAACAGTCTGTCGTTGATATCATAGCTGTAGACCGTCTTTAAGGTCTTCTCTCCGATACTTTCTCCTGCTTCCCCTGCTTCATAAGATTCTGTCTTGATCAGGCGGTTCTTCCTGTCATAATCAAATGTCTTATAGCCGCCGTCTGCATAGGTTTCCCTGATCTTGTTTCCGTTTGTGTCATAACTGTAGGCTGTTGTGATCTGTTCTTCCCCGTCTCCAAGATCCGTGGTGCTTTCTGTCAGTCCTGCTTCATTTGTCACTTCTTTGTTGACATGTCCGTTGGCATCTTTGACACTGGTCGTGGTCTTTCCATCCGCTCCCATATCATAAGAAATGCTGTTGCTGATTGTTTCGTTTCCATTCTTTCTGCTCACACCTGTGACACGGTTCTGGTCATCATAAGTATAGGTTGTGACATTTCCGTTTCCATCGGTCACAGCACTCTCATTTCCATTAACATCATATGCAGTCTCATTGATGATCGTATCTTTTCCTGTGGTGATACTGTCTCCATCAACCACCGGCTGGCTGATCGTATGGGTTGTTTTTCCTTCTTTGTTGTATAACGTCAGGGAGATCTTTCCTTCTCCATCGGTGCTGCTTCCAAGGGTAACCGCTGCGATCTCTTTTCCATCTTCGGTAAAGACATGATCCGTATAGATACCGTTGCTTAAGGTACGGACTGCATTGCCTGCATGGTCTGTCCATGTCTTGTCTGTCACAGTTCCATTGACTTTGGTTGTCTGTACCTGAAGATCTTTATAGGTCTTTGTTCCTGTCAGGGTATGAATTACTGCAGTTTCATATCCATACGAAGTTTCTGTTGTTTTTGTCGTATTGTCTGCTTCTTCCTTTGTGGTAGTCACTCGGTTTCTGCTGTCATAACGATACTCGGTTGTAACCCCTGCACTGCTTGTCTCTGATGTGACTGCACCGTTTGCATTATAGCTCTTTGTCTCTGTCTGAACGGTATCCTTTCCTTCCTGATCTTTCAGGGATCTTTCTGTTTCTACTGCACGTCCCATAAAGTCATAGGTGATCCTTGTCACTTCTCCTGTATTCTGGTCCGTACTTGAAACTTCCCTTCCCATCGCATCATAAGAAGTTATAGCTTCCTGTGTCATTTTTCCCTGTGTGCTTGTTAATGTCTCACTGACTTTGTGGTCTGCTTCTTCTCTCTGTGTAACATACTTAAGGTACCGTAGCCCTTATGAAATCTGATATTTTTTATATTATTTGGTTTATTATGATTTTTCTACCTACTTTTCTGATTTCACTACGTTTTCGTGTTTTATTGCATCTCTTTTTCCTTGTTTTCTGACTTCATATGGTCTACGAGCACTTAAATTTATTCGAGCACTTAAATTTATTATTCTGGAATGGATCCGAAGAAACCAAAATGACCAGAAAACGTATGGCGAATTATTCTTCATGTTCTGTGATGATATTCAGGACATGGATCTAACCAATGCACTGCAGAGCCTTATGGCTCTGTTTGTGGAACACATTTTAACATTATCCGCTGATATCACATCTATTATAAAATGTAAAGTAAGTGAATGGATTGCATCTCAAGCCACATTTATTCAGGCTTTATTTAGCGATATTAGCTGGGAAAGTTGAGTTACTATTAATACAAAAATAATTTTCAATACTTGAAATATTCTTTTCCTTATCATTTATATCACATCCTTGTATTGGATTGTGAAAGGATTTTCCAATTTTGCTTTAGAAATGCTTTCTTTTTATTGTATAAGTTCCAAATTCCATACCGCCTTGTTATCTTTTGCAATTTTCTTACAACTTCTACCCTCTGAATCCTTTTTCTTACTATCACCTCCATGCTTTTTCAGATATTTCAAAATTTCTTGACTTTGTGATGCGCACGCTGTCTGTAATGCTGTAGAAGAATAATTTTCAGTTTCTTCTTTTACATATTTATTGATATCTGCTCCTTGTTCGACAAGATAACGTACCATTGTGTAATCCCCAATATCAACTGCTGTCTGTAATAAATATTCTTTTCTGACTTTTCCTTTTGTCATTTTGTTTTCTAGTATTTTTCTTGCAATATCACTTTCTCCATTCCAGATTATTTCCTGCAATTCATCTTCTTTTACTTTTACCCCCTGCTCATATTGTTCCTTACCGTAATTTTGATAGGTGTCATATATTTCTTCTTTTGTTGGCTGATGACCTAAAGATTCCAGTGTTTTAAAGGATTTTTTATCCCCGAAGGCTAAAATAAATTCCCATACATCACAAGGTTTTCCGTGATGATTTTTCTTGAAATTCACTTTGTCTTTTTCTATCAAAATCTTTGCATTGTCTAAGTTTCCTGCTACAATCGCAAAATCAACTGCTCTCACTTTATAATAATCTGCCTTTGCTTTTGAATCTAATTGTTGTTCTAACAAATATTTTACTACTGAAGAATGATTGCATAGTGCTGCGATCTGCAATAATCCTACTTTATCTGAGTCTTTCCAAGCAAAATCATATCCTTGTTTTTTCATGATCTTCAATGTATCCACATTACAATGCGCTGCTGCAAAAGCTAATACCTGCCCTTTATCTTTTTTATTTATTTTATCTGATATCACAAGTTTTTGAAGTTTATGATCATCTCCATTCATTGCTGCTCGTAATCCTTGTGATATATTTTGCTTTCCGTCATATTTTTCTAATTTTTTTAAAATTTGAGGCGTAAAATAATACTGCATTCCCCAATTGCTGTTATCATCGTTTAAAAGAAATGAAATTATATCGGAATCAGGTTTTGCACCTGATTCCAATAGTCTATTTAACATGTCCATTTTCTCATTATAATTTTCAAATGAAATCCTACTTACCGTTCCTTTTAGTGCTGTTATTTCATCTCCTTTTTGATTTGGATCTGCACCCGCATCCAACAGCTGATTGGCTAAGTCAAATCTATCATTATCAATTGCCCAGCATAGATTCGTATCTCCATCTATTCCTTTTTCATTAACATCTGCACCACTCTTTATCAATTGTGAGCATATTTGTAACTGTATCTTTTCGCTCTCAATCTCTCTGACGGCTAATTCTAACGGCTTCGTTTTTGATGATGTTTTGATTGTTTCTTTTGCAAGTTCTGCATGATTTTTCAATGCTTCCTTTACACCTTGCATATTGGGATTGCAAATAGAAGCGTATAACTGTTTTTTGGATATATCCTTGTCTTTATCTTTACTACATCCACATATGGAAAAACAAAACGTTGAAAGCACTGCAATTATAATAAAAATCTTTTTCCTGTTTTTCATTTTAATCTCCATTCCGCCGCCTTCGGTCGGCGGCACAAATAGTAATGAAAGTGTTTCAACTCTCTACACTATGCTTTAAAATAGTTTCCAAGAAGCTATACTACAAAGCACGGGAGGAGGAGTTGTAATAACTTTCTTCGTTTTAGACAGCATTTTAATCAGTGTAAGTTCTGCCTTTTCAAGCACAAATAAGTGGCATCACGAATCCGTACACTAAGAATTGTTTAAGCGCCTTAGTTTAATTGTGTGGCAGTTCAGTCAATGGCTTCTTATCATTTACGAAAGAGTCTTTCTTAAGGTCTCTGGGACCTTAAGGATTTTTACTATTCAGACAAGATTTTTTAGAATACATGAAACTCCAAAATGCGTATACTATAATTCCAGCAGTAGTCAAAATGAAATGAATAGTCTGTAACGACAAAAAACGAAGACATTGATACCGTAGACCTTAAGAAATTTTAAGATTCTGTGATACCTATAAAAAATAATAATTATCCTTATTTACTTTCATTTTTTTTATAATAAAACAATTCGGATATTCTTTAAATCCTGGAAGTGTTGATCTATATTTTTTCATTACACTTCGTGCTTTTTTCCAACTTCCAAAATAACCAATCATAAGTAAACTACCCTCATCTTCATATGTCAGTTGATATATATACATATTTAACCACCTCACTCCCTAAAAATATTTTTCCATCCAAAGTTTTCAATTTCATATTTTTGGTTTAAAAATTTCAACATATCTTCATATTTATTTATTTTATATAGAATCTTTCTTTGTTGTTTATCTAAACAATACATTTGTCCATTCTCAGTATTTTTTAAACACAAAAATTTTTCATGATCATAATAATAATCCATTTTTCCATTATACACTTTTATATTTTCTCCATATTTTACTTCTATATCATGATTTTCTGGATTATATTCTTCTTCTTTTTCGATCATATAATTATTTAAAAGTTTTATTATAAAATATGATTTTGTTGCTCTCCAAAAACCTTCATTCCACTCTGCTTCATTGATTTTATATTCATTAATTTCCAAAAATTCCTCTTTTCCTTTAAATCTTGGTTGTTGTGAAAATTTTTTCTTTCCTATTTCTGCCTTTTTATATGATGAATATACCGCAATAATTATTTCATCATTGTTTTCTGAATTATCCTCATAATACGAGAATTTCAACTCATAAATCATGAATATATTTGCACCTCCATTTATATTTTTACTGTATCAATTATCGTCCTCTATCTCCCCACTTTCTCAATTCACTATATTCCTTTCCTTGCTTTCCTTTTCTTGTCCATTTTCCTTTTCCATAATGTTCATTCATTTTCCTAATTGCATACTCATTTCCACTTTCCCCTTTTTTTGGTCTAGATCCATGTGCCCAACTTGGAATATCTGTCGCTCTTTCTTTTTTACTTTTTTTGATTCTTTCTTCTTTTTAGTATTACTTTTTTTCTTACTTTTACTATATATTATCCTATCCACTACTCCTGCTGTAAGCCATACAGATACTTTTGTTTTAGAAATAATTTTTCTTCCTGCATATTTTGTTTTTGAACTATGATTTTTCCATGATGAATATGACACATAAGCTACTGCACCTCCAACAAGTACTAATTTTATAACTGTATACATTGCTGCCGCAAAATGCCCACTAGGATCCACATAATTCACCGGATTATTCGCACAATACACATACAAATGTCCAGTCTCAGAGTTCATTATCTCTCCACGATAACTATCCTCCGTCATAAATCTTCCATCTTCTGGATTATAATACCGTGCATTCAGATAATACAATCCCGTACTCTGATCATAGATTCCACCAGTATAACACACTTCATTTTTCGCCTGATCATCTCCATGAATAATTGTCTCTCCATAATCCGTATACTGATAGGTTGCATCTGCACTTCCATCTTCTTTCACTAGGCTAGTTGTACTTCCCTGAATATCTTTATTATACAGTTAATATTGCGTATCATCCCCTTTGAATCTCTCAGTTGCAAGGATATTTCCTTCTGTTCCAATCAAGTTCTGTGAGTTTTGATTTCCATCACTTTTTCTGTCTCTAGATCAGTGTAGATCATCTCTTTAACACGGTCAAAACTGTCATAGATATAAACTTTTTGAACTGCCTGATCACCATTCTTTAACAGATTCCTGTAATCCTTGATCTCTTTAACTTTTCCGTACGCATCATAGGTATAACTTCTGAGGACTTTCTCTGTTGTCTGATTCTTGGAATACAGTTCTCCTTTGATCTCCTGCAGCCATCCGTTTTCATCATAAATATAAGATAATGACTGGATTCCATCTTTGATTGTCGGATAGGATACCTTACTGAGATTTCCATCCTCATTATAAGTATACTGGATCTGATGTGCCTTGATATCATCTGCCGTTGGCTGAGTACTCTGACTGATTTCCGTAAGGTCTCAGGGAGCTTAAGTTTTTGCACTGTGAGGTTCCTGTTTTTGTCTATT
>ERZ772901.2470-NODE-2470-length-11656-cov-30.966555_pt1 | contig 11656 bp, 10 predicted proteins | sample MGYA00512123_ERZ772901 | MGnify/ENA primary metagenome ERZ772901 (study PRJEB29015, sample SAMEA2737711) | human gut metagenome | biome: human gut; feature: human-associated habitat; material: faeces | place: China | collected 2012 ...
CAAAAATCAGAAGATAAGGTGGCGCAACTGCAATGTGGGAACGCACGCTGTCTCAGAAATTAGTCCGTCTTTTCTGCGAACAAAAAGTGGTAGACGAATCAAAAGCGGATGCGTATGTCTATGGGTACGAGTTGCTCATATCGTCTGTTGTAAGTGTTTTGCTTGTCATCCTCGTCTCTGCCGTGTGTGGTGATGTTCGATACTCACTTTCATTTTTGATTGGGTTTATCCCGCAGAGAATCTACATTGGTGGATATCATGCAACGTCGCACACCAGATGCTATCTGGCATTTACCGGACTGGCACTTATCTGCATTTTGCTGAGTAAAGTAATTGCAGCCAATCACCTTTTTCGTATCCTGACAACAGCAGCTCTTATGGGCATCGCTATCTTTTTCTCTCCGATAGAAGCAACGAATAAGCCTTTAGGCAAAAAGAAGCGGTTAAGCTATAAGATGGTCGCATCTGTTCTTTCGTCAATAGATTTCCTGTTTGCCATTTTCAATGTGCTTCCGGACACCCGCAGTATAACGGTATACTACATTTCAAAATGGGTTTTAGTGATTTTTGCAATCATTCCGTTTTTTCAGAAACAAGCGAAGATATCCTAAGGTACGAGGGCGTTCATGTGTTTTCAGAAGATGAATGCTCTAAAAAATATCAAACGGAGGTAACAGAAATGAAAAAGATTATGTTGCTCTTGAGCAAGGTCACTTGCATTATGGCAATGGCTCTCGCAGTCTTGAGCGTGAACAGCACCTGTGGCTTTACGGCATATCAGCCGGATGTCCCGGAATCGCTTGAGCATGACTGAAATTCATATGAAAGGTAAGATAGCGATACTCTTACGGGATATATTTCTTGATAATTTTCTAAAAGGAACTGTTCGATTATGTTGGAGCTGCTTTCATTCATTATGTTGATTGTTCGTCAGCTTTTCTATATTCTAGGCGTCCTTGCATTTGGAAAATATCTCTTGAAAAAGTGAGAGCATCGATAATCAATGTACTTCGGAGGTGTTTCCGATGCACAGATGAGAGTCCGTTGTTCTATAGGAATGCATGAAAGGAAAAAACAAAATGAAAACAAAAACATATTTGCGTTATATTTCCTGCGTGTTAGCGGTGCTGCTTTGTGTTGCTTCCATTATGCCCATTGCCTTTGCAGATTCAACAAATCATGGCAATAGCGAATCTCTTTTGACAGGATCAAATTATTCTGTTTCGTACTCGATGAATGGAAAAGATGTTGTTGAACAGCTTACAATTCGTGATGGAGGTATCACACGAATTACGCGTACGGTGCATCCTAATGATGTGATGGACATTGTTGTTGTAGGTGCATCTGGTGAATCAACAACATCAACTGCAAGAAGTGACTATAGCTTGTTCTATGAAATTTATCAAGATCAGCAAAATTACAAAAACGGACAGCTGGCACAAATTCCTGCACTCACTGGAAGCGAGGTGACAGGGTCGCAGTTCAAGCACCGCTATGTTGGCACAAGTGCAACCGATACGGTTTATGCTAGTGATTTGCGTAAATGCAAAAAAGCATCTGATGTAGCCAGTATTTTAGCAACTGCATGGGGAAGCACACCAGCAGCAGTTATTTCTTCTACAGCATCGTTTATTTTCGATCAGATGCTTCAGAGTATGTCCTCGGACTGCTATAAAGTGACAATATCTTCTATTACGTATGAAGTCCTATTTTCCTATGACAATAGCTACTATACACATTGCTATCATCAAACTGTCAAGGAATATAAGTCAAATGGCTCTTTGATTCGGTCTAAAACGGATTATTATCAGGCCATTGGTGGCTGATAGTGACTTCAAAGAACAGGGAGAACATGTAATGGGATTCTTTAAGCAAAAAGGGCCACTCCAAAGAGATTTCTGCGAAGTATTGCTATATGTTGTGGCTTTATGGGCATTGAAGCCAGCAAGCCTTCAGGATATCCTGACGGTGAATCAATGCGATGGAATGTGGTTCTTTTCCGCAGCATTTTTTGCCATTGTTTTTGTAGGAATCGTTTCAGATTATCTTCTGATTACAAATCATTTCGTTGCATGGAAAGCAATACACGGCAATGTCAATCAAACAACATTTCAGGAACTTCAGAAATTTGCGCTGTGCGAAAATCAAAAAGTTGCTATTGAGCCAAAGTTGGCAAGTTGTATTTTAGTGGTTTTGGCAGGTTGTTTAACAGCGGCATTCGTATGGTTCACATTTATTTGCCGATGAGCATACACCTGAGTTGAAAATTTGCGGCTTTATAGTGTGATGAGGTGGCTGTTAGTGATATTGCTTTTGATCACGATGATGCCAATATACTAAAATTTTGTAAGAGGTGATTCCAGTGCAGAATTAAGCGAAAAAGAATCCAAATTGTAGCTGGGTGACTTGTAACAGTCAATAAAATATAAGGAGCAAATCGACATGAAAAAGATGACCCGAAATGAATTCCTTAAAATGGCTGGAACGAGTGCTGCGTTGGTTGTTTTCAACACAGTTTTGATGCCTGCTGCTGTTGCAGTTGAACCAGGCGTTGTAGCACTTTCTTCCAAAAAATCTAGTATCGAAATTGATAAAGGAACAACTGTAAACTCTGCAACATTCAAACTTGTCCCAATTTCTCGCGAAACCTTCTGGGGCGATGCTGGTTCATGTACACTTGATTATCTGTCTGAAGGGTATATCCAATGGACGATTACCGTTCCGGGTGCAGTAATTGTTTCCTTTGAAGGTAACCTGCATTTCAATAAACTTGGTACACCCTTTGGAACCTTTGATCATGCCATTTCTGCATACGGCACAATCGGTACGGAAGATGTAAAATATGGACTCTCTAAAGGAAAATGGGAGGTTGAGTTTACTGGAATTGCTACTGCGGCTAACGGCGATATGTATAGTGTCGTTGATGGCGCAACATTAGCTTTCAGTGTCACCAAATGATTCTGCCATATAATCTACGTATTTGATTTTTACAAAATAGCTTATCACATAGAACAAGCCCCACCTGCAGTAGATTCTTCGATTTGGAATATCTATTGTAGGTGGGGCTTTTAGATAAATTTATTTATTCAAGTTTGCCTTTATGTCTTTAAGGAGTTTTTATAGAGAGATAGCTTAAAAAACGATGATATCACAATTGCTGGATTTCTTGTTCGGCCAACCAAGCGAGTTTATTCCAGTTGTTTACACGACACCGTTTGCCGATAAATTCCAATATTTTTTTGTGAGTTTCTTTTGGCAGAGTATCGCCATTATGACATGCAAGAAATGTAAAAGGTTTAGGGATGTCTTCTTTTTTATCGGCCAATAATAAAATATATCCGATATACTTTCCCTGTTCAGATATCACATAAAATTCAGGTAGACAGTTTTCTTTACTGCTCTGAACAATTTCTTTAAAAATGTCTAATGGTATTTTTTGGGGAACAGCAGAGGCATAGACGTATTGAATGGCATTATCTTCATTTTTCAACCATGTAATCTCCATACTTATCTTCTTTTCCTTTTTGCAAACACAGTTAAAGCATTAAATATATTGTTATTATACCACATTTGTTGTGTGTTGGACTATGATTTGAAATTATTTGGCATTTTAACCAGTTTATCAAATGACTTATTGTGCGAGTAAGAGAATTTTAATCATAATCATTCGCTTGACCAATTTGTAACACAAAATACGTTACAATGATTTTCGGCGGTAGCCATGAAAAAACGATGACACTCAATCCTCCGTGTCAACCCCACTGTAAAGTAGCGGGTTGAGGATGTTCTGAGGCAGTTGGGCATCCTGTTGGCGACGGCAGAGCCATCCGTGAACCGGGCTTCCACTCGGTTGGTGTCTATGTTGTAGCGGAAGGAAAGCAGTTTTTGAGAGTGATTATGGTCGAAATTCTGATTTCGTTTCATTTGAATAGCTCCTTTAATGATTTTGAAATTTGATTTTTGACGAGATGAGGTCTCTTTTTTCTTTCTCTTGAGTCACCTAACCGCACTACCCTGCATCCGTAGCACAGATCACGCTGTCCACATCCGGGCGGTGCATAAGTTTTTGCAGGATGCCAAACTGCTTTTTGGTGCCGGCAGACACCAGATACTGCCACTTTTGCGGCAGGATGGGCAAATCTGCGATGCTCCACTTGACGTATTTGGCATCGTAGACATTGGGTGGTGCCAACTCCACCAAGTGCCCCACGCACCAGCTGACGAGATAACCGTTGCCTTCAAGGTAGCCGTCCTGACGGCTGGTGGCACCAAGAACTTTGGCATAGGACATGGCGACGGACGGTTTTTCCGCCACGATCAATTTTGCGATAAGAATCCCTCCAATCTGTTTCGGATTGCAATATGTACGGCGGCAAATGCCGCCTTGAAATCAGATGGGTTCGGTGCCCGGTTCGTCCGGGGCTTCGTCCTCGTCCGGCACATCGGTCGGAATCTCAAAATCGCCCTTGTACTCGGTGTAGTTTGCATCAGGGTCAAGGGCTTCTTCTGCGGTAGTGCAGCTTCTGCTCTGCTTTGGCTTTCTCGCTACGGAAATAGGCGAGGTCAGTTTTTGGTTGGGTCATGGCATCACGCTCCTTTACAACATTAGTGACATTCGACATTCTTGTTGGTTCGTGGTACACTACATCCAATCCATGCGAATCAGTTGGAGGTGGTTGTGTTGCTTTCTCTGTACTTAGCTGTTCTTGACGATCAAAGCAATGAAGAACAGTTTATAGATTCCGGCACGGGTGCAAAGACGATGCACACGCTCTCTCCGGTTCAACTCTGACATCCTGCGTTCAAGGATCTTCTCTCGGTTCTGGCAAGAGCGCAGCTTTTGCTCTGCTTTGGCTTTTTCGTTGCGGAGATAGGCTAGGTCGGTTTTCGGTTGGGTCAATGGCATCACGCTCCTTTTTGGGAAAAATAAAAAGCCAAACAATCAGACTTGATTCGCACTGATTGTTTGGCTAGAGGTACTACAGGTGCTTATTAAATTTAAGCCTTTTACTTAATATCATATCCAACAGTGAATTATATCTCATTAGATGCTTTTCCCAATAATTTTTCTCGTATGTTGGTAGTTGAAAGTCTTTATAGCTTTTTTTCATTGAGCGAAAGCATTGCTCTTGTCTTTCAGAAACATGGATAAGTTCATCGTCTGCTGTAAGCACTCGAATTAATTTGTTTACTGATTTTTTGCATATGCTGGCAAATTCATCCTTGATCAAATTTTCTTTTTCAACAACCACCGAATCAACAACATAAAGTCCAAGAAAGTCGGATATATATTTTAGATATTCCATTGCGCCGTTCATGTTTTTTCGATCAGACACGGTTACTAAAATTGCATATTTTCCAGCGAGTTTAAATAGGTGTGTCCAACAAGAAATTCTATCAAGGAAAACTTTCGTGCTTCCACTTATTGAGTTGTTATAAACTGGTGATACCAATACAATAACATCAGATGCAAGCATATCGCTTCTAATCAAATTCATAGAATCTGAGCACAAATACATTCCCGTTTTAAAGCATTCCTGACAACCAGAACAAAATTGAATGTTCTCCATTCCATGCGAAAGGAATTCGATAGACTCAGGAGCTGACATTTTTAGCAACTGCATGAACTGATCAATCCACATACAACAAACAGAGTTGGCTCTATGCCGACTTCCGTTAAAAACAAAAACTTTCATCGCTTATTCTCTATCCACTTTGACTTATGCAAATAATCCATCAATGACCTCTCGCACCAAAAATCTATTATGTAGGAAAGCGCAAAGAGGAAAACATACTGACTTAGGTTTGGTGTACAAACAGATTATAATAGATTCCTTTTTTATTCATTAACATTTCATGAGTCCCAGATTCTACAATTTTTCCACCATCAATTACAAGTATTTTGTCGGCGTTTTTGATTGTTGATAATTTATGCGAAACAATTATTGTTGTGATATTTAATTGTGCTAATTTACGATACAGATCTTCTTCATTTATTGAATCCAACGATGATGTAGACTCATCGAAAACCAGCAATTCAGGATGTCGGATAATCGCACGCGCAATCGCCAATCTCTGCACCTGTCCACCCGAAAAGTTAGATGATGAAGCAGAAATAACTGTCCTTAAACCCAATGGCATAGATAAAACATCATTTTTTAAATTAACAATATCCAGAGCATTGAACACATCGCTTTCTGTGATGGATTTGTCTCCAAATGTAACATTATTTAGAATTGTGTCATTGAGGATAAATGCGTTTTGCGGAACAAATGCAATGTTTTTAGAGAAGTAACAATCATCAATGTAATCTAATTTATAACCATTCAATTTTATATCACCCTTTACAGGCTGATATAGACCTGACAATAATTTTAATATTGTGGTTTTTCCACTGCCAGAGGCTCCAACTATGGCAACCTTTTCATGCTGCTTTACAGAGAAAGAAACATTTTTTAAAATATAATTTGTTGATGCATTATAAGAGAATGAAACGTCCTCAAATGTAAGCAGTTTGAACTCTTTCGGATTGATGTGTTTGTCTTTTTTTTGACTTTCTTCATCAAGAAAATCGTTTAAATATTCAAGAGACGACTTATATGTAGATGTATTAAGAAAAAGAGTGAAAAAAGAGATTGCAGATGAATAGTAGGTTCCCATTAATGAATATACAGCAACAAGCTCGCCGACGCTTAAAGTATCTTCCGGTAATATAATCAACAGATATAGTATTCCAAAAACTGGAACGAACATTGTAAAATAGCTGACGATTTGGTTGAGATTCAATGAAACTGAATCTGTTTTCAAGGTAACCTTGCTAAACTTGTGGAGCGATTCATAAGATCTGTTCAAAAACATTTTTGAAAGATGCATTGATCGAATTTGAAACATATCTTGAACAGTTTCTGTGTTAAGAACACTTAACTGCTCGTTTTCGTGAATCTGTTCGTTTCTCATCTTTAGGAGTATTTTATTCGAAATTACCACATAAAGAATTGCTAATAATGAAGTAGCAACGAGAAGTGGCATAAGTATGGGATAATGGGCACTCAAATATACAAGGATAACAAATGTCGATGTTCCCAAAACAACAAATTGAGGAAACACAGAACTAATAATTGACTGAAATTGTGAAAGGACATTTATGCGAAACAGTATATTTCCCTGCGATCTATTATCATAATATGAATATGGAATTTCAAATAAATGTCGAATGGCGTTCTCGTACAGTGCATTATATACATCGACTTGGCATCGTGTTATTATATTATTTTTTAGGAAAGAAAACAGGGTAAAAAAAGCCACTAATCCTAAAGCTATTAAGGCAAACTGAACTATAGCCGGAGTTCTTGATTTCACCAGTGTATCTACGATGTTCTGTAATAAAATCGGAACCAAAAGAGAAATTGAATATGCCAAAAGTGAAAAAAACAGAATTTTTACGAGAGTACCTCTAAATTCAAATAAATATGGTTTTATATGTCGTAAGGTTCCAATGTCACCTTTTCGAACACAAAACTTTTTTGAAGGCGTTGGAATAATTAAGTAATGGGCAAATTGAGATGCATATGGAATGGAGTCTTTCTTGTTTAGAGAGTATGTGCTTTTGCCTGTTGCGGGATCAAAAACAATTAACTTCTTTCCTCTCTTTTGAGCCACGACAAAATGCTGAGTATTTAAATATAATATACACGGAGCTTCGTATTGATGATCCAGATATTCAATCAAATCATCAATTCTCAATACTTTAGTATCCATATTTATGCTCTTATATATCTCACAAATCCCATCAATAGAGATTCCATCTCGACCGATATTAAACTGCTTTCTATAAAAGGCTAATGGTTGATTGAATGAATAAGCACTTGCTAGCATAGAAATGCAGCAAAGCCCACAGTCTGATGTAGTTGTTTGATAAATCATTGGGATTTTTTTCATGTTTACAATCATTTCTTTCACCGTTTGATAAAACAAAACTGTAGCCGCATTATAACTCCAAACCCTATAAAATTATTCTTGGAAAAACAATTCGCTCTTGTATTGCAAGTCCTTTTTTATTTGATATGCTTTATACGGATGCTCCTTAGTACACGTAGAATGGCTTGTCAAGAAAAATTATAATTCTACTCCATATAGGCCTGCTGCAAGTGTATTGGGAATATTGTGATTTATCAATCTTAAATGCTCGTAGAGAACACCGGTAATGCCCGTCATAAATGATTCGTATGGATAGGAAATGCCGTTTACCCACTGAATGCTCATGGGATTCACATTTAAATATATATTAGGAAAAGATTTCTTCTGCTTTGAATTATCTTTAAGATAATTCAAAACAGAAGCTACTCCGTAAACACCATGGCAAAGACATAATTGTTTGCAAGACAGTAAAACATTTAGATATTTTTCTTCAAGATAGCTGTTCAGTGAACTTTCAAACACCTCTTTGGTAGATTTGTTTAAGGTGGCCGTATATCCAATTACTCTTGCCAGTATTTGTCCAGCAATGCCATTACACCAACTGGGCAAACATGAATGCTCAGAAGATTCTTTAAACATATGATCATCAGCCTTTATACATTGTTCAAGCTTATTATAATCAATTGGAATTAACTTTGATATCATTGCAACAGTTGCAATATTTCCGGAAATACCATGGGCAAAACCAATTTCGCTAAAAGTACCATTAAGGAAAGAGTAAAAAAACGCATCAATGTATTTGCGTGAAATGTAATCGAAATCATCAAAGAATGTAATGAATATTTTGTTATCGTTTCTCAAAATTTCTGCCAGAAGATATATTGTCCCACTAAATCCGTGCATAAAATCAAAATCGTTTTCTGCATTTTCAAATCGCTGTTGCAAAAGTTTGTCTATGATTGTTTTTATTAAATCGAAAACGCATGCGTAATCGGTCTTGTCATCAAACATTAGATACTCATTATATTTTATATATAATGAACTTCCCCAAAAACCATATAATGAAAAGGCATTTTTTTCAGCAATCTTTGACGGGTTCTTTAGAGCATCTTTTGCGTTTTCCAACAATCTGTCTGCATATAGCTTATCCTCTAGTTTGGAAAACACTTTTGCGTATGCCAAAATATAGAAAATTATACCTCCTTGAGCATAAAAATCCGGACATATCGTTGATAAGCATGCAGGAGTTTGTGTATCTTCAATAGCTGTTGGAATAATCATAGATGCGTGAGTGGAATCTACAGGGCACTCGCTGATTTTTAGATATTTTAGAAATTCTTCGCACCATTCTTTTGAGGCTTCAAGATACTCTGTAGTATAATTATCATAACCGTTAATATAAAAAATATTGTCAAAATTATGGATTGTATTTGAAGGATCCAAATTTGCAGAGTGCAAAAAAATCGACATTGCAATTAAACGCTCTTGATATTTAATGGTTGTTTCGTCAAGATGAAGTAGCTTTTCCAAAATAGTCTCTTTAGCAGAGAATTGGTAATATCCCGGACAAATAATTCTACCGTCTGCAAATAAATCATTCTTGCAGAATTCGCTATAGAAAATCGGTATGTTTCCTCTTTTCATTTCAGAAATTTCATATTCGAGTCGCGTCGTACCATATTTTGCATCACTTTTGAAATTTTCACGTAAAATATCAAATAGAGCTTCCCGATTTTCTTTTGTTCTTTCGCAACATGGTTTATGTGACTCATCAATAAACTTTGAATAAGTATAGGTTGGTCTTAATAATTGGCGAACTTTCATCTTCGAATATTGTGGGTCAGAAACAACTTGTAGCACAGAATTTTTTCTTTTTATTATTTCGGTGCATCCCGCGTTGAATCCAGCAAGAAGCATCCCTATAACATCTTTTTCTTGTGCACAGCCCAATTTTGAATGTAATGCTGAAAGTTTTGGCGTTTCGTTAACTAGAACATATTTATATTTAATGTCTAGTTCCACATCGTCAACAATCATCGGAACCTTGATTTTATTTGACTTCATCGTTTCTGCAAATAGTCCACTCACGTCGTAATCGAATACATCAGTGGGTAAATTAACGGGAAGCATCCGACTCTGCAAAACACTTGATTCCAGTGTCTTACCTATTTGATTTTGTTCAAAATTATGTTTTTGAGCAGAAACAACCGTTTCGCAATCAATAATTCTTGGCGAATCCATACAACAAACGACATTTTCTGAGTGCATGTCGGTCGATGAACACAAATACATAACAGCGAGATAAACCCCAGCTCGATAATAATAATTTTTAACAGCACTAATGTTATTAGCCATCTGGTATATTATTGGCCGATGCCATGAATGTGTTGTATCGCCCCAAAAGTCAGTTTGATTATTCTCTATGCTTTGTGGCGAAACAATGGTAAGTAGCTCCTCAAAGAAACGATCCGTTAAACATGCTCGTGGCTTATAAAACAGTGTGCCATTTTCAAATTCCACTTCACACACATTTTTACCATTATGTGTATCGCCCATTCCACTATGTATTGCAATCATCTTTCCGTATATAAAATTAAAATGATTTTCCAAATCGGCTTTATCTTTCTTATAGCTTTGTACGATTTCACCAATCATATCATAGTAATTATTTATATACTGGTCAACATCATTTTCTAATAATTCATACTTGTCAAAAATGTATTTCCTGTATTTTTTCGTTGTTGACAGCTTTCTAAAATGAGAAAATCGTGATTCTACAGTCGAATCATTGATGATATGATTATTGCGAGCTTCAGAATATTCTTTAATCCAAATGCTTGATAATAGATTAGCAATAGCATTTGTAAGTTGAGTTAGTACTTGCCCATATAGCGTTTCTCCGCATTCATCTCTCAGTAGCGAATTTTCAGAATTTTTTTCATTTACAATCGATGCTGCACACTCCATTATGATACTTAAAAATTCATCTTTCATTTTTATCGCCTCAGCTTTTGACAATTATAGAGCGTTCCTTCGTTGCAAATTAAAGCACCGCTGTATCGTCTTGTCAATTAAATTATCACCAAATAATCCCAATCAAGTACTTTGTCTTTTGTGCTGTTTTAACCTTTACAACTAGAAAAATGCACCTATAATATTGATTTGCATTCCGGATTTAATTGGCTGTTTTTTGTGTTAATCATATGAAAGGAACATGCTGCTATGAATTCTAATGAAAAACATGAAGAAATTGACTGCGCTGAACTTGAACGGCTGGCTGCTTTTGGTGGTTCTGATGATAGTCAAATTAACCCCTGCTCTGATGTTGCAACGACTACAGCTATTATTAGCGCAATTTCGTCCGTTGTTTCTGCAATTTCTAATATTTCAGCTGCGATGACCAAGGTGCCTGCTTGTAAACCTAAGGGTTGACTTTTTGATTCCGGAATGCAGATTGCCTTATTTTGGACAGCTTTTTGATAGAGTAATCTTTCACTAAAAAAGCGTAAGCACCTTAGATTCTCAAAAAAGTCTAAGGTGCTTATTTTATTTGCAATGTTTAACAAAAAGTCAGTCTTCCAATTTACTATTATCGTAGCTAAGCGAGGGATAATGTTCAACCTCACCACCCAGCACAAGCTGAGCATACTCCGACGGCTTATTGTATAACAGGCGGTAGAAAAACTGGATTTTCTGGACGTATTCGCCATCGACCTTTTCCGCTTTGGATACCAGAATC
>ERZ772901.2473-NODE-2473-length-11653-cov-6.451802_pt1 | contig 11653 bp, 8 predicted proteins | sample MGYA00512123_ERZ772901 | MGnify/ENA primary metagenome ERZ772901 (study PRJEB29015, sample SAMEA2737711) | human gut metagenome | biome: human gut; feature: human-associated habitat; material: faeces | place: China | collected 2012 ...
TAGTATTTTTTCTGTTGAAAAACATAATTTTATATCTCCTATATTTATATGTTATAGTTATATTAAATTTTAAATATTAAAATAACTTATATAATAAATTTAATAATACTTTTACATTTGAAATTTAAATGAATTTTTGAAATTTAAATGAATTTTTGAAATTTAAATGAATTTAAGAAGAATTTAAAAATGTTATGCTAAAATTAAATATATAAAAAAGTTATGGAGGAAGTATGAGTTATAAAATATTAGTTGTAGAAGATGATAATCAAATACAGGAATTAATAGTAGAATTTTTGTCCTCTCAGGGATATAAAGTTGATATGGCTAATGATGGAGTTGAAGGATATGAAAAATTTAAAAAGGATAAATATGATTTAGTAATTTTAGATGTAATGATGCCAAAATTAAATGGATATTCATTATGTAAGATGATAAAAAATTTAAATAAACAAGTATCAATTATATTTTTAACTGCATTAGATGATGAAGAAAGTGAAATAAAAGGGTTCGATTTAGATGCAGATGATTATATTAGCAAACCATTTTCTTTTAATATATTAGTAAAGAGGGTTGAAGCTGTTTTAAAAAGAAAAAATAAAGAAGAAAAAAATGAAGATATATTAGAATTTGAAGGATTAAAGTTAGATTTAGAAAAGTTTAAGTCTTATGTAGATGATGAGGAAATCGAGCTAACATTAAAGGAATTTAATATATTAAAGTTAATGCTTGCTAGTTATCCAAAGGTAGTTTCTAGAGAAAAATTAATAGAAAAGATATGGGGATATGAGTATTTTGGGGATACTAGGGTTATTGATGCTCATATGAAAAATATAAGAAAAAAAATTAAGAAGGATTATATAAAAACCATAAAAGGTGTAGGATATGTTCTTGAAAAATAAGTGGAAAAACTTAAGTATAAAGAAAAAGTTATTTTTATGGAGTAGCTTAACTATAATAATAGCTTTTAGTTTGTTATATATATCTATGTATCTTTTTATGCCAAAGGTTTATGAACTTTATAAGGTTAATAATATTAATGAAGAAATAAAAGAGTTGAAATATGAATTATTAAATAATGAAGAAATAGATATAGATGAAGTATTAGATAAATTTTCTTATGAAAATAATTTAGATATTTTACTTGTAAAAAAGGATGGAAATAATTTAATTAATGAAGTTATTTATTCTTCATTTAGGGAAGGTGCAAACTCACCTAATAAGATTCCTTTTTTAGGCAACCATGTTTCTTATGTAGAATTTAATAGATTTCAACAATATAATATAAATATTAACAAAAATGAAGATATTGATACAGATAAGTTTGTATATAATCTTATTAATAAAAATGAGAGTTTAAATATAGATAAAGCTGTTTATATAAAAAAATTAAATGATGTATATAATATGATAGTTCACTTTCCTGTTAAACCACAAGAAGAAGCAACTGATAGTATTGAATTATTTTTACCTTTTGCAATATTATCAATAATAATTATATCATTTGCTATTTCAAGTCTTTATTCAATATTAATAAGTGGACCTTTGATAAAATTAAATAAGGTAGCTAAAAGGATGGCAAATTTGGATTTTAATAATAATATAGAAATTAATGGGGAAGATGAAATAGGGGAGCTTTCTAATAGTTTAAATTTAATGAATAAAAATTTAAAAGAAGCATTTGAACAATTGGAAAAGATTAATTTTAAGCTTACTAAGGAAATTGAAATGGAAAGAAAGCTTGAAAAAGAAAGAAGAGAATTTGTTGCAACTATTTCACATGAATTAAAATCACCAATTACTATAATAAGTGGACAATTAGAAGGAATGATTTATAATATTGGAAAGTATAAGGATAGAGATAAGTATTTAAAAGAATCCTATGATGTAACACAAAAGATGAAAGAATTAGTTCAAGAAATATTACATTTAAGTGAAAGAGAAAATGGAGAATTTAAATATAATTTTACATATGTAAGATTAAGTAATGTGATGAACAGTGTAATTAATGAGTTAAGATATTTTATTGATGAAAAAAATTTAAAATTACAAATAAATATTGATGAAAATGTTATAGTATTTTCTGATAGTAAGCTTATAAAAAAGGTAATTACTAATATTGTAAAGAATGCAATAACTTATTCTCCAGAAAATGAATTTATTAAAATTAATTTATCAAAGGAAGAGTTAGTGATTGAAAATACTGGAATATCAATACCTGAGGAACAATTAAAATATATATTTAATGCATTTTATAGAGTTGATAAATCTAGAAATAGAAAAACTGGTGGAACGGGTTTAGGACTTTATATAGTAAAAACAATTTTAGATAAACATGAAAATATTGATTGCAATATAGAAAGTACCAAAAATTCAGTTATATTTAAAATGAAGTTTAAATATAACTAAATTAATTAAAAACCGAGCTATGTCAAATTTATTAAATAAAGTTATGATATAGTTCGGTTTTGTTTAAAAAATAATTTTACTTATTTTTATTAACAGCTTTATTGTTTGATTTCTTATTTACTTTACTATTTGATTTAGTTGTTTTTTTAGAATTTTCATTTGCAGAAATTAAATTACCACCATATAATTTCATTTCTTTAAATTTTATTTTAAATGCTTTCTGATAAGCTTTAATAGCTTCAAGATCACGTTTTGTACCAATACATATTGAAGAACCACTTAATGTTCCACGAGCAGTTCTTCCAGCTCTATGTAGGTATTCATCAGGATTTCCAGGAAAGTCCATATTAATTATGTGTGTAACTTCTGGAATATCAAGTCCACGAGCAGAAACATCAGATGAAACCAATATATTAAATTTACCAGATCTAAAAGCTTCAATTGAACGTTGTCTTTGTTCTTTAGACGCATTTCCAAAGATAGCTGTAGATTTAACTTTATGATAATCTAACTTTTCATTTATGTTTTGAAGTTCAGTACTATTATTTACAAAAACAATAGCTCTTTCTGGAGATTCGGCAGCTAAAAATTTTCTAAGTGTTTCAAATCTATCTCTAAATTCACAAGTTATGTACATATGAGAAATATTAGGGTTAATAACGTAATTAGTTTCAGATTTAATTATTTCAACATCTTTTACTAAAGATTTAGCAATCTCTAAAGAAGTAGGATTTATACTTGCTGAAAAGAACATAAGTTGTCTATCTTTCATTGTAGATTTTATTATATCTTTTATTACTATAGATTTATTTTTAGCTAAAAGGCTATCTGCTTCATCCATAACAATAGTTTTAACAGTATGAGCAGTTATTTTTTTCTTTTTTATTAAGTCTAGAACCCTTCCGGATGAACCAACTATTATATGTGGTTTTCCTTCTTTAAGTCTTTTTATTTGTTTTTCAATATTAGCTTCACCCATTATTGTTAATGAAGTAATATCTATATTAGAGTTATTTGCAAGAAGTTTAATTTGTGCATCTATTTGCATAACTAACTCATGAGTTGGAGCTAATATTATAGCTTGCATTTCTTTTTTTTCTGTATTTATCTTTTGGAATATTGGACATAAATATGCTAATGTTTTACCACTTCCAGTATGAGATTCTGCTATTATATCTATATTTTCTAGAGCTTTAGGAATAGTTAATTCTTGCACTTCTGTAGGTGAAGTAATTCCTTGAAGCTTTAATCCTTCTACTATATTAGAGTTTAAATTAAGTTCATTAAATGATTTATTCATTTTATTCTCCTCAGTTATTAATTAATTATCTATTCTAGTATACACTAAAAATAATTTAAGTATAGAAATTTATTTAATTATTTATAAAAGTAAAATTATTTTTACAAATTGGAACATAATAATAAATGAAGTAGAAGAAAGTAAAAAAGGTGAAAAAGATGAATAAATTGTAACAGGATTGTTTAAATTTTATTAAATAATATTTTTATAAAGTATATAGAGAATATAAAGTATACGTATAATACTAATTATTTAGGCAGCTTAGGATAAAGAAAATATTAATTATATTAGAAAACTAAAACTTGAATTTTAGTACCGATGTGATAATATATAAATTAAGTTGTTAAAGCAATACAATATCGAAGGAGGAAAAATGATGAAAAATGCATTTAGGATTTTCAAAAATGATATTAAAAATATCTTTAAAAATTATGCAGCACTTATAGTTGTTATAGCATTATGTATACTACCATCCCTATATGCCTGGTTTAATATAAAAGCATCATGGGATCCATATGCTGAATCTGGTATTAGTAATATAAAAATTGGGGTTGTAAATAAAGATTTAGGAGCAACCTTAAATAATAAGGAAATTAACTTAGGTGATAGGGTTGTAAAAGAATTAAAGGGAAATACTCAGATGGGATGGCAATTTGTAAGTGAAGAAGAATCCATTAAAAATGTAAAAGAAGGTAAATATTATGCTATGATTACAATCCCTGAAAACTTTTCAAAAAGTCTTACATCTGTACTTACCAAAGATGTTCAAAAGGGAGAAATAATATATACAGTAAATGAAAAAATAAATGCAATTGCGCCTAAAATTACTGTTAAGGGAGCAAATGCAATTCAAGAAAAAGTAAGTAAGGCAGTTGTGGAAACTGCAAGTGATGCAATATTGGGTATAGGAAAGGAATTAGGAACTGAATTAGAAAATCAACTTCCTAGATTAAATAATATTTATAATCAACTGTTAGAAGTTAAAAGTCAATTTGGAAATATAAATGATGTTGTGAATTTAGCAGGTGATGGAGCTTATAAATTAAAAACATTAATTTCAGATATACAAAAGAATATTCCATTAATAAATAAAACATTAGAAAATTCACAAAACTTAGGTTCAAATTTAGAAAGTTTTTTAACTACTTCAAAAAATAATTTAAATAATATTGCACCTGTAATAAAAAATGATATAAAAATAATAAACGAAATTTCAAATGAAGTTTCAAAAAATGTAAATGCATTAATTAGTGCAATTAATTCAGGATCAGAATATGCACCACAAATAGTTGATAGTATTTTGGGAAAATTAAGCTCTCTTAATACAAGTGCTGAGTCATTAATAAATATATTAAAAACTATGAATAAATTTAATCCTGGAAAGTTTGATGATATTTTAGAAACATTAGCAAATGTACAAGGAGCAATAAATAAAGCAATTAATGTATTAAATACAGTAAAAGATAGTTTAGCAAATGGAGGAACCCCAGATTTAAGTTTATTAAACAATGTTATAGCATTTACTAACGACGTAAGTAACATTACAAATAATTTATATAATAACTTTGATGAAAATATAACTAATAAAATTAATAGCATTTTTGATGATGCATATAATGTTGCAGGTAATGTAGTAACAGTATTAAAAGAAGCACAAAATAAATTACCTCAAGTTACTGATATAATGAACACTGTTTATGAAGGTGCAGATAAAGGTATTGAGGGTATTGATTTTGTAAAATCAAAACTTCCAGAAGCTGAAAATATGCTTAATGAATTAGTAAGCAAAATAGGAAGTATTAATGATAGTGAAGATATTAATAGGATTATAGATTTTTTAAAGACTGATGTAAGTGTTAGAAGTGATTTCTTAGCAAATCCAGTTAATATTATAGAAAATACATTATTCCCTATGGGTAACTATGGAACAGGAATGACACCTTTTTATACAGTATTATCATTATGGGTTGGATTATTATTACTATCATCTATGCTAAGTGTTGAAGCTAAAGGAGAATATTCTGCATCAGCACAATATTTTGGTAAAATGATGTTATTTATGAGCATAGCAATAATTCAAGCTATAATAGTAGCTTTAGGAGATTTATACTTATTAAAAATATATTGTGTAAATCCAGGATTATTTGTATTAGGAAGCGTATTTACTAGTGTTATATTTACAATAATTTTATATTCATTATGTTCAGTATTTGGAAATGTAGGTAAAGTATTAGGAATTGTTTTACTAGTTATACAAATAGGTGGTTCAGGTGGAACATTCCCAATTCAATTAACACCAAAATTCTTCCAAGCAATAAATCCATTCTTACCTTTCACTTATGCAATTTCATTTGCAAGAGAAGCAATTGGTGGAGTTGTTCAAAGTGTTTTAATTAAGGATATTGTTGTGTTATTAATATATGGAGCTATATTTATATTAATTTCTTTATTCTTAAAGAAGCCAATTAATAAGTTATTACATGGATTTACTGAAAGTATGGAAAAGAGCGGAATTGGTGAATAATTAATATTTATTAAAAACTTCAGATATATTTAAAATATGTCTGAAGTTTTTTGCATTATGATAATAAGAAAATAATAAAAATATTTTAATACTTTTGAGTTAAAATATATAATGAGGAAATATTAATAAATAGTAGTAATAAAACAAGTAGTAGTATGATTAAAATTTACTAAGTCTGAATTGACTTACATAATTAATGTGTATATAATTTTTTTAAAATAGTGAGGTGAAAGTTATGAGTATAAGAAATAATAAAAAAGTTATTTTTGGTGCAATATCAGGAATTGTAGCATCTGTAACAGCAGGAGTGCTAGTAAAAAACAGTATTGATAAAAAGTTAAAATCTGAAGATAATGACTTAAAAGAAAAAAAGCAAAAAAAAGAAAAGAAAAGTAAAAATGTATATTACACAGTTCATTTAAATGATATTTATAACTCATATGATGATAAAACTGTATCAGAAGATGATATGATAGAAGCTATTAAAAAAGAAACAACATTATAAAAATAAGTAAAGAATTAATGTATTTATTAAGTAGTAAATTTATCTTCAAATAAAATAAAAGTACTTAATAAATATTTTTATATTTATATACAAGATAAAAATGGAATATTTTAATTTATATATCCATATAATTTAATTAAGTTTATAGTGGTTTTTATTATATAAAAATAATAGCTTTATAACATTAGAAAATTATGCTATAATTACCACGTTATATTTTTATTATTGGAGGATTCGACATGAAACACATAAAAACAATTAACAAAACAAACATAAAAAATAGTCTTTGTAAGCCAGGATGCAAGGAATGTGCAAACTCATGCCAATCAGCATGTAAGACTTCTTGCACAGTTGCTAACTTAGAATGTGAAAACTAATTAAGGACAAGCAGTAACTAAAATTAGTTACTGCTTTACTCGTATGAAAATAATGAGTAATAATTTGTTAAAGAAATTTTAAAAAATATTATGTGGAAGTTGATTTACTAAATTGATATTAGGATTATATAAAATATTGTTTCAAAATAAATTGAATTTTAAATATTAATTGTATTAGGAGGAAATGACATGGCTTTAATACACAAATTTAAGCAAGGAGATAATTTCTTTGTTTTAGATGTTAATACAGGGGCTGTACATATTGTAGATGAATTAGTTTATGATTTAGTAGACGATAATGAATTAAGAAGCAAAGAAGAGCTTATAAAAGAATTTGGAGCTAAATATGGTGAAGAAACTATATCAGAAGCTTATGAAGAATTACAAGAACTTGTAGATCAAGAAATATTATATTCAAAAGATCAATATGAAGATATAGCACATTCATCAATGGATGATAGAGATTATATAAAGGCAGTATGTTTAAATATAATTCATGGATGTAATTTAAGATGTAAATATTGTTTTGCAGATGAAGGGGAATACAATGGACATAAGGGAGTAATGTCTGTTGAAACAGCTAAAAAAGCAATAGATTATGTTGTTAAGAGAAGTGGTCCAAGAAGAAATATTGAAATTGATTTATTTGGTGGAGAACCAACAATGATCATGGACACAATTAAAGAAATAATAGCTTATGCAAGAGAAAATGAAAAAGCTTGGAAAAAGAATGTTAGATTTACTATGACTACTAATGCAACTCTTTTAAATGAAGATATGATGGACTTCATGGATAAAGAAATGGGTAATATAATACTTTCATTAGATGGTAGAAAAGAAGTAAATGATAATGTAAGAATTAAAGTTGATGGAAGTGGTTCTTATGATGATATACTTCCAAATATTAAGAGAATGATAGAAAAAAGAGATAAATCTAAGCATTACTATGTAAGAGGAACATTTACTGGAGCTAATACTGATTTTTATGAAGATGTTAAGGCTATGGTTAATGAAGGATTTAGAGAAATTTCTATTGAACCAGTAGTTCTTGAAAAAGGACACTTCTTAGAACTTAAAGAAGAACATTTACCAGAAATATTTGAAAACTATGATAAATTATATAATGAAATGGTAAGAAGAAAGAAAGAAGGGGATGAATTCAACTTCTATCATTTCAACATTGATTTAAATGGTGGACCATGCGTTTATAAGAGAATTTCAGGATGCGGAGCAGGATTTGAATATGTTGCTATAACTCCACAAGGTGAAGTATATCCTTGTCATCAATTCGTAGGTAAGGAAGAATTTAAACTTGGAGATATTTATGACGATACTTATGATGCCGAATTAGGTAAGAAGTTCAAAAAGGCGCATATTTATAATAAGCCAAAATGTAGAGAGTGTTGGGCAAGATTCTATTGTTCAGGTGGATGTCAATCAAACAACTTTGCATTTAATGGAGATATGAATATTCCTTATGAAATAGGATGTAAAATGCAAAAGAAGAGAATTGAATGTGCAATAGCACTTAAAGCTGAATAAATTTTAAAATAACAAGGCTAAGTAGCAAGCTTAGTTCTTGTTATTTTTTTTATGATATAATGAGGAAAGAGGTGATATATATAATGAAAGATTATATTTTAGATAATGGATTAAAGTTAATTTATAAAAAAAGTAATAGTGAATTAAGTTCAATAGCTATATCATTAGATGCAGGGGCAGCACGTGATGGTAAGGTGCTTGGAGTAGCTCATGTAACTGAACATATGGTATATAAGGGTACTGAAATAAGAAGTGAGCAACAAATAAATGAAGAATTAAGTAAGGTATTTGGATTCCAAAATGCAATGACCAATTATCCATATGTAGTTTTTTATGGAACATTACTAAATGAGGAACTATATAAAGGTTTAGACTTATTTTCAGATATTCTTTTAGACCCTGTATTTACTGAAGAGGGATTTAAGGAAGAAATGGAAGTAATAAAACAAGAGCTTAAAGAATGGGATGAAGATTTAGAGCAATATACAGAAGATAAGTTGTATTATAATTCTATGGAAGGTAGAAGAATTAAATATCCTATTATAGGAACTAAGGAATCATTAGAAAATATGACAATAGATGATGCAATAGATTTCTTTAATACATATTACTGCGCTAATAATTCAACTATTACAATTATTTCAAGTTTAGATTTTGAAGAAGTTAAGGAGATAGTAGAAGAAAGTTTTAGTTATTGGAGAAGTGAAAAGCTTCCAGAAGATAAGGAAGAGCTTCAACTACCTAAGACAGGAATATTTATAGATAAGAAAGATGATATAAACAGTTCAAAAGTTCAAATTATTTTCCCTATAAATGACTTGAATCAATGGGAAATAAAAGCATTAAGAGTTTTTGACCAATACTTTGGAGACGGAGTAAATTCCGTTTTATTTGACACTTTAAGAACAAAGCATAGTTTAGTTTATGATGTATTAACAAGAGTATCTAATGAAGAATATATAAAGGTTTATGAAATAACTTATAGTACTGCACATGAAAATGTAGATAAATCAATAGAAATAATCAAGGAATTAATAAATGAAGTTTCATCTAATAATGAAAGTTTAAAAAATATTAATGAATTAATAAAAAGCTTTAAATTAAAGAGATTATTTGCAAATGAGCAAAGTGTAAGATTAGCTATGGGAATATCTACATATGATACTATGTTTGGAGATGGATATTTATATCTTGATGAATGTGAAAATTTAGATAAGATGCCTATAAGCTTTATTATTGATACTGCTGTTAAAGTTTTAAATAATATGACAGTGCAGGTAATAAGCAATTAGGAAAGAGGAAAAGATGAGTAAAAGAATACCATTACTTGAAGAAGTATTAAAATATCAAAAGGAAAAAAATCTTATTCTTTCAATGCCAGGCAACAAAAGTGGAATTGGATTTTTAAGGGATGATATAGGTAAAGAGTTTGTAAATAATATGGGATTTTTGGATATTACAGAAGTTGATCCATTAGATAATTTACATTGCCCAGAAGGGATAATAAAGGAAGCACAAGATTTATTAGCAAAAACTTATGGTTCAAAGAAAGCGTATTTTGTTGTTAATGGAAGTACTGCTGGAAACTTAGCTTCAATATTTGATGCATTTAATGAAGGTTATGAAGTTTTAGTTGAACGAAATTGTCATAAATCAATTTATAATGGATTAATTTTAAGAAAGTTAAAGGTAAGATATATTGAACCTGTAATACATGAAAATAAGGGATTATTTTTACCACCAACAGAAAAGGAAATATATAAAGCATTGGAAGGGTGTAATAATCCTAAAGGAATAATTTTAACTTATCCTAATTATTTTGGAATAGGTTATAAGGTATTTGATATTTTAAGAAAATTAAAAGAAAAAGGATTAACTATAATTATTGATGGGGCACATGGAGCACATTATGGAATAAGTGGAAAATTACCAAAATCAATAGTTAAATATGCTGATTATATAGTTTTAAGTGCCCATAAAACATTACCAAGTTTAACTCAAGGTTCATATCTTTTAGTTAACAATGATAATAATATTGATTTTTATTTAAAATCATTTATGACAACATCACCTTCATATTTAATAATGTCATCATTAGATTATTCAAGATATTATTTAGACATTTATGGGGAAGAGGATTATGATAGATTAATTGATTTAGCCAATAAGTGGAGTGTAAAGATAAATAAATTAAATAAGGTAAGTGTTTTAAAGGAAGAAGATTTACCAATGGGATATAACTTAGATTTAAGCAGATATATATTTACATTACCTAAGGGATATAGTGGACATAAGTTATTAGATTATTTAAGAAGTATGAAAATACAATGTGAAATGAGTTTTGATGGTGGTGTGGTATTGATTTTATCTCCATTTAATAATGAAGAGGATTTTGAGAAAATATATAATTCAATAAATAAACTAAATTTAAGTTCATTAAGAGATAATCAATATCAAAATTATTATAATATAATTCCTAAAAAGGTGTTAGAGCCATATGAAGTATTTGATAAAAGTTTTGAATATGTTGATATTGATGAAAGTATAGGGAAAATTTCAAAAGAAGCATTAATTCCATATCCACCAGGAATTCCATTAATATGTGGGGGAGAAATAATCTCAATTGAAGTAATTGAGATTATAAAAGGATATATTAAAAATAATAAAAGTGTAATAGGATTATATAATAACTTAATTAAAGTTATAAAAGATAATTAAAAAGAACTATCAATGGATAATTATTATATTAAATCTTAATTTTTATAATAAAAAATCAATATACATCAAAAAAAGTTCAAATTACATACAAAAATACACTATAATAATTTATTTTATATAAAAGAAGGTATTGAAATGAGATCAGATTTAATTAAAGAGGGTCCTTCAAGAGCGCCTCACCGTTCTCTTTTGAGAGCGCTTGGTATTGACGAGCTTGAAATGAAAAGACCTTTTATCGCAGTAGTTAATTCTAAGAGCGATTATATTCCCGGCCATAT
>ERZ772901.2476-NODE-2476-length-11640-cov-3.375486_pt1 | contig 11640 bp, 8 predicted proteins | sample MGYA00512123_ERZ772901 | MGnify/ENA primary metagenome ERZ772901 (study PRJEB29015, sample SAMEA2737711) | human gut metagenome | biome: human gut; feature: human-associated habitat; material: faeces | place: China | collected 2012 ...
AAGTCACAAATATAGGATATCTTCTCTCTTCTCGGGCGTCTGTTACTTAATGAATTAAATAGTAACCCCTCCGATTTTGTCGAAAATTTATTGCTATTTGTAAAAGAATGTGACTGACAGAAGAAAAATGCTATGGTATGATAAAATCATAATTAATTTACGGATTGCAAAGTATATTTGGAAAGGGGATGGGCAACATGAAAAAGAAGAGAATCGAACAAAACGAGATAAAAAGGTATTTTCTGATTATAGCAGCATTTCTTAGTTTTATGATATTGAGTCTTTTATTCTTTTTATCATGGTTGCAGCAGGATGTAGAAGTTAGCAGTAGAAAAACTGTGGCAACAAATGTAGAGAGGTAGAGCTATCATTTGAAGTCAGTGCTGGATATTCAGTTTAATTATCTGACGGGTATGGCTTCTTACATGGGTGAAAGAGAAGATTTGTTTTGTCAGGAGAATAAAAGGCTGATTCAGAGTATTGTAAAAGAACAGGATTTGGATCTGATAGGCATTATGAAGGCAGATGGAGATGCTTATTACAATAACGGTGCAAGAAAGAATGTAAAAAACAGAGGGTATTTTAAGAAGGCGATGCAGGGCCAAAAGATAATGAGTCCGCCACTTGCAAGTAAGGTAGATGGAAGAACAAAAGTGATTCTTGCTGTACCAATTTACAGGAATGGACAAGTGACAGGTGTTCTTGGAGCATCCTATAATGTAGGTGCGTTGAATCAGATGTTATTTAATGATATTTATGATGGCATTGGTTTTTCTATGATCATAGATACTTCCGGAAAAATTATTTCCTGTGATAGCGGACTTTCTTATCGAAAGATTGGTATTAATGATAATGTATATGATTTTTATACAAAGAGTGGTGAGGTTGACGAGGAAACAATGAAGTCAGCAAAGGCTAATATCAAGAAGCAAAAGTCTGGTATTCTTGTTCTTAAAGAAAAGAATGCCATGAGCTATCTGGCATATGAGCCGTTGCATATCAATAATTGGATGCTCTGCTATATGGTTCCGCAAAGTAAAGCACAGGAGGAATTTCAGTTTATTGGAAATAAGGAAGTGATTCTGTTTGCGGTCATTGGTGTGGGTGTGATTACATTTTTCATTCTCATTTTCCAGAGAACATCCATGAAACAGAAGAAGATGAGAGAGATTGCCAGCAGGGATGGACTGACACAGCTATATAATAAAGCAGGAACAGAACAACGTATTAAAGAGTGGCTGCATAGTGACAGAAGTAAGTCCGGTGCTGTTCTCATGATGATGGATGTCGATTATTTTAAGCAGATTAATGATACTTATGGTCATGCAGTAGGAGACAGAGTTTTATATAAGGTTGGCCATCTTTTGAAGAGTTCTTTCAGAGAGAATGATATTGTAGGAAGAATTGGCGGAGATGAGTTTCTCATATTTATGGAGGGAATCACTTCAGAAGAATTTGCCGTTCGGAGGATGAAGAATTTACAGCAGTATCTCAGAGAACTTCCGATAGAGGAGTTAGAGGAACATACATTGACCTGCAGTATGGGAGCGGCCTTTATGCCAAAAGATGGCACGACATTTGGAGAGTTGTATAAGCATGCTGATGAAGCACTTTATACAACAAAAAGAAATGGCAGAGATGGATTTAGAATCTATCATGAGGTGGAAGAGAAAGAAGTATAGATACTTTATACAAATACCAAGAAAGAATTTATTGGTTTTTTAGAAAATTTAATGGAATAAAGGGCGAAGATATGGTATTATGTTGCATGTAGTGCGTAATCATTGTGGCATTATTATATAAGGTAATAAGTTGAATTAAGTTGAGAAAGGAAGTGCCAGAATGCCCCCTTTTGCCAAAAGAGAAATTAAAAATTCTTTTATAAAGTTATTAACAGAACGACCGATTTCCCAGATTACAGTGAAGGATATTGTAGAGGACTGTGGTGTGAATCGTAATTCTTTTTACTATCATTTTCAGGATATCCCTTCTTTATTAGAAGAGATTATTGTAGAGATGACTGCGAAAGTCATAGAAAATTTGCCGGAGGAATCTACATTTGAGGAAAAGGTTACGGCGGCTCTGGAAGAGATTAATTTGAATAAAAGGATGATTTACCACATTTATGGCTCTTCGAACAGAGAATTTTATGAGAAGCAGCTTATGAAAATTTGTGATTATGTTACCCGAACCTATATCCGTTCCAGAGATTACTCGGAAAAGGTCGCTTCAAAAGACTTAGAATTTGTCATAAGTTATTTAAAGTGTGAGCTGTTTGGGCAGCTTATTGACTGGCTGAATCATGACATGTCGTATGACATTGTGGAGCATTCCCGCATACTTTGTCGAATGTTTGCAGGAAGTATGCGTATGGTATGTCAAAAATATAAATTAATATAAAGAGAATCGCAATGAATAATTGCATTCTTAAAAATAACATGCTACAATGTACTATATTTCGAGAAATACGATGAGGTAAGAAAAGATTTCGAGGGAGAAGTCCATCTGGGCTTCTCTGTTTTTGTGTAATCGTTTGCTGTTAATTTTATTTATGTGGCTTGTAATATGTAGCAAGATATGTCTCAGAAGTGTTTTTCCCAACAATATAAATTATACAGAGAGGAAGAAGTATAATGAAAATGAAAGTCAAAAGAAAACAAGCCGTAATACTTGGACTGATTGCGGTATTTGCCGTATTGCTTGCAATCACTATGCTGACGGGCAAACCATCCGCAGATGGTGAGTATACAAGCGTCGTATACGCAACAGCACTATCATTACTGCCGCCAGTAATCGCAATTGGACTGGCACTTTTTACAAAAGAGGTATATACATCACTTCTGGCCGGAATTCTGGCTGGAGCACTTTTGTATGCCAATGGCAATCTGGAATTGATGTTAAATACGATGCTATTTAACGAGGATGGCGGCATGGTAAGCAAGCTGTCTGACTCCGGAAATGTTGGAATTTTAGTATTTCTTGTCATGCTGGGTATCTTAGTATCACTGTTAAACAAAGCGGGAGGTTCCGCTGCATTTGGAAAGTGGGCATCTAAGCACATCAAAACAAGGATTGGGGCACAGATTAGCGTTATGATTCTTGGAGTGTTAATCTTTGTCGATGATTATTTCAATTGTCTGACGGTTGGAAGTGTTATGCGTCCTGTGACAGACCGTCACAAGGTATCCAGAGCAAAGCTATCTTATATTATTGATGCGACAGCGGCTCCGGTTTGTATCATTGCACCAATCAGCTCCTGGGCAGCCGCAGTTACGTCATCTGTTCCAGCCGATTCTGGAATTAATGGTTTTGCGGTCTTTATCCAGACCATTCCATACAATCTGTATGCAATTCTGACGTTAGTAATGCTGCTTACAATTACTGTTTTGCGTGTGGATTTTGGACCGATGAAGCGTCATGAGATGAACGCTATTGCCGGTGATTTGTTTACAACACCGGGAAGACCGTATGAGGACAATGAAGAAGAAATCATTAAGGAAAACTCTCATGTACTTGACCTGGTGCTTCCAGTAGTCGTATTGATTGCAAGCTGTATTGTAGCCATGATTTATACCGGTGGCTTTTTTACGGGAGCATCCTTTGTGGAGGCATTCGCAAATTCGAGTGCATCGGTAGGTCTGGTACTCGGTGGAAGCGTGACGCTCGCATTTACTTTTGTTTATTATATGATGCGTGATGTACTTTCTTTCCGTGAGTTTACAGAGTGTATTCCAGATGGATTTAAGTCCATGATCGCACCGATTATGATTCTGACACTGGCATGGACGCTGTCTGGTGTGACAAATCTTCTTGGCGCAAAGGTATTTGTAGCCAATATGGTACAGCACTTTGCACAGGGACTTCAGGGCTTTCTTCCAATGGTGATTTTTTTAGTAGCGGCATTTCTTGCATTTGCGACTGGAACCTCATGGGGAACTTTCAGTATTTTAATCCCAATTGTAATTGGTGTATTCCCATCTGGTCAGATGATGGCAATTTCGATTGCATCCTGTCTGGCAGGTGCTGTCTGCGGTGATCATTGTTCACCAATTTCCGATACTACCATTATGGCATCAGCTGGCGGCCATTGTGAGCATGTTAACCATGTGGCAACACAGCTTCCATATGTAGGATTGGTGGCGGCTGTCTGCATGATCGGTTATTTTATAATTGGTGTGTTGCAGGCTGTAGGGCTGACACAGTTTTCACTTCTGGCACTTCCGGCTTGTATTGTGCTGTTGGTTGCGATTCTTTTTGTGATTCGTGCAAAGACAGGCGGAAAGGAAGAAATTTAAAGCAGTCCTTACAGGCTGTCCGAAAATTTTATTTTCAAGAATATGGAGAAGGGGAAAACCAGGAATTCCCAGAGACAGACGCCGCTACGGAAGTTGTAGCGGCGTCTGTTTCACGTCTCACAAATTAGAAGTTAATAAATCAGGGCTATTCCATTCTCTTCGCAGTAAGTGCTCCATTTTTCCTCTGGTTCCTGATCAGTAATAATAACATCAATTTCCTTTATACTGAGAGTTTTAAAATAGTAGGTCATTCCAAACTTCGTATGGTCCGCAAGCACAACAAGCTTATTGCAATTTTTCCGGCAGGCTCGTATCAATGTCATGTCAAGGTCTGTTGAAAATGTCAGGCCATTTACCAGGTCAATTCCGTTGCAGGAAGTAAAACAATATTGGGCATAACGTTTGCTGATCAGTTCCTTTACTTCTTTTCCATAGATTCCTTCATGAAAATAATTATAGATACCGGCAGGACATTCGACAGTAACATTATTGTTTTCCGACAGTTTATGAGCGAGAGGCATTCCATTTGTCAGAATATTAAGACGAAGGTCTGGTTTGATATGGCTGGCGAATTCCAGGCAGGTACTACTTGAGGTAATAAATAAAGTATCATTATTATGGATGAGGGAAGCCGCAATTTTTCCAATATATTTTTTGGCTTCAAGATTTGTTTTTTTACGCAGGGCAAAGGGCTCAACAAAAGAGTCAGATATACTAAGGGAAGCACCTCCATGTGTTCTTAGCACATAACCCTCTCTTTCTAATAAGGTAAGGTCACGACGGATAGTGGGTAAACTTACATATAATCTTTGTGACAGGTCTTTTACGGAAACATAACCCTTTTCATCAAGTAATTCTAAAATCTCTTTTCTACGTTCATCTGGTATCATGTAAAATGTCCTTTCTATCAATATTTTTATCTATATTAAACAAAAGCAATCAGAAAATATGATTGATAAACGTCAATAACAATCACAAAAAACGATTGATTATCAATATAATAGCACCTGCTTGTAAATATATCAATCATGCTATATACTCACACTATTCAATAAAGTTTTTAATTTCCAGAGTGTTTTAAGCAATGCACATTTAAATGATCAGGAAATAACAGGAGGACAATAATGGTAAAATTAATTATGACAGATATAGATGGAACTTTGATACCAGACGGAACAATGGATATCAATCCAGAGTATTTTGAAGTGATTGGAAAGTTAGTTGAAAAAGGAATCATATTCGTTGTTGCATCAGGCAGACATATGAGTAGTGTAAAAAAGGTTTTTGCCCCTGTTTTAGATAAAATATGGGTTGCGTCCCAAAATGGAAATGTACTGACTTACCACGGAAAGTCAAGAATCATAAAGTCTATTCCACAGGAGTGGGGAAGAGAGATGTGGAGGCAATTTTCAAAACTGAAAGGAGTAGAAGGTATTCTTGATACAGCAACAGAAATGTATTGCCCCTTTGAGGAGACTTCAATGTATAAGATACTTTCAGATGAGTATCATTTTAATGTTACTGGAACAGGCGGTTGGAATCAGGTTCCAGAAGAAGATTTTAGTATGATGACTTTATATCATCCGCAAAGTGCAGAGAATATTTGTAAAGAACTTGTGGAAGATAAATGGAAAGGAAAATTAGAATTTTTGACTTCTGGAAAGTATTGGGTTGATATTGTAATGCCAGAAGTCGGAAAGGGGACAGCACTGGAAGAAATATGCCGCCAATTGGGAATCGCCCCAGAAGAAACGATTGCTTTTGGAGATAACCTGAATGACATTTCTATGATTCAGTCTGCCGGAAAAGGATATGCAGTAAACACAGCAAGAGAAGAAACTAAAAAAGCCGCCGATGAAGTCATTCCAGGCTATGCCGAAAATGGAGTGCTGGAGGTGTTGAAAACTTTTTTGTAGATTAACGGAGACGAAATCCGAAGAATCTATATGCCGATGAGATGACTTAGTATTGCTGCAAGAAGGCTATTTCAGAAAAGACCATTATCAATAAGAATTGATTTTGTTCTGTTGTGCTAAACGCTCCATTTTGCCCAGTAAAGCAGAAACTTTGCAGAAACGAATGCAAAGTTTCTATGGTCAAAATTCCGTAGCACAAAGTCACAAAATCAATTCTTATTGATAATGGTCTTTTCAAAATATAGTCTTCTAGTAGCGGCAAATCCCCTCTTTGATGCTATGTACATATTGGCTCTGTTGGTTTCGTCTGTTTGTCCATTAAATAAATGAAATCATAGAATTTTTAATGTGAATCGAAAAATATTCTATCGTTTCCCAGTAAAGAATCCTATATACTGTCATTATCAACAAAAACCGAGGAGGGTACTTATAATGAGAAAAAAAGTCGTAGCAATGATGATGGCAGCAGCTTTAGTAGTTTCTACAGCAGCTTGTGGTAGCAGCGGTAGCAGCAAGAGCGAATCAAACACAGGAAGTCAGGCAGCAGCAACTTCTGAAGTTGCAAACAAAGATAAACCACTCGTATGGTTTAACCGTCAGCCTTCTAACAGTTCTACAGGAGAACTGGATAAGACAGCTCTTAACTTTAACAAAGATACTTACTATGTAGGTTTCGATGCAAACCAGGGTGCTGAAGTTCAGGGTCAGATGGTTAAAGATTATATCGAGAAAAATATTGATAAGATTGACCGTAACGGTGATGGTGTTATCGGATACGTTTTAGCAATCGGTGATATCGGACATAACGATTCCATCGCTCGTACAAGAGGTGTTCGTAAAGCTCTTGGAACAGGCGTTGAGAAAGATGGAGAAATCAACAGTGCTCCTACAGGAACTAACACAGACGGAAAAGCTGCAGAGGTTCAGGATGCAGAACTTGAAGTAAATGGAAAGAAATATGTTGTAAGAGAACTTGCTTCTCAGGAAATGAAGAACTCTGCCGGAGCTACATGGGATGCAGCAACAGCAGGTAATGCTATTGGAACATGGTCATCTTCTTTTGGAGATTCTATTGACGTGGTTGTTTCTAACAACGATGGAATGGGAATGTCAATGTTTAACGCATGGTCAAAAGACAACAAAGTTCCTACATTTGGATACGATGCAAACAGTGATGCGGTAGCAGCTATCGCAGAAGGTTACGGCGGAACAGTCAGCCAGCATGCCGATGTTCAGGCTTACCTTACACTCAGAGTACTTCGTAACGCACTTGATGGTGTTGACGTAGACACAGGTATCGGAACTGCTGATGAAGCAGGAAATGTTCTTAGCGAAGACGTATATAAATATAGTGAAGAAGAACGTTCTTACTATGCATTAAATGCAGCAGTTACAGCAGATAACTACAAAGATTTCACAGATTCTACAGTTGTTTGGAAACCAGTATCTAACCAGTTAGATTCATCCAAACATCCTACAAAGAAAGTATGGCTCAATATCTACAACGCTTCTGATAACTTCTTAAGCTCAACATATCAGCCACTTTTACAGAACTATGATGATCTTTTAAATCTTGATGTAGAGTACATCGGTGGTGATGGACAGACAGAGTCTAACGTTACAAACCGTCTTGGAAATCCAAACCAGTACGATGCATTTGCAATCAACATGGTTAAGACAGATAATGCAGCTTCTTACACAGCTATTTTAAATCAGTAATCGCAGCCATTTAAGGCAAATAATTTACAGAGGGATTTATATGTAAGCTATATAGAAGGAAACTGTATAGAGACTCATATGAAGATTTATAGAAAGCTGTATCAGGCTTACATAAGACTGTGAATTAGAATTGTGCTTATATGATGAAAAAACTTTAATAGTACAAACAAACCATTTTGGGGCTGCCGAGCTAAGAGGGCATAACAACATAGATGCCGGAGAGTGAGACAGCCCCATATTTAAGAAGCAAAGTAATAGTTAATATCTTAATTATAGGAGCAGAAAAGTATGGAGGATAAGAGAGAAGACATTATCTTATCGATACGTGGTATGAGTAAATCATTCGGACGTAATAGAGTACTTGATCACATCAATCTGGATGTGAAGAGAGGAACCGTTATGGGTCTGATGGGAGAAAATGGTGCCGGTAAGTCAACAATGATGAAGTGTCTTTTTGGTACATACCAGAAAGATGAAGGAAATATATATCTGGATGGAAAGGAAGTAAACTTTTCCGGACCGAAGGATGCCCTTGAAAATGGAATCGCGATGGTACATCAGGAATTAAACCAGTGCCTGGAAAGAAACGTAGTGGATAATCTTTTCCTTGGAAGGTATCCGGTCAATTCACTTGGAGTCATCGATGAAAAGCGGATGAAGAATGAAGCTTCCAAGCTATTCCGAAAATTGGGAATGACAGTAAACTTAGAACAGCCGATGAGGAATATGTCTGTATCCCAGAGACAGATGTGTGAGATTGCGAAAGCGATTTCCTATAATTCCAAAGTAATTGTATTAGATGAGCCAACATCATCTCTTACAGTACAGGAAGTAGATAAACTTTTTGAAATGATGAGAATGCTGCGTGATCAGGGAATCTCACTGATCTACATTTCTCACAAGATGGATGAGATTTTTGAAATCTGTGATGAAATCTCCGTTCTTCGAGACGGTAATCTTGTTATGACAAAAAGTGCAAAAGAGACAAACATGAATGAACTGATCACGGCGATGGTTGGACGAGTTCTTGAAAACCGATTCCCACCAGTAGATAATCAGCCTGGAGATGTTGTTTTATCTGTTCAGCATTTGTCTACAAAGTTTGAGCCGTACTTACAGGATGTTTCCTTTGATGTACATGAAGGCGAGATTTTTGGACTTTATGGTCTGGTTGGAGCTGGCCGTACAGAATTGTTAGAGACAATCTTTGGTATACGAACAAGAGCGGCAGGGCGAGTATATCTCAATAATAAACTTATGAACTTCAGTTGTGCAAAAGAAGCGATGGATTATGGATTTGCTCTTATTACGGAGGAACGAAAGGCGAATGGTCTTTTCTTAAAAGGAGATTTAACCTTTAATACCACAATCGCAAACTTAAATGCATACAAAAAGGGAGTTGCGATTTCTGACCCTAAGATGGTAAAGGCAACTTCAAATGAAATCAAGATTATGCACACGAAATGTATGGGTCCTGGAGATATGATCTCAAGTCTTTCAGGAGGAAATCAGCAGAAAGTTATTTTTGGAAAATGGCTGGAGCGAGGCCCACAGGTATTCATGATGGACGAGCCGACTCGTGGTATCGATGTTGGAGCAAAATATGAAATTTATGAGTTGATTATCCAGATGGCAAAACAGGGAAAGACAATCATTGTTGTTTCTTCAGAGATGCCAGAGATTCTTGGTATTACAAATCGTATTGGTGTTATGTCTAACGGACATCTTTCCGGAATTGTAAATACCAAGGAAACAAATCAGGAAGAGCTTTTGAGACTCAGCGCAAAATACCTGTAATGGGGGATAATGATCTATGGCAACTGCAACACAAACTTCAAAAATTCTTTCGGCGGAGCAGGAAGCCAAGCTTCGCCAGCCAATCGATGAATATGTTGGGAAAATCCAGGCGCAGATCGATGAACTTCGTACTGACGGTACTGAAAAAGCTGTCAATATCCAGAATGAGCTGGATAACCTGAAGCGCGACCGCATCTATACCGCGCAGGAAAAAACGGAACGTGAGACCAAACTGAAGGCTGAATTGGCAGCGGCCAAGGCAGTTGAAGAAAAAAACAAGGGCCAGATCAACAAGCTGATCGCTGATGCCGAAGCCTATTTGAAAGCCCATTATGACAGTGACTATTACCAGGCGGTGGTGGCCAGCTGCAAGCAGGAAAAGGTACAAGCCCAGCAGAAATATCAGGCAGCTGTAGAACAGCTGAAAAAGGAACACGAGACGGCGCTTTCCAAGCTGAGCAATCAGCAGGAAATCAAGGACGAAAAGTATGTCCACAAGAACCGCCTGTTCGACGCCAAAATGCAGTTGGATAAGGACTGCCAGGCAATCAAGGACCGCCGGCATGCTGCGTTTGATTACAAATATCACCTGATCGATATGCTGCGCCTGTCCAAGTTTACGGTTGGCGAGTCTCTGGCGCAAAAGTGGGAAAACTACAAGTACACATTTAATCGCCGTGACTTTTTGTTGCGCAACGGTCTGTACATTGCAATCGTTATCATCTTTATTATACTGTGCCTGATTGCCCAGTTCGGCAAGAAAGTGCCGCTGCTTACCGTCAACAATATTTTGAACATTCTGCAGCAGGCTTCGCCGCGCATGTTCCTGGCTTTGGGCGTTGCCGGGCTGATCCTGCTGGCCGGCACGGACCTGTCCATTGGCCGTATGGTTGGTATGGGCATGACTGCCGCTACCATCATTATGCACAAGGGAATCAACACCGGTGCGGTTTTTGGCCATGTGTTTGATTTTACCGGGCTGCCGGTCATTGCCCGCGTTATTTTGGCGCTGCTTGTCTGCATTGTCCTGTGCACAGTCTTTACCACCATCGCAGGTTTCTTTACAGCCAAGTTCAAAATGCACCCATTCATTTCTACGATGGCGAAAATGCTGGTCATTTTTGGCTTGGTCACCTATTCAACCAAGGGTGTTTCCTTTGGCGGTATCGAAAGCAACATCCCCAGCATGATCATCCCCAAGATTGGCGGTTTCCCCACCATTATCCTGTGGGCTATCGCAGCTGTGATCATCGTGTGGTTCATCTGGAACAAGACCACTTTCGGTAAAAATATGTTTGCCGTAGGTTCAAACGAAGAAGCAGCAAGAGTATCGGGCGTAAATGTATTTATGACAATCTTAATGGTATTTGTGCTTGCAGGTGTTATGTACGGTATCACAGGCTTTATTGAGGGCGCTCGTATTGCTTCTTGCTCTGCAAACACAGGTCTTAACTACGAATGTGACGCTATTGCGGCTTGCGTAATCGGCGGTGTATCATTTGTAGGCGGTACAGGTAAAATCAGCGGTATCGTTATCGGCGTACTTCTTTTGCAGATTATTTTTGCCGACATAGATATCATATCCATCGCTGGAAATATAATGATATGGACGAGAGGTGACTTTTACTTTTTTTCCTCCTGTATTTTTCCGCTTTACATATCCATATTCCATCATTTCTTCTTTGATCTGTACAAGATCTTCTTCCGATGAGGCAATATCAAGAGAAGCGGCAATTGATTCCAGATGCTTGATCTCATCTCCGGTTTCCTGCAACAGTGTATCCAGTGCTTCCTTGGTTCGCTTTAACTTGCTGTATTTATCGAAGTATTTCTTGGCATTTTCCTGTGGGGTCATCGTTTCATCCAGTGGAATCTGAATCATTTCATTGGTGTAATAATTCAACGCCTCCATG